>Ga0228710_1010173_pt1 | contig 12703 bp, 5 predicted proteins | sample MedpolnodulmetaG_FD_177995 | JGI IMG/M metagenome (GOLD analysis project Ga0228710, IMG submission 177995) | Root nodule microbial communities from Medicago polymorpha collected in Santa Monica, California, United States - pink nodules | ecosystem: Host-associated > Plants > Roots > Nodule...
GGGGGGGCATGCGAGAAGAGCGGAGGGTGAGAAAAAAAAATTGCCTCCAAAATATTGCTCATGTGCTGCCAACTACCCACTTTAAATTTTTAGAGAATTTCTTTTTTCACCTTACTCATCTCTCGTGCGTCCTCCAAATTGTCAATTTTGTCCGGTTCAAATCATATCATGCGAACAATTTCTATGATATTTTGGATTATAGAATCTAAATCCTGTAAAACCTCATACAAATTTTTGTATATTGATTATAAATTAGATGATTGATATTTAAAAACTGGCTAAATAAGTTTTTTTGTCTTTATAAATATAAAGAATTTTATTTTCAATCATTGAACCTATTATTTAGTCCTTACAAATACAAAACTATATATTTTTAGTCCCTAAAATAGACACTAAAAGTATGCTGTTTGTATTTTGCATGGAAAAGTGGGTAGAGAAATTAAAACTTATAGAGACAAAAATTTATTTAGCCCTTTAAAAAATATTGACCCACTCCCCGAAATCATAAGTCATGACCTACCTCTAATTTCTAAGTCAGTCTTCTGCGATTAATATAACCCATCCTGCCATCCACCACCATTTTCTTTTGCAGAATGGTCAAGTAACATGAAGCTAAAGACAAAAATCATACATCAATGAATATTTTTCTTAGGAGTACATCGATGAATAATTGTGATCGAGGAAAACGCGTTTAAAATAATCCATAAAAGTGTCATTTTCCTTTGTTGTTTTGGATTATCATCCATCCTAATTCAACATCACTCGTGTTTTTAAACATTTTCTAACCAATTATTTCTTTTCATAATGCAAGTTTTAATTAATCAATATTTGAATTTTCGGTTCACTCATGTTTTTTAGTGTGTTGGACTTGACTCAGTCAGGAACAACGTTGATGCTAAAGTTTAAGGTTAATAATATGTTTCGAAGTTGGTTTTCGGATGAGAGATCTATGGAGTTGAAATTTAAAATTTACATTTTGCTATTTTTTTTAAAATTGAAAATAACTAGGTTACATCTATTACATCTCCTATATAAGTACACGTACCTTGTCTCCTTGACATTTTGAACAAACTTTACATGTGACATTCATACACAATTATTTAATCATGTGCAATTTAATAAAATTATTTTAATTCATAGACAATTGTTACATTAACTCATTCATTTATTTTATATTCAATCTCTTAAAATGTTCATTTTGAAGATATCTTCCATTATTATAGAGGGAAGAAACTTCTATGATAATGAAAAAATAATACAAATATATACATAAAAACACAAGACATAACCAAATTGCAAGATGTATACACTCGCATGGGCTATAACCAAACATTTTCCTTTATTTTTTAAAAACATTTTATGAAAAATGATATTTGTGCAATCATTTATGATAATTTTTCAACAATTTTCTCTCTCCTAATGTTATGTTTTTATTCTCTCTTCTTTTTGAGAAATTCTAATATGGTCACAAGACCAAATATATAGTGTTTGGTCACACACACATAAACAAGTATTTTTTTAATGATAAAAATAAACTTGATAAAAAAATAATTAAATATTTTTAAGATAATATCTTCATGTGAGTGTGTCCAAAGACTATTTATTTGGTCTTGTGACCATGAAAGAATAGCTCATTCTTTTTTCTCTTTCTAATAAAAAGATAGTGAAAAGAAATTGTCACAAAAGTTGGCTCAGATAACACTACTCAACATTTCATAGGGTCCTTAATTTAGAAAAAATGGAAGAAAAAAAAAGCATCTCCTTGAAAACACAGATTGCAAATGCAAACAAAAAAAGAGAAAAGAGGGTGAAGTTATTATAAAAAGGAATTCTCAAACCTAGCACCACACCAATCTAGGAAGCTCTTGTCAAAAAAAAATACACCCATCTAGGAAGCCATTAGTTATCATAACCATAAGCAATGTCTGATGATGGTGTTCATGTTGCTATGTTTCCAAGTGCTGGAATGGGTCATCTCACACCATTTCTAAGACTAGCAGGATTGTTTCTCAACAACCATTGCAAAGTCACTCTCATCACTCCTCTTCCTACTGTCTCTCTTGCAGAATCACAGCTTCTTGATCACTTTCACTCTTCTTTCCCTCAAGCTAACCGTATCCCATTTCAACTTCCACCTCCACCACCTTCTTCTTCCATCTCCATTGACCCTTTCTTCCTCCGAGTCCAAACCCTTCGCGACTCCACCCACCTTCTTCCTTCTTTGATCTCTTCACTTCCACAACCCATCACTGTTTTTATCTCTGACATACTTCTTTTTTCCCCTCTCGATAAAATCACTCAAAAACTTTCTCTCCCTAATTACATCTTGAACACTTCTTCTTCTGCTATGTTCTCCTTATTCTCTCACTTCCCTACTCTTGCTCAATCCTTATCCTCACCAGAACAAGAATATGATGCTTCTGCTGGGGTTCTAGTTCCAGGCATTCCATTTTCACCTTTACCATATTCATCTATCCCTCCATTTCTTCTCCAACCTACTTCCATATTAAGAAACCTTGCGATGGAAGATAGTCCTAAGCTCGTTAACTTACACGGTGTTTTTGCCAACACTTTTGAAGCACTTGAATCTGACTCACTAGAGGCTCTTAATGGTGGAAAAGTTGTCAAAAATATGCCTCCTGTTTATGCCGTTGGTCCTTTTGTACCTTTTGAGTTTGAAAAAGGTCAAAAGGAAGCGTCATCACCACGGTCGATCAAGTGGCTTGATAATCAACCTATTGGATCTGTGGTGTATGTTTGTTTCGGAAGCAGGACTACACTGGGAAGGGAACAAATGAAAGAGATTAGTGATGGATTGATGAGGAGTGGATACAGATTTTTGTGGGTTGTGAAGGATAAGATTGTTGACAAAGAAGAAGAAGTGGGGTTAGATGAGGTTTTGGGAGTTGAGTTGGTAGAGAAAATGAGGGAAAGAGGGTTGGTGGTTAAGGAATGGGTGGATCAAAGTGAGATTTTGAGTCACAAAAGTATAGGAGGATTTGTGAGTCATTGTGGATGGAACTCAATTACGGAGGCAGCTTTAAATGGTGTACCAATTTTGGGTTGGCCACAACATGGTGATCAGAAGATAAATGCAAAGTTGGTGGAGATAAGTGGATGGGGGGTGTGGAACAAGAGTTGGGGTTGGGGTGGTGAACTTGTAGTGAAAAGGGATGAAATTGGAGATGCTATAAAAGAGATGATGGAGAATGAATTGTTTAAAGTTAAAGCAATAGAGCTTAAAGAGGAAGGAAGGAAGGCTATTAGTGTTGGTGGAGATTGTGAAGTTACCATTCAGAAGCTAATTCAAAAGTGGAAAAATAATGTCAACAATGTTTGAACTGTATTTCATATAGTTCATAACATTGAAGATAGGTTTGGTTTTTATTTTTCTAGGAAATTTATGTTGCTTATGGATTAATGTTTAGCTGAACAAAACATTGGTTATTCCTTTAGCTTTGATGCCTCTGTGTAATGTTTTCGCATTCATTCTTCCCAATTTCCATGTACATGTGGAGCTCAACCAATTAGCATGTCAAACATTGTTATTTCCTAAAATAACTGGTACTCTTTGCATACCGATCTACTTGAAGATGGATACACACTTGTAGTTGTAATGTATTTTCTAATTCATCTTGGTTTGGTTTGGTTTGTAAGTGGAAGTCATGTTTTTTTTTCTTTTCCGGGGTAAGTCATGTTTTTTAATTCAAAAGCTAGTGCATCTCAAAACTTTTAACAAATAAATAATCAGTTTCGCCCTGGCCAAATTAGTTGAAGTCATTTAATCAAATTACTTTAGACTCCTTTTCTCAATTAGCACATTAGTTTTTTTAGCATAAGTTTAAGTGAGTTGAACTCTCGAGTTCATCAGGGTTAGAGTAAATCTTAAGGTAACGAGCGCTAACATATATACTAACAAATCACATATTAAAAATGTTCTCATAAAGATAACGGAAGTTGTACTCACACATTTATATAATATGAATCAACTTCTTATCAGTTGAGTCAATTTCATTAGTAGTTAACACTTTAGTTAACATTGTGTGTCTGCTTTCACATCAAGTATTGACTTGCGTTAACAAACATAATATAAAGAACCAATTTTACTCATTTTAAACTTACAAAATGATTCGAATAACAATTCAACATCTTATTTTTTTTCTCTATCTCTATATTCATATACCATCCTCAATCTATCACATCATTATCTTTATTTCTTTCTCTTTCAAGGTGTTGATGAGATATTTGAATGTCCATAAATCATTTTCCTTAGAATTAAGACACCAATCTTTATTTCTTTCTCCTTCAAGATGTTGATGAGATCTTTGAACGTCCATAAAACATTTTTCTTAAAATTAAGACATCAAACTGAACGTTAATATTTAACCCAGCGAGATATTTAATCCCTCTATTTCACAAGTTTTAGATTTTTTTCCACGACTCAACTTGGGGCTTAACTTTTATTACTTGTCTCATCAAATTATTATTATATTTGATGGTGTAACATTACTCATTTGAAAAATATAAATTTGTTTTCTTAGTAATGAAAAAATTAATTTTTTTTATATGAAAAATATAAGTTTAATAATCTCAATTGTAAATGAAATTTTACATATTTTTATATGACAATTGCTTTTGTGACATTCAGAAGTTCTTAACAACATAAGTAAATTACTAAAATACCCCCAGCGATAGTTAACTACCGTTGGGTTAAAACTAGAACCCTAGCGGCAGTTAACTGTCGCCGGATTTTTTGGTCTTTTACTTGTGTTCCTAGGGTCAGAAAAGCAACACTCATTTTATATAAGACTAATATAAACAAGGTTTTTGGCCTTGGTTTTTTTCCTTGGCTTAGAAGTTGTCTCAACTTTTTATTTGTGAATTGTTCAAGAATTTCTTATCACACTCTTCATGTTTCTTCCGCGACCGCGAAAAATTCAAAAATACCTTTGATTCTTTAGATTTTAGAATTCGAAATGAGTTTTTCAGGTATTTTTAAAGAGAAAAAATGGTCACGGTCTTTTTTAGCCACAGTTGAAACATGACTATTTTTTAAGAATTTTTACATGTACATATTCCAAAATCCGAACAGAAAACAAGTATTTTTAAACATTCGGATTCATGATCTGAACACTTCGTTTACATTTTCAAACATGTCGTGTCAGAATTAAATTTCACGTTTTTTTCCCGTTAATTTTTTGTACAAGAGGAGTTTGAAGCATGTAAATGGGGTGCTCAGACCCTAAAATCTAAAGTATTTGTTATGTTCAGATTCCATAATCTGAATTGGTAAATCTCTTAGAGGTATGCTAGCGTCAAACGCTCATGCACTCTCTCTTAGACACTTTCTCACTTATTGGACCACGTCACCCACTTTCTTAAACAATGCAATTGGCTACCTGTTCATCCTTTTTCCCCTTTTACTTCATCTCTCTTAAACTGAAGATTAACACCACCGCCAGTATCCCTCAACCTCACCCTTGCCTCATACACTACCACCCCTTTCCCCTTCCTTAAAGGATTGCTCAATAAAAATTGGTACTTTTCATTCTAACTTTTTTTTCCACGTAGCATTTATATTGAATTTTACAGATGTAGATGATGACATAATATATGTTTACTATTTTCAGAAACAATCTTGAAACAATTACATGAATTGAACGTTACTGCAACATTCTCTATGGTTTCTTAAACCAATGTTTTTGAAGATTACATGAATTTCATGAATAAAATAATATATCCCTTCTTTGGCCAGTTGGGTGTAGGGGTAGTTGCTATTGATTCATGAGATAAGGTGAAGAAAGCAACAAAAAAAAACGATTGTGTAATACGTTAAGTAGAGCAACATGTTTCTTTTAGTTGTTGTCTTCTTTTGAGATATGGTGTTGTGCTTGAAAAATCCAGCGAAGAACCCATTCAGTTGTATTGGAAATCAATTTTCTTTCCTGTTTTTTCTTTTAATTAAGAGGATGGACTTTTCTAAAACCAGCATAGCCGGTTAACCGGTTTGTAGAAAGTTTTTTTTTAATTTTTTTAAGTGACGTGGCCCAATGGTTGGGCAAGTGCTCAAAAGAGAGTGTTTGAGCAATTGTCATTAGCATTTCTCAATATCTTAAAAAAGAAGTTAGTCACAGTTGAATCATGGCTAAAATGAATATGACTAATTTTTTGCACTTTGAAATTTGAATTTTAGAATCAAAAAATCAAAGAACATTTTTTGATTTTCGAAGAGCGCACGATAATTCGGATGAGATAAAAAAATCTCAAATTGTTATTGTTGAGTTCGTAAAGTTTAGACTCACGTCGTTCAATTAATCAAATTGAGTTTGTTTGTTTAGTTGAAATAAATGAGCTTGATCAAATACCTAACGAATGAGGGCGAATAGTTCTCGTATAACTTTCTTTAGTACATCATAAAAGTAGGAAAACATTTTGTGTATACTCTATGTAATTGTATACACATTAAAACAAAGAAAAATGATAGGGATATGATAGTTTGATGATCAATTAAGAAGAAGAATATAGAAAGAAAATAAGATATTGAACGAGTGCATAAAGTTTAAAAGTGTTTGTTTATTTTTATTTTTTTTTAAAGACAAATTCTATATATTAGAGGTGTCTATTTATAATCGTAGATATAAGTATGACCAACTCATGCAACTTGCTTTAAATTAGTCTATAGATAGATGCCACTTTTTTTTTTTTGACAAAATAGATAGATGCAACTTGTTTTTCTTCTTGTTGTACATGCAACTTGTCTTTTATATTATGTTGGATGATGTTAGAGACATTTCATTGTCTCATTTGATTAATTATATAGTTTTCATTCTCATAAAACTATTACAAGAGTTATATTTTTAATCATTGACTACTATTAAAAAAACTTTATTTACATAAAAAAAATTAAATTTACAGCTTATTATTTGTTTGTTTCATTTAAATTCCAATTGCAATTCCACCAGTTCAACTTGATTCAATTTCCCTCGCCACATAATAATAAAACAGCAGTGAAAGACAAAACCAAAATTTTCATTTTTCTCTTGTCATAATTATAAGGTACCTTCCTTTTTTTTAATAAAAAATAATAATAACAAATGCTTCCTCAAAAAAATAAAAAATAAAAATACTACTCAATAATACAAACTCTGCATTTGCAAGCTTACCGTCTCAGCAAAACCAATCTCAATTATCGCATTTTTCATATTTCAATTTCAGGTTTTTCTTCTTTATTCTCTTATCTCACACATCTTATAGATTTCTTAATCTAATTAATTTGTAATCTGCTTTAGTTATTCTTTTTATTCGTAATTACACATCGTCAATTTCAAACTATATGTCTCTTTTTATTAATCTGGAATCTGATTTCTGATTATATGCTTAAACCTGAAGTGCTTGTTGGTGATTATACGGTTAATTCAATATCTTATTCTGCTTGATCATTTTTATGATTATTAGTATAAGTAGTAACTGTAGCTTATCTTATGAGAATTTAATGCTAGATTATTGATTATTCATGTAGTATAGTGATCGTAGAAAAAAGCTTGAAGAAGTGAAAAAGTGCTGTTTAATTGGAGAATCACTGGAATGCATAGGCCTGTAGCCGTTTCAGCTCGCGGTGGATTGCCTACTGATGACAGTGGAGACTCTGTGGTGACATTAGATCAAGTTCCACGATGGAATGATACCGATCAATCGTTAGGTTATGAAATTGGAGATTCTCCGTTATCTGGTTCGTATTTTCCTGATCCTTTAGCGTCCGCGTCAGGAGCAGATGGAAGTACGTCCGTGTCTAGGTTTCCTGTTGATCATGAAATTAATTCGAGGATTTATCTGTGGCGAGGGAATCCGTGGAATCTTGAGGTGGATGCTGTTGTAAATTCGACCAATGAGGTGTGTGTTATTTTGCATTTTTCTTTAGTTTGTTGATTAAGGTTTCTTTTATTGATTATTAGGAAGTAGTAATGTAGAATTTTATTGAACGATTTAGAATTCCCCTCCAATGGTTTTATAACTTGGATATAAAAATTTGTTTAAGAAGAGAATTGGGTTGAAGAAAATTTGAGATGAAAGGAGGAAAGCACATTAATCGATTGTAAGAACATAGGATATATTATTGACTGTGCTAACGATAGAGAGATTAAGTTCGAAAGCCATAGTTATGGAACTATGAGAAAATGTAATTGAGCAGAGATTAAGAGAATAGACTCGTATTTCGGAGAATCGTTTATATCTGACGTCAACAATGGAAGCAATATGCCTTAAAAGAAGATTGAGAAGAGGTAAAATATGTTACGAATAGAAATCATCTAGAAAGCTTTAGAGTAGAAAGAATTGTGGCCAATGCAATGAGTGACAATGTTCTTATTATTACTATGGTGGATGGAGGGAGTTAGGAGGTAGAAGGAAGGGAGAAATTTTGACATTTCAATTGTTGTCCATATCCACAAGATGAAAGTTGTCCCCTACTTTTCTATGAGTGACTATGTTAGAACTTTTTCCAGTCAGTCATCATTTGTTTGGTGTTGTCTCATGACTAGTTTTCAAATCAAATTTAGGACCATTATTTTTGTGCTTTCCAGTCCTTTGTTTTTTGGGAAAATCAAATGGTAGCTTAGTGAACCATCCATTATAAATGACTAACATCTTATAGGACTTGTTGAGGATTTAACCCATCATAGAACGTAATGTTTGGTCTATGTACCTGATCCCCTACCTAGTAGGAAAAGACTCTGGTTGTTAGTATTTTTTGGAGGCACTTTTTCTGTTCTCAAGATATTGAACTCACCCATCTTTTAATTTAATACTTATTACTAGTAGGATATATCTTTATTCATAATATAATGATGCTATAGCATGTTAGGACTGAACTCCGGAAGAAAAAAAACGAGGGTTGTAATATCTTATTCTCTATCTGGTTTTTTCAATTCATTTTTTATGGTTGACAGAATATGGATGAAGCACACAGCAGCCCTGGATTGCATGATGCAGCTGGACCTGGTCTTGCAGAAGAATGTGCGACTCTGGTATAGTTAATTATTTAGCAAAATTGCATTATGTGCTCCGTGGATGTTGATAGTATGTAAGCTTGGGACATAAGATTCGAATTTATTATTTATTCTTTTACCAGTTTTTTTTTTATTATTATTATTTTTATTTGTGCTTCATTATGTCATAAACTTTCTGGATATGATGCTCTAGAATATGAACTAATGCATCTTTACTGTTAACAGGGTGGATGTCGAACAGGGATGGCTAAAGTTACCAATGCATATGACCTTCCTGCCAGGTTTGATTGTTGACCTCCTTTAATTTACTTTTTCAAGCAGAACAAGCAATGTTCTCTGTTTTATTCGTAGATCAGCTCTACAATTAATCACGGTTTACAGTTTTTTCTCATGTTGGTGGAACAGACATTCTGAATGTATTTAAGTATGTGTTGTTGCATTGATTGAAATGAGCTCTCCGATACCTTTGTCTTTCCGAATGGTGGTTGGGCATGGGATTTTTATGTCACCTGTAAATGTTAAACTGCATGCTTTTTCTTTTCCTGTGGTTTGGACTTGAGATGTTTAATAATACGTCACGCTGCACAAACTATGTTGTTGCATTCTACATTTCTATATTTTGTTGCTGAAATATACCATGATCTTTACATCAATAAATTTCCTGCAGGAGAATTATCCACACTGTTGGCCCCAAATATGCTGTAAAGTACCATACTGCTGCAGAGAATGCTTTAAGTCATTGCTACCGTTCTTGCCTGGAGCTTCTAGTCGACAGTGGACTTCGAAGGTTCTGTCACCCCAAATTGTTATATAATTTTTTTATTTTCTTGCCACAATTATTGCTTTTGGGAATTCGAAGTATTTTTAAAGATGCACAACTTACTCATCTTCCATATATTGATGTAGCATTGCTATGGGTTGTATTTATACGGAGGCAAAGAATTATCCCCGAGAACCTGCTGCTCATGTAGCTATAAGTGAGATTTTCTTTTTCACATGATTTTACTTTTTCAATTTGTTTCTTGTCATATTTTGACCCGATACATTAGTTAGGTTAACTCTGCCAATCTCATGGAAATTGAATTTATGGTTATCATTATTGCTCTTCCATTAAGTTCCAACCATGCATAAAATACTAGACTTTAATGCCAAATATCAGAAAAATGAGTTGCTGACTTGATAATAAAGAAAAACAAATTTTGGAGGGAAGGAGCGAGTGGGAAATAAAATGTGCTCTCTCTTTAAGTTGTCAGTCCATTCCTCACGATTTGTGTTAATTGATTTTCTATGTTACTAATACTAAATGATGTTTAGATTAACGATCATAGGGATGACAGGTGCAGCCGGACTAAGAAAACATAATTCATGGATGCATCATAGTTCTATTATTTTTTCCATTCATAAGTCATTCTATCATAATGTACGAACCCTGAAGACTTCAAGTTTTATTATCATGTCCCTATGGAATGTAAATAGTATATATTTGATTCCTGTTAATTACTTCCAGATGGCTGATGGATGATATGTTACTCTTAGGCTAAATTTTCTTTTGTTTTCCCTTCCTTTTGATGTCTTTTATTCAGGAACTGTGCGACGATTTCTTGAAAAGCAGAAAAATAATGTAACGGCTGTCGTATTTTGCACTACTAGCACAACTGATACTGAAATATATAAAAGGTATTTTCAGCATTTTTTTTTCCTTTCTTTGATATCTGCAATTTTTTTCTTGACACGGACTTTCTTATAGTTATGGAAGTTTGGTTGATTTTCTTTTCAACATGGCCTTTGAACTTTCTGTTATTTATTTTTACCTTGCCTATTGTTTCATATAGGCTGCTTCCACTTTACTTTCCCCGGGATAAACATGAGGAACAAGTTGCTTTGTCAAAACTTCCTGCAGATGTGGGGGATGAAAATGGTGAGACCATCATAGATGAGCGTAAAATCAGAATAAAGCCTTTACCTAAAAAGATTGTTTCAAGATCACCTGATGCTGCAGTTGATATTCCTACCAGCGATATTGGCCTGGTTCGAAAGTCAGTAACTTGTTTTTAAACTTTCATTTTTTTATTTATTTCTCAGCATGTTTCATTGTGTAAATATATACTAGGAGTCCAGAGAGTCAGGATGTATTATCAATCCAAGCCTATATAAATGTTGGTTTACATGGACCAGATAATATATTTAACATTTTCTATTGCAAGTTTACAAGCCTCTGAGAATGCGTCTGAGCATATTAAGATTCATTTGCTTGCAATTTAGTTGTATGCACTTGAGTGTTTTTGTTGTATTTGACTAAATAGAACATCGCACATTTTTTAATCTTACTTCTGGTAAAAATTTCCTGATCCATGTGTTATAGGAATTCATCAAATTTAGATTCATTTTTGGATCCTGCCTTCATGTCCTTGATTAAAGACCCTGATCAAAGGCGTCTGGAGCAGTGGGAGAAAACTGCTGAAGCACAAAGAGGCTTTAATTGTGGTAAATTACTTGGATATGGCGACATTGAGGGGCCTCCATTGTCTGCTGCCGAAGAATATTCTCTTCACTCTAGATACCTATCAAAAGCAAACTCTTTAAATCTTTCTGAAATTGCAGAAATGAAAATTGTGTGAGTATCCATTTAGTTCATCATCTGTTTTGCACTACTCCGAGTTATAATAAATCAGTTTTTACCATTTCTGTCTTCATTCTTCTAAATAAAATTTAACGTCCATTACAAGGTGGAGTTAGCCAACGCATTGTCAATGCTTGAAGCCCCAATGGGCTCTTGCATGTGGATTGCTTCAAGTACAAAAGTAAAAAAAACCATTCATGTATTTTCACTCGACAGCTTAAGCTTTTGGGATATCTGACTTATTACAAAGTATTTGTTCCTATCAGACGTCAATCATTAAATGAATAATGAAGTTTTGTTCTATGTAAAACTTCACTTATTCTTTCTTTCCTTAGCCAATCAATGTGAATGCTTCGTGCATGTGTTCAGATTGATCTTTGCTTTTTTTTTCCATGGGGAAAAAATGTTTAGGGAGAGAAGAGGTTGCTCCATTTCAAGGCCAGGGGCACACCAGAAGTTATTTCTTTTATTCATCTTTGCATTTAGTGACTGAGATCGTTACATTTTCCAGCTATCGTGGAGGTGTAGACAGTGAGGGTCGTCCCGTCATGGTTGTTGTGGGGGCTCACTTTTTGCTCAGGTGTCTTGATCTGGAACGATTTGTGTTATATGTGGTGAAGGTAATTCAGTTATGCACTTAAGCTTGGCCATCTTTTACTGTTGCAAGCATTATGTTTATAACTTCTGAGCTTTGTTTTGTTCGTGTTGAACTTTAGGAGTTCGAGGCTTTAATACAGAAACCTTATACTATTGTTTACTTTCACTCCGCTGCATCTCTGCAGATGTAAGTATTAAATATTTAAATTCTTGGATGTATTGATTGGTCTGGTTTTTCATTAAATATAATATAGGCTTAATTGCATGTTTGATCCCTTATGTTTATTTTAGTTTTCAAGTTGGTCCCTTATGTTTTAAAAGTTTCAAGTTGGTCCCTTACGTTTTAAAAGTTTCAAGTTGGTCTAAAACATTACTCCTATTGGAATAAGTTAGTCCCTTCAGTCACATAACGGTTAAAGATTCGGGTTGACAATATGGGTGATGGAACTTAACTTATTTAGAAAATCAGTTTTAAAACATT
>Ga0228710_1010178_pt1 | contig 12695 bp, 7 predicted proteins | sample MedpolnodulmetaG_FD_177995 | JGI IMG/M metagenome (GOLD analysis project Ga0228710, IMG submission 177995) | Root nodule microbial communities from Medicago polymorpha collected in Santa Monica, California, United States - pink nodules | ecosystem: Host-associated > Plants > Roots > Nodule...
AAATATAATTATTTGCAATTGAAGTAAAATAGCTCAAAAAGGAAATAATATTTAAATAAAACTAAATCAAATCTAAATATAATAAACTCAAATAACATATTAAAAATACTAATTTATCAACTCATCACTTAACCATTTCGAAAACTCCACTTGTTTTCCTCTAGCCTTGCCAGTGTCAGTCGTGCCTTTCGAGGTATCTGCCTTTTTCTGGCTATGATATATGTGCCATTGTGTCTTAGTCATAGGGTGTTTCCCTTTGTAATTGTTGTTGTAAGCATATCGATTGGAATTCGATGCTTCCTTCTGGTTGGGAGTAGTGGCAACTCTCTTCACCCATTTGGTCGGTGGAGCAGAATGGCCAGACTTCTTGTCGCCGGAAAACACCCACGTGTCTGTTGGACATTTTGCAGGAGGGTTGAGAGTTTTTCTTTGGTTTTTGTTGGCATCCTTTTCTGCAGGCTCCATCCTATAGGGAACACCTCTTTTGTTAAAACCAAACTTTCGACGGTTGTCGGTCCATCCGCCTTTCCACTTTGGTCTTGGATGAAAACCTTTTACAGACTTTGCAGCTTCTTTGTCAAACACCGCACTGCACCTGGGGCAGAGCATAGCATTTGTGTTAGAAATCTTGCACTTGTTAAGGAAGTCAATTAAATCATCCTCAGCCTTTGGGTATGCCACTGCCATTTTCTCTGCAAGTTGGTCTTCAGTAACCACTGCATCTTCAAATGGATGGTTTTCAGTAGCCATCTCAGCATCCCCTTGTGCCTTTTCCTCGGGCATTGTGGCTACCATAGGAATTCCCGTACTCACCACTTCTGAGACGTCGACCATGTTTACATCAACTATTTCAGCGTACATGGAATCAACTTTCTTTAGGAGATCGGCGTCAACTTGCATAGGTTGTTTGGCTTTGTCTCCAAACTTCAATCTCCCCTCATTGAGGGCTTTCTGCACAGAGTCCCTGAAACGAGTACAACGAGACAAATTATGGCCTAAGAAACCATGAAATTTACAAAATCCTCCCTTTTTACGTTGCTCTAAAGGAGGTATCTTTAGATTTTGTGGCACCATTATTATGCCATCAGCAACTAAGAGTTCAAAGATTTCATCACACTTAGAAACATCAAAAGTATATGTCTTAGGTGGATATTTATCATTTTTAGGTTCTTCAGGATTCTTTCCATTCGATGGCCGCAATAATTTACATGCATAAGGTGGCCCATCTTTTAACTCTGCCAAATTAATCTCATTATCTTCGACAGTATCCGACCCCCAATCGAAATCCGGGTCACTGTCGCCCGTGTCTACGTAGGCTATTTTCTCCTTTTTTGGAAACCTACTCGTCCTGGCTTTCTCACCTTTGAGCCTTTCGACCTGCCGGACCCTATCAGCCAATTGCGTCATATCTCTAAGGTATTAAGTATCCAGTTTCTTTCGTACTGAATAATCAAGGCCATCAGCGGCCATTTCGACCAACTCATGTTCAGGCACTATGGTAAAACATCTAGCCTTAAGGAGTCGGAACCTACTCAAATAATCGTCAATCGACTCGTGCATTCGGTGTCGAACACTGGCTAGTTCTTTCAAACTAATTTTCGATTGACCCATGTAAAATTGTTCATGGAAAGCCTTTTCCAACTGATTCCAACTAAAAATGGAATGAGGAGGCAAAGTTGTGAACCAAGTAAAGGCGTTTTTTGTTAAGGAACTTGGAAAATACTTCATTTTCAAATTCTCATTATTCGCTATATCGCCTGCCTCCATCAAATATCGGGTGATGTGTTCTACTGTTGATTCATTAGTCTCCCCTGCGAACTTAGAAAACTTTGGAATTTTCCAATTTCTTGGTAACTCAGACATTAAGACGTATTTGGATAAAGCCGACACGAAATTCGGCCTATGTAGACCCATGTTAAAACCACTCTGGGCTAACAAGGTTTCGACTACGTTTGTTATGTTGTTTTGGCCCTCGTAATTATTTCGACGGGCTTGCATGACCACTTGGTCCGCGTCTTGGTGTCTATTGACCATGATTGGAATTCTCTCAGGCTCCTCTCGAGCCTGTGGTTGTACCGGTTGTTGTTGTTGTGCCAGGTTTCTGGGCACTTGATTATCTGTGACCTCTACAGGGATTTCTACTTCCCTTGCATTTTGATTTTGAGGCACCGGTGTATTTCGCACTGGAGGCGCGCCAATGAAATTGGCGATCCGTTCCATTTAGGCAAACAACGCTTGATAACTATTATTGGTATCTCAAATTAACAGGTTGATAGTTGTACCAATTTGCTGCGTCACTTGATTGACCATTTCATGGTTACTATCCTCCATTTGTTGACTTAAGGCGGCTAAGGAGGCGTTAATCAATGATTGTTGGGGCGTTCGAAAAAGAACGCTTGTCCCATAGTCAAAAACTTGGGGCAATGGCACATTTATGTTTTCTGAAAAAGTGGATGGATTCGTGTGTAGACCCTGCATCAAGGAAGACGGCATGCCATATGGCATAGACCTATGGGTCGAAAAATTTCCCGTTACTGGAATGGCCTATGAAGTTGGAGCAGTTATCGAAGCCGCTGCGTGTGCGGGTGAGGACACTTGAGCCAGGATTGTTGATCCTGTTGATGCCAACGCCGCACTTGGATTACTCAATGAAATTGGTTGTGTGGCAACTGGTGGGTCTGGGGAGTTGCCTATCATTTCTGACGTGCCAGCAGCATTCGTCGAAGTACTAATATGGCCCACAGGGCGTGTCATTTCAGGAAGTAGTCTTTTACTTCTTAATAGCATACATAACACAAACCAACAATTTTGATCAAGTAGATTCTGAAAAGTAAAAAATTTCTAAAGTAAATGCACAAAAGGTCCCACTAGGCGTGCCAATTTGTTTACACTGATTTTTGGTAAACGACCGCTGGTTTAACAATTGTTACTTGCAAGATCAACTAGTAAATCTTAAGGACATATTGTGTTTTTACTTTCCTAGAAATTCACGAATGTTCTTCAATAATATAAGAAGATATTGAAAAAGATTATCGAATTTAACTTAGTTAAATCCGTCAAAGTCACTTTCGAAATATGAGTAAAAAGTATTGCTTGAAATAAACAAGTAATTTGTAAAAACACTTAAGAAAATAAACTTAAATTGCATTGATTGAATGTAAATTGGTACACATATTCATACATTGCAACTTGTAACTCGTTTCTCTCTTGAATGCGGATAATTTGAGTGTAAGTTTTTTGTATGATTGGATTGCGACCCCTTTCTCTTATGAGAAACTACTATTTATACTAATAGAAAATAACTACCTACATAGAATTTGAAACTATAACTTCTATCATCGAACCATAGGTATCTGTCCGATTTGAATTTCAAACACACGCTCCCTGAAGATATCCGTTGGCTCGATTCTATCCAAAACAAAACCGTTTTCGATGCACTTTGCTTGCCGAACCAAGACACGTGCTCTACATGCTTCTTGACAAGTCTAATTTCGACTAAGTGTTTTAAGAATAATAACTTTTATTCCTTCAAGTACAAAGTCAACCTTAGTCTGACTGCATTTAAATCTTCTCTGAAAATACAAGCTAATAGAGTGTAAATTGAACAAATGAACATACTCACACCTTAAGATTTCTAAGATATAATTTTGAAAATAATCCTAAGTGTTTTGTGCAATTTGATTTATCAGAGTTTTGGCACAGGAAAGTAGCAGACTCTTGTTACTTCTTCTTCAGGTCTTCAGCTCCTTTTATAGGCAGTGATTTGAGAGATGTTGGAGAAGAATGTCAGTGCAAATAGAGTCGTTGAGAACCTTCAATCACGAATGTTGGCCTTTTCCCTAATATAGATAATCGCGTTGGAAAGTACTTTGAATCTCATTTGCTGAAAGGGGAATTTTATGTTGTTCTCCTCGTTCATGATGTCCTATAGACGTAGACGGAAGAAGACAAAATAGCTGCTCTACCAGATGTAGTGATAGAGACAACTCACATAATAAGACAAAAGGTTACGTGGATTCTGGGTCCCTCAGAACGACGTAGCCTAGTCAACTTTTGTGTTTGATGTCCTTCACATAATCTATGGATGTCACTCCCCATCTTCTATGAGACTTCCATCTACTAGGATGTTGACTTCTGGTTGACCTTCCAGTAGATCTTCCACCATAGTCTTCTAAGCTTCTCAATCCCTTTCTGATGCTCTTCACATGTTCCTTCTTCATGGTAAGGAGTTCTTACACACTTGAACATATGTTAGTATTCCAATTGAACATATAAACCATTCTTGTTCTAACAAATATTATTCAGGGATCTGCATTAAATGTGAGTACCTCTTTTAGTTGAAATTCGAACCTTTGATTTGTCATGCTGTGAAAGTCATATATTCGTTCTATTTTGATTTTTTTGAAGTTACAAACATAACACTTATTATTTTCTACCATTGTTTCATTTACATCTGAAAAATATATTACCAATTAAAAAAAAAAAAAAATCAACCCATGTCTCATATCTTTCTATAACCTATAATTACACCTTACCTTTTATCAATATGGGACTTGAATTTTTCCGGTTAAAGAATTTATTTATTCGGACAATGCTATCAAGTTCCTATAACCTATAATTCTTTTTTTTTAATAGGGAACCTATAATTCTTCTTATTTTATTGTTTTAAAGGGGCTTATATGTTATTTTTTTATACGCTCATTGGTGTGTTGTTGTTGATTTCCCCATCGTGAAAAGGGTAGCTGAAATGAATTTTAATACACCGTCCGTCCTTAATATAGGAGTATTTTGTAAAAATTAGAGGAATAAATTTGTCTAATAAGTAGGTAACTATTATTAAATTGTCCTTTATATATAAACTCATTCAAAGTATTTTCCATATTTCCACGACTGGTACTCCCTTCATCTCAAAATATATGACATTGTTGACTGTTACACACATACCAACACACATATTTAACATTTGATATCTTTAATTATTTATTAACAAATGTGTCCTGGATCGTTAATGCTCCTGCAAACAAGGAAGAATGAGACTTCCCCGGTGTATTTACTTCAGACCGCCAACGGTGCTGTCTGTCAACTGAATTGAATTCCAATTGTACGTAATTAATTCCTCTACTGTCGCGCTGGGTACGGTCCCCAAACACCATAAATAGTGATGGCAATTGCAATGGGTACCCTCTGAATTAGAGGCACACACAAGATCTTGCCATATTTTATCATGAGTGTGTCCCTCAAATTTTCTAGAGCAATGCTAAATGCATTGCTTTATCAACGCTTTTGGACACTTCCTCATGGATTGATCCACGTCATTAATCTTAATAAAATTTACGACTGGCAACCGGCTGCTCTATTCAATTATTATATTTTAATTTTAATAATAAAATGAAAAGTCTAATAACTATTGTCTCCATCTCCACGTTAGATCTTGAAGAGAACGCTTTGGAGATGGAGGCAATAGTTATTAGACTTTTCATTTTATTATTAAAATTAAAATATAATAATTGAATAGAGCAACTGGTTGCCAGTCTTAAATTTTATTAAGATTAATGACGTGGACCAATCCACGAGGAAGTGTCTAAAAGCGATTGATAGAGCGACTGCATTTGGCATTGCTCTTTCTATAATAATCAATTGGGATGACAATGGCATCCTTTGGACCAAGTATCATAATGTCCACCCTCATATCTATGCTTATAAAAAACATGTTTGTATATGAGTGTTTATCTTTGTGGACTACAAGTTTGTTACTTGTTCATATACTTCCTAAGCACAATAAATAAATAAATAGCCTTCTTAAGCCAAAGTATGTTAATGAAGGATGGTGATTTAGTCCAATAAAATAGTTTTTAAAATATAAATAAAATTTTATTTTTTATTTATTGTGTAGAATATGAAAGGTTGTTGACGGGTGGGTATATGTGAACAAGAGGTGTTTATCAATCATTCATGAAATATCAATTTTCCTTATTTAATGATATAGTAGTATATTGATATAGCACATTTGCCACTTGCTCGTGAATGATAAAGAATTTTTTATTTTTTTTACAAAGAATAATAAGAAAATATTAACAAGTGTTACATTGTGGAAACATTTAAAAGTAGTAACTTTTATATAGAAAATTATGTGATCATGACTTTTACATGTGTTTGGTTTGTGTTTTTAAGAAGAAAAAATATATTTTTTTGGGTTTCTTAAACAAAATCTTCAAAGCACTCGTTGGCAGCATGACTTTAAATGATCTAGCACATGCACACCCCTAAAAAAATAGTAGTGATATATGTACAACCATTTGTGACAATTTTGATGAAAACTTTCATTTTCTCTATTTTCATTGGTCCAAAATAATAGAGAAAAAAATGAAGAAAGAGAATAACAATATAATGTGAGTATGAGAGAGAAAATTGTCAAAAAATTATAATAAAGTGGTTGTACAAATATCATTTCTAAACAAAAAAAAACTTCATATGTATCATTTTAGCGAAATAGATTTGTCTCAAATTATACGCATTTTACGTTAATTCATTTATCCTTTGTCTTTTTACCTTCAACACGTATATCATCTGTTAAAAAAGTGTCGAAAAAGACCATACAATTCAACCTCATTATGTTTTTCTCACATTCAACCACTAAATGATACGGCACATTAGTGTTCACTAAAAATAGCATGTACGTTGCCACTTGGAAGTAAATGATAGGAGCACACCCCTAAAACAAAAAAATACAGTAACAGTACGTAGCATGTTGCCAATAAATGATACATACCCGATTTAATACACGTGCTTAAAATCTAGTCCTATTAAAATCCAAAATTTGGGACTCTAACTCAGCTCATAGTAGCATTTCTCTTCCCTGTTTTAAATTCAGTATACAAGTGTTACCTTTGAGACTATGGAGGAAATCAACAGCACAGCTATGAACGTATCATCAAGCACCAGCTGGTTATCTGATTTGGTAAGAAAATGGTTGATTATATATAAATTAATTCCATAACACTTGAAATTTCCTGCAAAATATTTCAAGTTTGAGTGTCATCATTCATTTAATAATAAGCCATTTTGTACTATATTTATAACAAAATTTAAAGAGAAACTATAATTAATGACCTCACATAAAAATGCTTTCTCAGTTCTAGTATCAACTAAAGACATGTCCTTTCTTAAGTGACTTTTGGCAAACTTTTCCTCAAAGGTAGGTTTGATTAGTAGAGCCACCTTCATTTGAAGAACGATTTATAGTATTGTTATCAACCTAATGATGTATCAATTCCATATTGACAGGGAAATGTATTTTTGTTTGTAATATGAATTTTTGGCATAATACCCCTAAGTCGACCATGTCCCTAAATATGGAAATTTAGCAAGTCCTTTTCTCGTATACAGGATCTCGTGTACAATATTGATTTAAGGATATAATTTTAATAGAATATAATATCGTGAATGCTTCCTTCCATCCTTTTTAAGTAAGTAATTAACTTTTTAGGTTTATTAAATAATGAAAAATACGAAGATTATACCCTCTAACACACTCCAATTATTAGTAATATATTATCAACCTTCTTAATCTGTTGATCTGACTATGTATATTATGATTTGTCAAAATAACTATTTATTTTATGATAAAAAATAAAAGGTTTTGAGATCTAACCAAATAATGTCATGGACAAATTATGTGGAATATCTTTTGTAAACAATCACCGAAAAAATGTTTATACATGTTTTACAATTACAAAACAAAAGAGAATGTCATTTTTAAATTGAATAAATACAACAACAACAAAAATCAACAAAAAATGGAACCCAGCAAAAATTAAAGATGGAACTCAATTTAATATACCATAATAAATGGAATCCATATCCCTAAAACGGTATAGATCACTCGTGACCAAGTCAGTCATTGATGGACACCTGAGCTTCGAGATGAGACAGATTGATGGCGGCTAAAAAAATTGATTATGTGGCTGATTATTATTGAAGTGTGTTAGAGGAGTGCATTAGAAATTGTGATCCCTACCATATTTCTTTAATAATCGATGTATTTGATCTTTAATATAGATTAAATATATCAGTTATTAATGAATTTAAAAAGTGAATATTTCCTATAAAAAAAACACTAGTGAGAGTATATAAATTTTGAGAGATATAAATTAATAACAACTTTAAATTTATTAACATGTACAAATTTATACATGAGAGACAAACTTGCTCTTAATTGTCGTAATTAATAACAAATAGATGGTTGATTATAAATTAATTCTTTAATATATATACTTAACATTTCCTTTTTTTCCCAGGAAATGGACGAACACAATTTATTTACTGAGGAATGCAACCTGAATTTCCTTGATACTGGTGTGGAAGAGTTTCTTTCACATGACATAGCTAATGTCTTCCAAGAACAAAACAAACAACAATGTTTAACTTCGGGGTTCACTTCCACAACTCTCAGCAACACATTTAGTGATGAAACACAGTTGGATTGTTTTGACTTCGATATTGATAAGACAATTATGGAGATGAAAACAATTGATCATAGTGAAAAAATCAATGAAACCTTTACACAAAAACTTTCTTCATCTTTTCAAGTTCAAATCCCATCTTTTGATAGCCCCCCAAATTCACCTACTACTAGCTCCCAACAATTTTCTGGCAAAAGAGTTTCAGTGTCTCCAACCGAATTGGAAAATAATAACCATTCAACAAAAGCCTCAAAAAGCAAAAGGTCTCGTTCTAATAATGGAGAGGATCATATCATGGCAGAAAGAAAGCGAAGAAAGAAACTCACCCAAAGTTTCATTGCTCTTGCAGCTCTTGTTCCCAACCTTAAAAAGGTATGATAAGTAATTTTCACTTACCCTCATAGCTATTAACTAGCTCTTTTAATTGATCTTTAAAATTAATAATTAAATGAACTTATTTTTTAAAAAACTATATATATTTTTTCCTATTATTTTACAACGTTATAAAAACTAAATATTATCAAGCATGTATACAAAATAAAGTATTATCTAACAATAGAAGTAAGAAATAAAATTTATTTTTTTATGAATGTTTATCATTCATAATGGTATATTGAATTTTGTTTACAATAAAATGATTATATACAGTTCAAAGTTAAGGGTATTTTGGTGAAAAATTATTTAATGCAATTCAAAATCTGTTATAAACGAAGCCTTATAAAAAAAATGATAAATAATATTATAATCATGATAAAAAATTATTTGAAAGAAGTCTTATAAAAATGACAAGTAAAAAACGCATAAGAGTCTTATATTTAGAGACAAAAATATTAAAATCTTAATTATACTATTCCATGTTACACTATTCATTAATCGATTGAGTTAAATTTTGTTAGATGGACAAATTTTCTGTACTGGTTGACACTATCAAATACATGAAAGAGCTTAAAAAACGTTTGGAAGTTTTAGAAGAACAAAACAAGAGAATAAAATTAGAATCGTCTGTGGTTCTAACCAAACCAGACCATTGCAACGATGATGATGAGCGCAATGAAAGTGTTGTTGATTCAATATTTCAAGTGGAAGCAGAAGTGTTAGGGAAATATATGTTGATTCGGATCCAATGTAAAGAACACAAGGGACTTTTAGTTAAAATTATGGTGGAGATTCAAAGATTTCAACTATGTGTTGTCAATAGCAGTGTTTTACCCTTTGGAGATTCTATCCTTGATATTACTATCATTGCTCAGGTAGTGACTGTCTCTATTACTATTTTTATACTAACAGATCTTTTTCTAAATATTATTAAAGTATTTTATTCCAGGTTGTTTTCCAATATATTTGCTTGATATATTCATTTTGGTGTCTTTGAATTTTGGTGTTTTTTTCGTATACTTATTATTTACCATTGTATTAAACATTAATCTTAATTATTTAATAGTTGGGTGAAGGCTACGACTTGAGCATAAAGGAACTTGTGAAGAACATACGCAAGGAAGCATTGAAGTTTATGTCATCGTAATAACATGAACATGACCTCGAGTGTTGTTGGTTCTCCGCAAACAAAATCACAAATATTTCCTAATGGAAGATGCAAACCTCCGTTTCTTTTCTAATTCTTAATTAAGATAATACTATGTATATTGAACAAATAACAATAATCTTAGAGTTCCCTCAAAAAACAATCAATAATCTTAGAAATAATGTATTGGAATGCATGCATTAAATTTAATCTTTAATATTTTAATAAATTGAATGTACAAATTTTAAAAGAATATTTCTTTTTTTGGATTTCTTAACATATGCCCTAAGGGCACAAGTTAGCACTACCCATATTTTTACTATAATAGCATTATTCATTTAGTATCTCATTTCATATATCTCTCTCTGCAATAAATAAGTAAGAGTAATATCAGTAAAACAACATTTAATGTTGCATTAAACTTTTGAAAGTGGGACTTAAATAGAAACAAAAAACTTCTCCAAAAAAAAGTTAAAAAGGAATTAAGGAAAGTAGTTTAAGAAATCATTTGTACAAAAGGAGCAGGCTTGACTGAGTAAGTATAAAACCCCATGTAGGTGAACATCTTTTATTGCGAGGGCGATGTATTAGACAACATTAGTGTGCCATGTATTAGTGCCCATCATATTGCTTGGTAGAGAGAGAATATCAAGGTTTTTTCTGGAGGTATTCTTCCATGGTCACAAGACTAAATCAATAGTGTTTGGACACACACATAAAAGGATAGTCCTTAAAATATTCAATCATTTTTTTTTATCAATTTCCTTCTTATTATTAAAAAAATATTTCTTTATGTCAAGTTAGCACTACCCATATTTTTACTATAATAGCATTATTCATTTAGTATCTCATTTCATATATTTCTCTCTGCAATAAATAAACAAGGGTAATATCAGTAAAACAATATTTAATGTTGCATTAAACTTTTGAAAGTAGGACTTAAATAGAAACAAAAAAACTTCTCCAAAAAAAAGTTAAAAAGGAATTAAGGAAAGTAGTTTAAGAAATCATTTGTACAAAAGGAGCAGGCTTGACTGAGTAAGTATAAAACCCCATGTAGGTGAACATCTTTTATTGCGAGGGCGATGTATTAGACAACATTAGTGTGCAATGTATTAGTGCCCATCATACTGCTTGGTAGAGAGAGAATATCAAGGTTTTTTATGGAGGTATTCTTCCATGGTCACAAGACCAAATCAATAATGTTTGAACACACACATAAAAAGATGATCCTTAAAATATTCAATCATTTTTTTTATCAATTTCCTTCTTATTATTAAAAAAATATTTCTTTATGTCATGTTAGCACTACCCATATTTTTACTATAATAGCATTATTCATTTAGTATCTCATTTCATATATTTCTCTCTGCAATAAATAAGCAAGGGTAATATCAGTAAAACAACATTTAATGTTGCATTAAACTTTTGAAAGTGGGACTTAAATAGAAACAAAAAACTTCTCAAAAAAAAGTTAAAAAGGAATTAAGGAATCATTTGTACAAAAGTAGCAGGCTTGACTGAGTAAGTATAAAACCCCATGTAGGTGAACATCTTTTATTGCGAGGGCGATGTATTAGACAACATTAGTGTGCAATGTATTAGTGCCCATCATATTGCTTGGTAGAGAGAGAATATCAAGGTTTTTCTGGAGGTATTCTTCCATGGTCACAAGACCAAATCAATAGTGTTTGGACACACACATAAAAAGATGGTCCTTAAAATATTCAATCATTTTTTTATCAATTTCCTTCTTATTATTAAAAAAATATTTTTTTATGTGTGTATGTGACCAAACACTTTTTATTTGGTCATGTGACCATGTTAGAATTTCTCTTCCTTTTGATCCAAATGTCTGATCCATCTATTTAATAGCCTTTATTCATATTTATTTTTACGAAGCCTACTTGACATTATGATTTGACTTATGTATTTATCTATGCAAATGAAATTGTGGAATGTACTTGTTAAACTAAGGGAGATTAGTTCCTTTAGTCCCTGAATAGGAAATGAGTAGTCACTTTAGTCTCTGAATACAGATAAACTGTAAAATAGTCCCTGAATGTAGACTCTGTTGGTCAATTTAATTCCTGAATGCAGGCTCCGTTAGTCAATTTAGTCTTTGAATGTAGACTCCGTTGATCACTTTAGTCCCTGAAATTGACTAACAAAGTCTACATTCAAGGACTGTTTTGCAATTTCTCTACATTCAGGGACTAAAGTGACTACTCCTTTTCCATTCAAAGACTAAACTGACTAATTCCCCTTAAAATAAAGTATGAATAATTGAAATGCAGCTGGAAGTTTTTACATTAGGCGCTATATGATCCATTTGTACGTACTAACGATATTCTTATGAAGATGGTTTTTCATTGTTAGTTTTGTTGGAAATAAAAAAAAATGGCTTTAAGGTATGTTTAGTCCTTGCAATTAGGCGCCATTTAAAAATTCGTTCCTGTAATCGCTAATCCTGGCGATTTACCCTTGCATTGTTTAATCAGTTAAAAATTCGTCCCTTGACCAAGTTAATGACTGCCACGTCATCAAATTAACAAATTGGCATAGGAAAGGACAAAAATACCCTTGATGTCATCTTCTCAAAACCTTCACTCCTCTTCTCTTCTCTGCATCACGACACCACCACCAACCTCTCCATAACCTCCTTCCTCCTTCATCATATACTCATGATTATTCATCACCTTCTCACTTTC
>Ga0228710_1010183_pt1 | contig 12686 bp, 7 predicted proteins | sample MedpolnodulmetaG_FD_177995 | JGI IMG/M metagenome (GOLD analysis project Ga0228710, IMG submission 177995) | Root nodule microbial communities from Medicago polymorpha collected in Santa Monica, California, United States - pink nodules | ecosystem: Host-associated > Plants > Roots > Nodule...
CCCGGGTGCCTTGTTCGCCTTTGTAACGGCGCTTCTCCTGGCATACGACCCGGTGCGACGCTTGGCTCGCCTGCAGGTGTCCCTAGAGCGCGCTGCCGTTAACGCCCGCATGCTTTACGAAATTCTGGACACGGTTCCGCATCAACGCGACCTGCCCGGGGCGAGTCGACTGGCCTTCAGCGAAGCGACCGTCGAGTTTCGCGACGTGCGGTTCTCCTATGGCAATGGCGAGGAGGTGCTTAAGGGAGTCAGTTTCCTGGCGGAAGGTGGCAAGACTACCGCGCTCGTTGGCCCGTCCGGAGCCGGCAAATCGACGATCATCAGCCTCATTCCACGCTTCTACGATCCACAATCGGGTGTGATCCTGATCGACGGGCAAGACATAGCCACTGTTACCAAGCAGTCTCTGCGCAACGGGCTCGCCTATGTCTCACAACAGGCTTACCTCTTTGAAGGTTCCATCCGCGATAACATCCGCTACGGCCGGCCCGAAGCGACGGACGCGGAAGTAGAGGAAGCGGCCCGGCTTGCCTATGCGCATGATTTCATACTCGCGCAGCCACAGGGGTACGATACACCTGTGGGCGAACAAGGTATGACGCTATCCGGTGGCCAGCGCCAGCGTCTTTCGATTGCCCGAGCGCTCGTCCGCAACGCGCCTATTTTGCTTTTGGACGAGGCTACCTCGGCTCTTGATACGGAGTCGGAAGCAGCTGTCCAGAAGGCACTCGATCAAGCGATGAGCGGCCGCACCGTCATTGTGATCGCTCACCGGCTTTCCACCGTCGTTAATGCCGACAAGATCGTCGTGATGAACGAGGGGCTGGTCATCGAGGAGGGGACGCACGAGGAACTCGCGCGCCGTCCGGACGGCGTCTACGCTCGCCTCCACAACATCCAAGGTGGCTTTTTGGAATTGACTGTAGGAGCGGAGGCCACTTAGCTGGTGGATGAGCCACTGACACAGTCGGCAATCCGCTTGGGTCAGCCTGCTTCCTCATTGCGCATCGTCCTTAGGAATTAGCTTGATCGACGAGTGTTGAACTTGAACTGGGTGGGGCCGACGCACGGGAGTGAGAGGCAGTTTCAATTCCAACTGTAGCGCGGAAAACCCTTGATCCCAGCCGCCGGGACTTGCTGGAGCCGAGATCATGCATACGATGCAGGTGCGAGAGGCATCGGGCGGAGCTTTCTGTAGTCTTCGCTTTCGATGACAGGCGGTTCGCCGTTTCCGGCTAAGGAGTGGCTAGGCAGTGATTATATCCCATCGCCATAAGTTCATTTTCATCCACGTACCGAAAACCGCCGGCAGCACGGTTTCTGCCTATCTCGCTCGCGAATTCGGACCTTGGGACGTACAGCTTGGATCCTGGAAGGATGCACTCGGAAATGGAGCCAAAGCCAATCGGCTGGCGCTGATTGCTATGTTCTGCCACCTGTCTCCACTTAAGATCGCCCAAACCCTCATTCGCAACCACAGTGTCGATTCATTGGCCGGTGTCGCTCTCAGCCGGCGTTTTGCAGGCAGGCTCGCTGATCATTCGAGCGCAAGCGAAATCGAGTCCTTCGATCCCTCTGCCTGGAAACAGTATTTCAAATTCTGCTTCGTGCGAAACCCGTTCGAGAGGGCTGTTTCTCTTTACAATTGGCACTACAGGAAGGCCGATACCCGGCCGAGCTTCTCGCAAATGCTCTGTTTGATCGAGGCAGGTGCAGCCGAGAAGGAGCGTATTAATTGGAAGTCGTGGCAGCTCTACACCAAGAACGACGAAGTTGTTGTTGATTTCGTAGGTCGGCAGGAGCGCCTCTCGGAAGATCTACGCAACGTATGCGACAGGCTCGGGCTGCCTTTTGATGAACGATTCCTGACCAGAGCGAAGGCGAACCCAAGGAGGCCGGATATTCGCAGTTATTATAAACCCGGCGACCGCGAACGCGTCGAACGGCTGTTCGGCGCCGAGATCGAACACTTCAAGTATCGTTTCCCCGATTAGCTTTACGCACCCTGCGGTCGCTGTGTTAGCTGAGAGGTTGGGTCGCTTCCATTACCGCAGGAGCTGCTTGAAAAAACCCTCCATTGGACCATCGGCCTCCTCACTTGGCACTTCTGTTCCGTTTGCCGGTTGTTCGGTTGGTGCGTCCGCTTTGGCCGCTTCCTCGTTTGTGGGGATTTCTACAGCCGCCTCGTCGGGCTTCGGTGCAGGATCGCCACCAATGATCTCCTCGATCGAGAGCTGCTGTTGTTCTTGTTTGAAAGCGTTGTCTTTTAGCGCCTTGTCCAGCGTGCCGCCGAGCAGATCCTTAACGGCTGCGCCCGCGCCGTCTCCGTTAAGGAGGTCGCCGATCGGCAACTTGTCGATCGGCAGTCCGAAATCCTTGAGCTTTGCTAATGCGGCATCGGGATTCTTCAGCAAGTCCGAAAGATCCGGATAGATGCGGGGTGCGGCGAAGCTGCCTTCGACCACGACGGGGACGCCGATGCCGTCGGTGGAGATCTCGGCGCCCTGGCCCTTCAAGGATGCGACGAGGCGGGGCTCAAGCCGGAAGTTCAAAGTGCTCTGTGCGAGGTCTGCCGCGCCGTTCCCGGTCATGCGGATCAATGGACCGACAAGTTTGAGGTCTTCGGTGCGCGCAACGCCGCCTTCGATGGCAAAGGACGCCCCAAGCTCGGTGAAGGTGGTGGCTTTGCTCTCATCCTGTTTGAAACCTGACGTCATCAAACTCACGAGATTGTTGTAGACGTTGGCGATGTCGATGCCGCGGATGGCTCCATCCGAAAATCCTACATTGGCGTTGCCCTGCAGCGATTTCGCAAGTGCCCCGCTTGTGCCGCCCGCACCGGTCACGTCGAACTCGGCTTTCAATGAGCCCTCGAGATGCTTGAAGCCCGCCATATCGGTGAGCAGGGGCGCTGCCGATGCTCCGGAGATGGAGGTCTTCAGGGCAATCGAGGGTTCGGACTGGGAGCTGTCGGCCCGGAGACTCGCGACGACGTGGCCGCCATAGAACGGAGCTTCGGGCAGCGTCAGGCTTGCAACGCCATCAGAGACGACGAGACTGGTGGCGACCGGTCCGGCAAAGACCTTGCCGTAGCCGAGCTTTTTGGCATTGACCTTGATGGTCGCATCGATTGACCGAAGAGCGGAGAGGTCGAGTGGAACGTCGGCGGGTTCAGCCCCTGTCGCCGCCTTTGCCTGCAGAGCCGGGGATTGCGCCCCGGCAAGCTGCGCAAGGTCCAGTTCGTCGAAGTTCAGCGCGGTCATGATCTTCAGCGGTGTCGTGAATTCGACGGAGCCGCTGCCCGCACCTTCGACGCTATTGACGGATATGCTCGCCCCTTGAAAGGAAACACTCGTCGTGCCCGCATCGACGTGCCCGTTGAAGGCCAGCGGACCGATGCTCTCCGCACCGCTCTGCCCGAGGCCGGCAAGGAAAGCTGAGAGGTCGGCAGTGGAAAAACCGAGCTTTCCCGCATAGGTCCCCGACAGAGCAGCTTTGCCGTCGAGCGACAGGTTTGCGTCGGGCATCTTCACCTGAAGCTTGAGGGGGATTCCCTCAGCAGAGAGATTGCCGGCGAGAATCGTATCGGCGGCGGGGAGTTGCAGATCGACATCGACCGGTTTGTTGCGCCACTGCAGGCGGCCGGCCACGCGCAGCGGCTTCGCGAGGCTTTCGATCCGGGCGGTGATCTTCTTCGCCTTCACCTCGCGCATCGTCTCATCGGCAATGCCCGGCAGGGTGTAGGCCGCATTGCGAAGGCCGATCGTTCCCGCCAGATCTACTGTCTTTCTGATGGCTTCCCCGTTAAGGCCGCGAAAGGCGAAGCCGGCGTCAATCGTCAATGCTCCCGAAAGCGGGACGGTTTGGCCGGCGAGGGCTGCGAGCTTCGTGATGTCGAGTCCCTTGCTTGCAAGGCGGCCCCGGAAGACCGGTTCGTCGGCCGTGACGTCCGTCGCGACGTTGGCGGCAAGGCTGCCGGCATCGATCCCCAAATGCCCGAGCTCGGCAGCCAGCTCCCCGTCCTTGAGTGCGGCCGAAAAGGAAACGTCCAACGCTGAAATTTCGCCAAGGACCAGAGCGGCCGCGTTGATGCTCATGTTGGCATCGAAGCCGGCCAGAAACTGCAAATTCCCTTGCTTGGCCGTGTCCGCGGCCGGCGCTTCCGTCCGCGAGGTTTCCGGCGCGACATCCACGAACGGCGTCAGGTCGAGCCGGTCGGCTTCGAGATCGACGAGAAAGCGCGCACGCTCCCCGGGGACGAAGAGCGCGTTCAAGCCGAAGGCCTGTTCGCCGGCTTCCACTTCGCCGCCTCTTATCTGATAGCTGCCATTGGCGTTCAGGGTGACCTGTCCGCTTGCCTCCAGGCTGGACATCCCCGGCGCGGGAGCGGGATCCGCTTCCACAGCAAGGGTGACATCGGCAGGCTGGCGCTCGAGCAGCGACCGCAGGGTCGAGATGGTGAAGCTCGTCTCGTAGCTCCGCTCCCCCATGCGGGCGGATGCAGAAAGCGAGAACTCGTCGTCGATGTCGGGTGCCGAAAGCGTGAGCTCGACATCGGAGACGACCTCCTCGGGATTTGTTGCGCTTCGCCGAATGAGGGTGCCGGAGGCGATCGAGACCGACTCGATTGCGCTTCGTTCAAGAAAGGCGACGAGTGCGGGGAGCGGATCGCCGGAACCGGTCTCATGGCCGCTGCCTGCGGTCGGCGCCGCTTCGCCCGCCGCTCTCTCTTCGAGGACGATGACGGGACGGTCGAGCGCGATCTGCTTGATGTGCAGCCGGTCCGACCAGAGGGAGGAAAGCGCCACCGAACCGGAGACCTCCGCAAACTCGGCGGTTATCCCTTCCGCTTCGGCCGAGAGCCTCACGTCTTCCGCGAGGACTGCGAGATAGGGAAATGCCGAAAGGTTCACAGGGCCGTTGAACGCGATCGAACTGCCGGTCGCAGCCGACAATTGCCGGCCCAGTTCGCTCCGCACCCAATCGCTGGAAATCAGGCTTGGCAGAATGGCAATTGCAGCGACGGCGAGCGCAGCAGCGCCCAGAAGACTAAGAATGAAGCGCCGCATCGCTTTCTCCTGGTTGTAAAAAGCTATTGATTCGCTATCGTTTTCCAGAAAACGCGATTTCGCAAATGTCTTCGCGACGCCGAGGTCAGATATTTTCCGGCGTATAGATATCGAAAGGCAGGAAGGTTTGGCCGGGCACGCTCGAAGCACCCCGGTCGATCGCGCCGATCATAAGGTCTATCGTTTCCCGGGCCAAAGCCGGAACGGGCGTCGAGATCGCCATCAGGACCATTTCGTCGGCAAGGGCAGCGCGCGATTCCGGCGTCAGCTCGTTGACGACGGCGAGCAGCTTGCCCCCGAGCTTTTCCTCGCGGATCGCCGAGATGGCCCCCTCCATGCCGCCCCCGCAGACGTAAAAGCCTAAGAGATCCGGATGGCGCCGAAGGAGATCGAGCGTCGCCTCGTGGGTGATGTCGGGCGTGTCGAGGTTCACCATAGTGTCGAGGACCTCGAAATCGGGTGCGTTTTCCCGAAAATAGGACCGAAACCCGATCTCGCGCACTTCGTGCCCATGGAAACGGTGGCTCCCGACGAAGGCCGCAACCTGTCCCGGCCGCTTTGCCGCCTTTGCGATCATCCAGGGAGCCGTCCTGCCGACTTTCTGATTGTTCAAACCGATATAGCCTTCGCGCACGCCGGCCGCGGCCTGGCGGAGACATCGTTCGTAGGCTCCGAATCTGAGCGCGCGACTGCTGGGCCTCCGTGACTACTCGGAGGATTGTGCCCGACCATCCGGCCTCGGTGACGAAGCCCCCATCTTGTTCATCGTACCGCCGATGGAACCGCCCGTATGCTCGCAGCGCGCGGTTCGAGCACCGCTACCGAGTGGAACTAGCACGGTGATCACCGCGGCATCCTTATCGGCGGAAGGGAGCATCGTCGGACACGGACTGGAGCAAGCGTTGACAACGCCGTAAGCCCAGGCGGCCAGTCGCACGGCAAACAGGGTGAACATGCTAAGGTGCACGCGCTGATCCACGATCTCGATCACATGTCGACAGATTCGAGGCTCGATTCCGCTTCGGCCAGTACCTGCACGGGCTCCCGCGCCATGCCGCAGATGGGAGATTCGACAGGGGATTCGACGTCAAAACTGCCTCGAGCTACACGCCGTGCGGAGTCATTGCAGAAAAAAGGATTGTCGATATGAAGTGCTCTGTATAACGAGCCGTTGCAGGTGACGGCAATTTTCTCTAGCGTGCTGCATCTTTACATGAAGACTTACGAAGGCCGCCAACAATGTCAGATGTCTATGAGTACCTAAAACCTGCCCTCCCGACTGATCATACGCGGCAATCGCGTGCCACTGATCTCGTTCAGGAAGCAGCCCGTGGCGGTTTGGCTCCCCGCAGAATACTGGATTTGGGTTGCGGGACGGGCAGTTCCATCGATTTCTTCCAAAGGGTATTTCCCGCAAGCGAATGGGTCGGTGTTGACATCGAGGTTAGCCCTGAGGTGTCCCAAAGGACCCGACAAGACGGAACCTTCGTCACATTCGACGGTATAAATATACCTTTTGATGAAGCGTCCTTCGACCTTGTTTTCTCGAACCAATCGTTTGAACACGTACGGCACCCAGAGGGCCTTCTCAAAGAAGTGCAGCGGGTGCTTTCGCCGACTGGACGTTTCATAGGCCAAACATCGCACCTGGAACCATACCATTCCTACAGTTATTGGAATTTCACCGTCTGGGGATGGAAAAGAATATGTGAAGATGCCGGTATTGAGATTATCACATTTCGCCCGGGTATCGATGGCCTTACGTTATCAGAGCGATCCTATTTACGCCGCCCAGACTCGCATACAAAGTGGTTTTCTACCGAATCTCCGATCAATTCAGCAATAGAAGAAGCCGCGCTCAGGCAGGGCAAAAGCAGAGCGGTAATAAATTTTCGAAAGCTGATGATGTGCGGCCAGTTTGCATTTATAGGCAGAAAAATCGCTTAGAGCGGATGCATTCAGACGAAATCGGAAAGGGGTGGCTGCCGAGATTGTCCCGGACGACGATGTCGCCGGACCGGAGCACTGGCACGAGTTGCTGCTCGACATAGACGCGGAAGCATTGCCCATTGATCGGGCCGTCGAAGACGCAAGGGCGGTGAGCCGATCACAGCGCAACGCCCCAAGAACGTCAGAGTGTGCCAATGCCCGTGCGGAGCAAAGCCGCGCAGGCGCTTGCCCTTGTATCCCAGCCATAGAGCGGGGGCATGCAGCCCCTCTTCTATTGCCGGATTCCAATCGATTATCCCGTCTGAATGCTCGACGAAGTCCATCGAGAATCCGCTCTTCGTGAGGTAGAACAGGGCGGCGATTCTCCACAAGCTTGCCGGTAAGCCGTGGCAGGCGATTGGGCGTTTGCAGCATTACACGCCTATTGTTCGTTACAGGGTGGCAGACGATCAACGACTTCGGCACGTGAAGTTATGCAGGCCTGCCAGAATACGGCGTGGCAAGCAGCGGGGATTCGACCGCAAGGTCATTTGCCGCTGGCACTTGCTACGGTTGGATTGTCTCGATCAACCGCTCCCGGCATTAAAGGCACGCCGATAGAAACCGGCTCCTGACGCTCTCAAATCCTGATGCTCGTACCTGGCCGGCTGCCGGGGCGCTTTCACATGGGAAATCGAAATGGTCGAACTCGCCACCACAATCTGGCCCGACGGTCCTTCCTCTGGCCTTTATGACCGGACAAGGCACAGATTCGCGCGTGGGGGGACATGGGTCGAGGGGATCATCACGGCCCTCACCGCCAAATGGCGGCCTGCTTTTCACCCTCAAATCCAACGTGGATGCAGTGCTGGCCCATCCGCCGGCCACGATGGCGTGGGTAATCGGAGATCCTGTCACTGTTAACAACCGGGTCTACCAGAAACTCGGCAATTCGGGTACTGGTTCGTGGGTACGGCGTGCCGATCTCCCGTTCTCGTTCATTATCGCGAGCGATGCGGGCGCGGGAACGGCGAAAGCGATTCAGGTTACCACCAGCATCCGGTATCTGGATCCGCACTGATCTGGATGAACGTATTCGAGGCGAACACGTCGTCGCCCGTCACGGTCAGTTTCAACGGGGGCTCGCTCTGACTATCAAGACGAACAGCGGCAGCAACATTGTTGCGGGCGGCCTCATCGCAGGGATGATTGTGCTGGGGATCATCAGCGGCACGTCGTTCCGACTGGTGAGCGATCAGGCGTCTGCTGCTATTGTGACGGCGGCAGAGGCCGCTGCTGATCGGGCGGAGGCTGCTGCCGTCGGGCTCGAACGCATGCCAGTCCTACCGGAGACGTTCGGCGCGCTGTACAACGGGACGAACGACAAGGCGGCGATCGAAAATGCGGCGGCATTTGCTGTCACGCATGACCGGCCATTGCAGCTGGCGCCGAAGCGAACCTATACGTTCTCGAGCCTTGTCCTGCCCGCCGGCCTGACAATCGTGGGTCCCGGGGCTTTGCGCCACGACGGGACCACCTCATCTGGCGATATTATTTCGATTGGCGCCAACAGCACGATAGAAAGCCTGAACTACAGTACACCCGCTCACGGCAACGGCATTTGGGATGTGCGCATCGGCGGTGGCACGCACATTGGGTATCTCGAAACGGTTGCAGACGCTCAGTCTCAGGGGGAAACGGTAGCGACAACCGGTGACGATGTGCACGTCGGGTTTCATCGCGCCGTCAACATGGACCGTCCTTTGCATGTCGATAATAGCGCAGGCGCTTCGCTGACTGAAGGTTTCCACCTGGGCGGGTACGACTATCAGTCCTATATGCGCGGCATCCGCCTTACAGCCACCCGTTTTTACAACATCGGTAGAGGCGTCATGCGCGGGAGAAGCCCCAACGCCATCAATGAAGGTCCCGGTTACAACAGCATCCTACTTTCCAGCGCGCCGGACGGCACGATCGCTGGCGGGGTCTGGGAGGACGCAGGAGAACACTGCTTCCGTATTGGCGGCAGTAACGGCCCTGGAGCAGTTAACACAGTTCGCGTGAACGTCGGCCCCCTGGTCGTTCGCAAGTGCTCTGCGTCTGCCATCAAGATCAACCCGAACTATACGGGGCGCGCGAAGGCCATCCATTTCGCCTCGGTCATTGGCGTTGATGTCGGATACGCAACCGGCGCGACCGCAAAGCGCTCCGATGGTTTGCGCCTATCCCACTGCGAAGACATCACCTTCGGATCGGTCGATTTTGTCGTTGACGAGCTATCCACCTCTGCAGAATGGGCGCTGCGGCTGAACAATGCCAAAAACATCGTCATCGGGCACTTGGGTGCCAAGTTCGTTGAAAGCGGTCTGGTCGCGATCGACGAGACGGCCGACGTGGACAGCGGCCAGGGCGCGGCGCAGAGCGGCGACGTTATCGGCGTCCACATCAAGTCTGTCGTTGGGGCGAAGGGTGCGGGCACCTATCCATTCAGCTTCGACCTACCGAACCACGAGGTGGGAGACATTCTTATCCACGGTATGGATGTTACCGGCCTCACGACCGGCCTTGCCGCCTTTGGCACGACCACCAACCTCACGGATATCTTGGAGTTTCAGGGGCGTGTAGTCACATCCTCCACGGCAAGCGTTTCCAACCCGCCCGCATCAGGCAATTTCCGGTTTGACCTCAGAATTAACGGCGCACACTACTTCGGGCCTTACCGCAAGGTGCGGCCAGCACGGCAACCGAGAATATTGGGGCGGACCCCTTCGACCCAGGCGCTTCTCCCTCGCAGATCGGCTCGATGTTCCTCCAGTCGAATGCGGGGTGGCAGGCTGGGCAACTACGGGTCCGGCCCCATCCTTAGCCGAGCAGCTCCACCCGGTAGGCGCGGCGTTGCCGTGGCCAGCAAGCAGACGGGGGCTTCGGCTCACCAGACGGGAACATCAATCCTCGTCAACGCCGGAACCGCTTCATCGCTTCATCAGAGCAGCTAGTCGAAGTATTTCGTATGCATTCGGGGAGGGCCGCCGGTTCAGGCTTTTTTGCGTGAACGACGTTTCCACTTGGTGGCTAGCGCATCGACGTTGTTCCGAAGGTTGGCGGCATCGATTGCGGCGGGATCGTAGTCTGCACTGCCCCACCATTCGACAAGCTCATCGTGACGCTCGTGGTTTTTGTTGGCAAGCGCTTCGCGGAATTCCTCATATCCCCACGGACCGCCAACATCCTCTGGAGGGCAACGCCCGACGGCATCGAGGAGGAATGGATCGTTGAGGTCGGCGATAACTGGAAAGGTCTTTTCGATCTTGACGGTATGCGTCCAGCCATCGCCGAAGTCGTAGAGGTACTTGAACGACCTCGCGCCGATATCTTCGATCGCGGAGAGAAGGGTTGCTTTGCGAGCGTTGATAGGGTCGTCAAAGCCGCCGTCTGGAATGCCGAAGCCGACGTCACGGATGCGAAACTCGTAGAGATGGCTGTTGCTCCAGCCGTAGGCCGCCTGAAGAACCTCATGAAGCCGATCAAACCGAATGCGGAACGGCACGACGACACGCCGCATCACCAGAGGTTCAACGTCGTCGAGCGTCACTTTCAAGCGGACGAGGTATGCAGCCATTATGCCGCCCGCAACCGAGGCGCCGCCACGATATTCGCCCAGTGCCAGGGAAGGAGTTCATCGATCCGGCTTGCCGGTTGATCGGCGATCCGGGCCAGGACGTCGGCAAGCCAAGCCTGCGGATCAATACGGTTCAATTTGGCTGTGACGATCAAGCTGTACCTGGCGGCGACCCGCTGGCCACCACGGTCGGAACCGGCAAACAGCCAGGCTTTTCTTCCCAAGGCAACGCCGCGCAACGATCGCTCGGCACAATTATTCGACAAGCAGATGCGGCCATCGTCGAGGAACCGGGTAAAGGATTCCCAGCGGTTCAGCAGATAATCGAACGCTTTAGCCAGGTCGTTGTCGCGAGACAGCTTGGCACGTTGCTCGCGCATCCAGATTTCCATGTCGTCGATCAGCGGCTTGCTGAGCTGCTGACGGGATGCTCTGCGCTCATCCGCAGTCTGGCCGTTGATCTGGCGTTCGATCTCGAACAGTGCATCGATCCGCTGCACCATCTTCAGAGCGACAGGCGAGATGACGGCGGCGCGTTTGCCTTGTGCTTTTCGACGTGCATTGGCTTCCAGGTCGGCCAGCGCGAAGAACGGCCGCCTTGCATGTGCCCAGCACGCTGCCTCATAAATCGGGCCCGGACTTCGATCGGGAAGATAGAGCTGCGTATAGCCGGTATAGGCATCCGCCTGAAGGATACCGCTGTAGTTGGCCAGATGTCCTTGTGGATGTTCGCCGGCGCGGTCCCGGGAATAGTAGAACATCGCCGACGGAGGTGCAGGTCCGCCAAATGGGGCATCGTCCCGGACATATGTCCAGATCCGACCCGTGTCGGTCTTACCGGCCGCCAGTACTGGAACCGTGGTATCGTCGCCATGGACCCGTTCGGCAGCAAATGTATGGGCTTCGATCCGCCGCAGCAGCGGGTCAAGGACATGGCAACAGGACCCGATCGCATCAGCCACTGTCGACAGGCTGATCGGCACACCTTCCAACGCAAAGCGTTCGACCTGGCGATTGAGGGGAATGTGCTGTCCGAACTTGTCGCAAAGGATCATCGCCAAAAGGTTCGGGCCCGCCCAGCCCCTGGGGATGACATGGAATGGGGCCGGCGCCTGGCTGATCTTCTCACAGTCGCGGCAACTGAACTTTTCGCGTACCGTCTGAATAACCTTCCAGGAACGCGGAATGCTTTCCATCGTCTCGGTGATGTCTTCGCCGAGTTTGCGCAACCGCTCACTGCCGCAGCAGCTGCAGGCGACCGGACCCGGCACGACAACCCGCTCGCGCGGCAGGTGATCAGGAAAGGGTTTCTTGACGGGCCGCTTGCGGGTGAAGCCGGCGACAGCAATCGGAGCGGCCGCGGCAATCGCCATTTCGGCTGCAAGCTCATCCTCGGTGGCCGTCGCCTCGGCGTCCTCGAGCATCAGTTCGATTTGCGCAATCAGCCGCGAGGTCCGTTCCGACTTTTGTCCACGCAACTGCCTTTGAAGCTTTTCGATATGGACTTTTTGGCGAAGAATGATCGCCTGATCGTCGGCTTCCTGGCCTTGGCAACCGCCAGCTCGGCTAATGCAGCGGCTCGTTCCGCACGTGCTACGACCAGCTCGGCCTCGAGAGCAGCGGCATAATCGGGATGCTGTTCCGAGCCCGTTTCCATGCTCGAAGTGAATCACAAAAGCACTGATTTGCATAGCTTTTCTTCGGATTTCCACCCGCAAGTCACCGCAAATACGCACTATCCGGCGCTCGTCGGACGCCATGTCTGTTGCGGGTTTCGCCAGTCTATTCCAGACAGAAGATAGGAGAGCTGCGCAGACGAGATCATCACTGCTCCGCCCTCAACATTAGGCCAGATGAACCGCCCGCGCTCGAGCTTTTTTGTGAACGTGCAACTGCCCTGGCCGTCGTGCCAGATCACTTTCAAATGATTGCTTCTCCGGCCTCGAAAGCAAAACAGATGCCCACAGAATGGATCTTGTTTCAAAATCTCCTGGACCTGTAGTGCAAGGCCAGGGAAGCCGCGCCGCATATCCGTATGGCCCGTCGCAAGCCACACCTTAACCCCACTA
>Ga0228710_1010184_pt1 | contig 12686 bp, 3 predicted proteins | sample MedpolnodulmetaG_FD_177995 | JGI IMG/M metagenome (GOLD analysis project Ga0228710, IMG submission 177995) | Root nodule microbial communities from Medicago polymorpha collected in Santa Monica, California, United States - pink nodules | ecosystem: Host-associated > Plants > Roots > Nodule...
ATATATATATATATAATATTATATACTACATGAAATTTTGCGATTGGTAGATTATATGTAAATCTCTAATGATGTTGATTATGTTTGAACATACATCTCGTCTAATCAAAATGTTTATTTAAAAATGTATAACTTGGTTAGATATTATTATAATTTGATACTTAAATAATACATGTCTGATATCATTATGAGTTTGTAAAAATCACAATGATTTCGACAAACTTACTGGAATATCAAATGTGCACATAATATATTTGATACGGTGAAGAGCTCTGAGCAATCTAAATTATCTATTGCAGATTAGTTTCATAACTAGTGCAAAGGGTCGAAACTTTTTAGGGTATTGGTTCTGTTTCACAAGACTAATTTTTTAGTTTGTAGCATATAACTTATTGCTTATAAGCTTGTATCACAAATAGGCATGTTTGGTAATATAGTTTTTTCTCACAAGTTTATAGTGTATTTTCAATTTAGTAGCTTACTTCAAATAGCATTTAAACTTATAGTTTATCATTTTTCTATCAATTTTATTATTATTATCTTAGTTAAAAAATTAAATATTAGTTAAACTATCTTCTTGTATCGTTTTATTTTTGTTAGATAATTCATCCGTTAATTTTACTAAATACTACAAATGTAATTTATTGATTTATTCGCTATAAATTCATCATTATCAGTTAGATTATCATTTATCCGCTATTTTTTATCAACCAGAACCATTGTAACAAAGATGATAGTGTGAATAGCGTCACCCTTAACATGAATAAACGTCAACTACATTGAACCCCACTGGAAGTATCTTGCAGCAAGACGAAGACAAATATACAAAGACTAATCTCACTCAAAATTGTGAATAAGGCGTGGTGAATGAAGCCGGAATAGACAAAAGATATTTATTTATTTATTGTGGGAATAGGAAATTGATTGTTACATTGAAGAAGAGAAGTACGATTGATATTTCTCCAAGAGAGAAAAAAATACACATCGTCGTCTTAAACTAGTTTTACACTTACGTTAATCAAAATGAATTATTTGATAGTTTTCTTAAAAGACACTACCAAAATATTTATATGGCGAGATGATTTTTTGAAGGGAGCGACATGTCTGATAATAGTTAACGATACATGTAATAGTAACTTGAGATCTTGAAGTGTTTTTTTTTTTCTTCAAAAAACTAATATTAGAATCTTTTTTATGTCAATTTTTAAGGACTTGTCTATATAAAATTTTCTCCTACATTAAACGAACTCTTTGTTATTGGATGGTTTAATTGATCCCTAAATTAGTCGATCTTTAATTGAATACCAATTTGTTTAGGTTTTTATTTGAAAGTTTGGAAGGAAAGGAAATGGGGAGCTTAGGAGAATGAGAAATATAGAAGAAAAAGAGAAATTTTTTACATTTTTTTGAAAGAATAATTTTTTAGAGATTAATATATGTGATTAATATATTTTAAATTTTAGTCCTCGTGAGCCTAGCTCAATTAGTATGGACAATTTATAATATATGCAAGGTCCAGGGTTCAAACCCCAACCACCACAAAAAAAAAAAAATTAAATTTTAAAAATATTATAATAACATAGATTAAATATAATGAATTCATATAAAACCTCTAAAATCTTAAAACACTCCTCCGATACAACTCTTGAGTTCCCAAAAAAAAAAATATTAGGCAGAAAAGTAAATCACCCAAAATCCTCCCACTTCAATGTCATATTACTTCTTCTACTCGTAAGTTGTTATTTTCTTTTTTGCAAAAACCTTTCTTCCTTCCTTTTTCCTCTCAACTCACCAACACGAACTTAAAAAAAAAGTAAATTACACTCTCCTCCTCTCAAAGATGCTTGAATTACACTCCCCTCCCTCTTATATTAAAATATACACTCCCCTCCCCTCTTATTCAAAACATATTAGAAAACTTTTCACTTCCCTTCCCTAAGAGAAGCTTGAATTACATATCTCTCCCCTCTTATGTTAAAATCTACACTTTACTCCCTTAATATATTTTTTTATTTCTAATAATCTAGCAAAAAAATAATAATCTAACACAAGTTGAAAAAAAAAATAGTATTGCAGATCTATTTTAATATAATAAAAAATTGAATACATATTTTTTCGCTATTTTTTATTCACAATTTAATTAACATGTGGTTTTAAACCCTATTATAAAATATGAAACAACCTAAAATAAAATTAAAATATGTGAAAAATTATTAAAGACAATAAAGCATGGCTGTTTAAAAGTTAATTTTATACTCTAAATGATAAAATTAATAGCAAAATATTTAAATTTAATTATCATTGACATTTAAAGGGTCATGCTAACCGGTGCCCCCGGGGCACTGGTTAAGCATACAAAAAAAGGAATTTATTACCATAAAAGGAAACTTTGTTGACTTATTTATGGATTAATTACACAGTTTTCAATGCAATAATTACTATATAATTTCCCTTTTTAGTATCCTTAACCAGTGCCCCGGGGGCACCGGTTAGCATTTCCCACATTTAAATTATCAAGAAATGAATTAATTTTTCTTGAATGGTGGTTCAAAATTAATATATATCATAAAAATATTTGTCTGTGTCAAAATAGATCAAAGTGTAGTGCATATTTAATTATTACGGGAGATGATTGTAATTCAAGCATCTTATAAGGGAGAGAGGTATAAATTTTACTTTTCAAGGGAGAGAAATGTATATTTTAACATAAAAGAGAAGATGAGTGTAATTCAAGCATCTTTGAGGAGAGGGGAGTGTAATTTACTCTAAAAAAAAATCCATTATTAATATCTTTAGTACCCTAACAAGCCGGATGTTACCCTAAAATGACCACGCTTGTATACCTAGATACTTCTATTGATTAGTATAGACAAAGAGACAGAGGGTCGGTTTGTCATGACATTGTCATATACATCTACATCATTTTTATTTTATTTTTGACAAAATATACATCTACATCATAGTCCATGTGAATCTAATGATAAGAACCGTCAGAATTAGCGAATCAATTGTAAAATGTTTTTATTAGAACAAATAAATGAATTGTAAAATATAAATAAAAGGAAGAGACAATTTAGGCTACGTCAATCTACGAAAATGGCCAGTGGGATTGAAGAGGTGGAATAAAATTTCACTTGTTGTTATCACACTTTCACCAAACATAAAATGTGTCAATTTCAGACTAAAGGTTATAGACGACAAATTACAGCAGGGGTGATGCTGATTACTGAATCACTTATGACCTTGGAGTTAAATCTAATTTTTTTGAAAATATTATACTCAAAGTCTATTTGGTTAGGTTACTTGATTAACATATTAATATGATCAAATCAGTGACTCATCGGTTTAATTTCATCCACAAATAAATATTTAAAAAAACATAACATGAAATTATCATATTTGAAAATGATAAAAATAAAATCTTTTCACACTTTAAACGGTTTAATTACATCCACAAATAAATATTAAAAAAATATAATATGAAATTATCATGTTTTAAAATGATAAAAAAATATTTTCACACTTTAAAAATTTATCTGGTATTTTAATGGACATGATTACATAAATCTCATTTTTTAACTCAATGGTTTGAATATCCCTTAAAAACAACCTCAATGGTTTGAATACGATATTGAAACCTAGGTTGTTTTTGAAAAAATGTAGGTGATTATCAACAATTAATCAAAATCAATCAAGTGTACTTTATCAAATATGTTGAACAAAGAATTCTAAAAAAAAGAATAGTATAGTACATGTGGCTACTAGTATAGGACCAAACTTATCAACAATTGTCTAAAGACAACTTAAATTTTATCTTAATAACATACTCCTTATTTTTGTTGGTTTGGATGGATAGGATATCAAATTTTTACCCTTGTTTAGTATGATTAATCTTCCTCTGATAACTTATGAGACACGTAAGGTGATCCTCCCCTCACAATCAGACATTCTTCATACACAAGTCAGAGATTAAAATTTTAATTATTTGTCTAAAGAGCTTAAGTACCTTACCACTTAGATTAATTCATTGTTCTCGGTAATATAATTATGGCTTAATTATATGTTTGGTCTCTTATTTTTATTTTAAGTTTCAAATTGATACATTTTGTTTTAAAAGTTGCAAGTTAATTATTATATTTTAAAAGTTTTAAGTTGGTTTAAAACGTTAATCAATATGAGTAGCTTATTGGACCAATTTTACATTTTTAATACATAAAAGACCAATTTAAAACTTTTAAAACATAAAAGCTCAACTTGAAATCTAAAATAAATATATTTGACCAAACATGCAATTAAAATATTGATATAAGTGGAAGATTTGTCTAACCTGCATAGGTAAACTTGCAGGCACATTATGCGGTGGAGAAAGGAAAAAGAAAGTGATTTTTATACTTTGACACTATTTCATTTACATAATTGATACAAATAGACATGACAATAAAGCTTATACATGCATGTACCTATCTGAACCAGATTTAAATTGATGGGTTTTTCTCGTTTTGATTGGATATGGGTCTGAGTTTTCCCCAATTTCAAAACACGGGTACGTAACGGGTAATGAGGATGTAAGTACTCACTCCGAACCCATACCAAACTCGTCCTCAATGTAAAAAATCAATTTATTTTCCCTTTTATATAAATAGAAACTTAAACTCTAAATCATTTCACTCACACAATCAAAATCTCAGTCTTTTATACGACCGTCACTCTCTAAGTTCTCTCTCTTCTCCTTCCAAATCTCACATTCTCGATCTCTTTCTTCTCCATCACCATAGACATCGATCACTTTCATCTCTTTGTTGAATAATGCATTACAACATTGACCCTAGGGCTAAAAAATAATTTTTTTTTATTAAAAATAAATATTCACTACGGGGATGGAGATGAGGCAGGGGTACCTGAACCCATCGGAGACGGGAATAGAATTTGATTTCTCATCTTCGTTAGATATGGGTAAGGTAACATGTAAATATTTATGAATAGAGTATGAGGATGTAGAAGGTGAAACTCATCCCCATCCCGTCCCATTGGAGCCTAGGCTTTTATAAGTACACAATACGTCTCCTAAAAAAACACAATACGTAGTGCTTAAGCAAATGTTCATTGTTAGGCAAAACAACTCTATTAGACGACGTCTTTGGTTGCTTGCTAACTTAATCCCACTTGATAGGACACACATGATTATTTTGGACTTTGGAGGTCAACATTTGCAACTCAAATCATATTTCTTTTAGCCTCCAATACTTGATAGCTCATGTGACAGTTGGACAAATATAGTTTAGATGTTGTGCATCAGTCCTATAGAGTATAATTAGCAGCAACATAATAGAAGCACCAATGTGGAGGTTATGATTAGCAAAAACAAATACTTTCCTCCGGTCTCAAATATAAGAAAAGATTTTTTTTTTAGGTTCATTGAATAATTAATGTATCTGTTTTACGATGTAGACCAGATACATTAACTACTCAATGAACCTAAAAAAGGAATATTTTCTTATATTTAAGACCGGAGGGAGTAGAGGGGAACTTCCAATGAGGAGGCAACGCTGTGAAACGCCCTAGAAGTTCCGAGGGAGGGGCAACGTCGTCTTCCTAGTAAAAACCAAGTAGAACGCGCTCGCCCAAAAATCATTAATATGTAATGTAATGTTGAAAGGAAAATGTTTTTTAGACCTCTATTAATTCACTAATTAAACGTTTTGAGAGGAAAAGAAATAGATATAGTAGTGAGATGGTAAAAATTATGGAGTAAATCACCAAATTAGTCTCTGTCTTGTACCAAATTCTTAAATTGGTCCTTGACTCTATTAATAACTCATGGTCCCTGTCTTTGTCAAACATTTTTTAGATTGGTCTCCGACTCTATTAATTATTTTGTATTTCAAGTCATTAACGTACCAAATAAGATCCAAAATGAATTATGTCATTAACCACACTAAATAATATCCAAAAGACATTGATCCATTAACACTCAAAATACAAAACAACTAATAAAGTCAGAGACCAATATGAGAAACGTTTGAGAAAGACATGAACCATTTTAAGTTATTAATAGAGTCATAGACCAATTTGAAACTTTGGTACAAGACAGATACCAATTTAATGATTTACTCAAAAATTATGCATTTAATGAGTGTTGAAAAGTTAGGGATGTCTAAATATGACTAGGGATGTTAGAAATATCACATTCAATTAGGAAAGTCGTCGTCATTTTATGAATGGGACAAGGTCTTTTTTTAAGGTTTGCTACTACAAATTTTCAACTGGTTTGAAAATGGATTCTAGCGTATCAATTGGGGTACGAAATTGCTTTTCTCCATTCTTTATTTTTATTCACCGATCTTAAAAGTGCATACGTGAGTTAACTCAAGTTAAAAAATATCTAGTATGAGTTAACGTGTGTTGGACATAATTAAAAGAATGAACAATTTTAAAAGGGAGAAGAGCAATTTCCATCGGACTTATACGCAAAATATTTTATTTTTTGGTTCGAGTGGAAAAAAAAATGGATCAATGTTCACCAACAAATAAGATGAATTTTACTTAGGCCAATTAAACATAATTAAAAAGTATATGCAATTTGATTTGCCTTTAAAAAAATGAGGTCATATAAATTGATCTCTTCCCTTGGTTACCTCCTTGAGCACAAATATGAATTTATTACCTTTCAAAAAAAGATATGGTTTTACCGGTAGAAAGACGGATATTAACGTATTCGTTTGTTTCTTTTGTGTGTGTATTATCATGTTTTAATGTATGATTTTATTTTTAAATTAATCTGTTAGTTTTCAAATTCATAATACTTATTATTGTGAATTCGAAACCTTTGTCAAAATCAACAAGAATAAAGATGTGGAGCAAATAATATTGGACATCAACAACAAAATGGTCCAAGCAACAATATTCAACCAGGAACAAATTTAACAACCTATATGTATAACAATTTCACAATCAAACCAAAGAACATAGATACTACAATAGAGAAACAAACACACCAATATTATTTACTCAATTCGGCTGCAATTCACCTACGTCTGAGGGAGAAATCAACTCTTCAATCCTCTAAGGAATGAGTCTTTACAAGAGATACAAAGAAGTAAGTTACAAGAAATTAGATTCAAAGGCTCTCTAAGAGCAAACCCTAATCTCTATCATTTTTCAAGTTTCTCACAACCCACAAGAATTTTCTAAACAAAATCAAGACAGAAAGTTTAGATCCCTTCTCCATAAGATCTCACCATATGATGTGTTTCCTAATCAAAAAACCTCACTTCAAACAACTCAACCCTTAGTCTTTTAAAATTTCCATCTTTTTATCTCTCAATATTGACAAAAAACAAATGCACGATTCTTAAAAAAAACACAAAACTCCATTTTTACACCCATGGTTGTGGCACACAATGGGTTGTGCCTGGGTGCAAAGCAACAACCTAGAACATTATCCTGCACTTTCTAGAGCGTTTGAACGCAAGACACTAGCACAGGGGTCAAAATCACAATTGTAACAAAAAAAACTTAAATTTTTCAGATTTCAAGGCATATAAACAACACTTGTGCTATATGGATTTATTTAAATTTCAATATCCATGTTCTATATTTTTAAATTTATTTTAGAAAAAATAAGTATGCTTTTTTATAATAAAAAATAAATAAAATTAATATGGTCCGTCCATGGTTGACAAATAAATATGTTGTTAAATACAAATTTGTACAAAAAAAAATGTTCGACCGAAATGGACCGTTTCTTTTAAAGTTCCTTTACGTTATTGTATAAACTAAAATTAAAATTTGAATTAGAATTGTGTTGCACTAGGTCGAATATGATCCGCCCAATATTAGTAGTTGCATGGGTGGATCCAATGTGCGGTAAAGTGTGGCTACAGCTACACTAGAATTCTTCCCAAAAAAATTTACATGTGAAAAATGTCTATTAGAACAAGTGAAAGATGAACATTTTTCATAACAGTAGGTAGAATAAAATTTTGAGGACGGTGTCGGCTCGTTTTGTATATTAGTAATTATTAGAACTACAAATGAACATGATCTAATAAATATGGCTCAAATAAACTACTAAAACTATTATTTTGAGTGAAATATTACACAATTTTTAATTTCATTAGGCAAAAAAAATATTCTCTATTATTTTAACCACATATAAAAATTAATCTTCGATCCGTCCCTGAGTAGTTATTTGAGAAATTCCTTTTGTATACTATGTTATTATGGTATAGATTAATAACAAAAAATAGTTCATCTTGAGAGAAAATGTTGACTTTGCTTTTCATTCTTGCCAACAGAATTCTCAACAAGAGAATTTTGCTCTCAACTTTTAAGTTTTCAACAAATTAGCATTAGAGAAAATGACTCAATGGTAGAATTAGGGTCGTCTTAACAAATTTGTTGGTCGTGTTTTAGTTTTTAAGGGATGACAACAAATTTAAATTTTGGGCTCCAAAAAACTAAATAAGACACTATAAAGAAAAATTATCAATAGAAAACACTCTGGTGGGTGTTGAACCCACAACAACACACTATCATAAATAGACGCACCATTGAAATTCTTTGATTTATTTAAAATATATTCGCATTAACTTTATCTTTCTTACTAAAATTTATCTGATCAAACTATTATTCACCCTAATTTTAACCTAATATGTTCCCTCCACCACCCAAGCATTTAATTTTAGTTAGTGCTTTTCCTACTCATCTTTCTAAGTTCAATTTCTAAATTTCCCTCCCACAACAATTGAAGTCTGATGCATGTACATAAAGCATAGGGATTATGGCACGACATTTAGTAGCGTCCACCCTCCTTTTTCTATTTCCAACATGCTGCCTATTAGGGTTCTGTTTCCAACAAAAATTGGAAATTGGTGGATAGCAACAAAGTTTGTTTCCAACAAATTTTGTTAAACAAACAATGTTGTGAAAAGAAACACACTCATTTCTGGTACGTTTCTGCACATTTACCACACTTTTTCTCTTCTGCCGGCGACCACGTCCATCCTCACATGTATGACGGTCATTTGATGAGTTCTTCGCCACCGCAACTGTCATCAACGTCGGAACCGACACCGGAATGAGGCTCTTCTTTCATTACCGCCGCCGCTGGAACCTTTCATCTCCGATGGAGATAAATTATTGTTTATGGTGTTGTTTTCTTCTCTGAAACCATCGTTGTTAGTTTCACTTCCCTCCTTAACAAAATTCAATAAAAAAAATTAACAAATACCCATTAAAGTACGATCAAAACCTAGGTTATGAATTGTATTTTGAATTCTTCGACGGCGGCGGATAGCAGAGAAAAAAGCTGATGGTGGTGGTGGGTTGAAGTGTTGTGTAGAAACGCATGCTAGGAGGAGAATGGGTAAAGAAGGCCAGCGCTCTTCTTCTGTTCTCTCTCTTTTCACAGCTATGCATAGTTACGCGGTCCTTCTTCTTTTACTTTCCTCGATGTTTTAGCTTCATAATTTTTTAGGTTTCCTCTTAAAAAATTTATTTTTATTTGTTTTTTTTAGTGATTTCTAATAATTTGAAGCTATGTGTGTTGTTTGTGATATGTCAATGTCAATTGTTGAAACTTTAATTACATTTTTTCTTCAGTTTGTTTGTTGGATATGTATTTTCGAAGATTTTCAATAATTAAAGTTTAATTTTATTTTCAATTTTTAGGCCATTAATCCATGAAGAACAAAGGTCGAATGTCGTTGTTTTCTACAGAATTTCCCCATTTGGTTTCTCTTCTTGGGCAAAAATCAATTTAGTTACGCGGTGTTCGGATGTCGTTGTGATCTGGACTTCAGTCTACTGCTGCAGCTATTGTATGATGGGATTTATGTCAATTGTTGAGGTGATAAACTACTGTATCTAGATGTATCTGATATATTAGTTTCCCTTGATTTTACTTCTAGATTTCAAAAAATGGTTTAAAGCTCAACAAATTGGTTTTATTTTTGAGATTGTATGTATTTTCAGCATTAAGTCGTGAAATAAATTTGGGGCTTCAAAATACTTATGTGCTACTCTATTTTCCCTGCAGCAAGTTATTTTCAGTATTAAAAGGCAAGAGTTTGTACTAATTTGAGCAGAAATTGTTTTCGTTCAGAGCAGTTGATGTTTGCAAAGATGTTTAGGAGTTTCAGACATATTATTCAGCAGTAGCAAATTACTCTTCGTGTATGTCTTGAATGGTGCAGCCATTTTCCCCCCAATTTGGTATCAGTCTCTGTTATTGCTCAAAGCATAATGGTAAATTAATGTCTCTTATTATTCCCGTTGTCTGGTATTAGCAGGAACTAATGATAATATTTATCTAACCTGGCCGATAAGATCCGGAAAGTGGTAAATCTATGGTAATTGATCTAATTTTTTTTCTTCCTTTTTTTGTGCAATCAGCTTGATTAAATTTACTAAAAATAGTTGGTCATTTGTGTGTTAATGGTTTGAGAAATTGTGTTATGTTCTTAGAGACACAAGGACACGCTAAATTAGTGTTTGTTTTTATTGATGTTTTTTTTTAATGTTAAATCAATGATGGCTGTTTTTGTAAGCAATTTAAAGTATTAGTAATTTTTTGTTTGTTATTTGGTGTAGTTTCAGGGAGGATGTGTAGACACTGAAACATTGAGGACAATGGTTCCTCATGCTAGACCAGGGAGTAAATTATTGTCTCTGGTCTTACTATACTCTCAAGCATAATAACTATAGTTAGGAATTGATAGTTGAAATTTAGAGTTTTTTTTGAACCAAAGGAATTGAATCAACCTACTGTCATACTATAATATACTCTTCTTTTGAGCATGAAATTATGCTCAAGGAATTGAACCATCCTACTAAATTACTACACTCTTATTTGAGTATGAAACTGGTAAAATTTGTGCTAAGACACAAGTTTGACTATAATGAATGCTTTTCATGAGTCGAATTAAATAAATTCAACAAGGGTGTTAAATTGTGTATATGCAAGTATGATAATGATTTAATGCTTAGTTATTTAGTTTGTAGCTTCTTAGTGATTTACCGTATAATCTAAATTTGTTGTTGCAGCTAATGTGGAGGAAATGCAGGAAGATATCAATGACGTTAATTTAAATGGGGATAGAACAATTAGTTCTGCAATTAGCATTGAAAGAATTAGTATGTTCAATAACTAGAAATCCATGTTGTTTGGGCCATACTAAAACTGTTGTGATGGCCGTGTAACACTATTGCACAACAAATTTTCTGCTGCCGCTGGAAAAAAGAACAGTCTATATAAAATTTTAAATAGCCTAGACCAGGTATGTGCCATTGAGACTCTTCTGCATTGTTCCTGCGATTTACATAATTCTGGTCTGCATAATTTTGTTGTGAAGAATTCTAGTATGCAGAATTATGTTGTGCATTCCTAAAGTATACGCATAAACAAACTGATTGGGCAATTCCTTAGTAAGAGACGCACCTCAACGCTTGGCTTATATGGTTGTCGATCCAGGATGAATTATATCTAAAAACTCAAATTTTGAAATATGTATTCTTCTTTTATCATCTCACTGTTGTCATAGGTAATTAAAGGCAATTTTCAATGGATATTAATAAATAATACCAAGTGGTCAAGTTGTTGGAAACAGAGACATGAATTAATTCAATTTTTCAATCCACATAACTCAAATTATCATTGGCTTTTGATTTGTGCTTGATTCTTATACATATCTATACTATATATGTTGAAATACCCCTGCGTTTTGTAACAATCATGCATAAAAACAAGACTGTAGGTCATTACTTGAATGTCATTATATGTCATTGCTTTATCTCTTGCAGTTTAGGACAATCAATATGAAAGAGTTCTTTACAAAGCTTACAAATGACCATGTGTCCAATGTAGCTGTCAATTTGGATTTTGAAGATAATCATTTTTTTTTAAGATAATCTCATTAACTTCTTTTGTTTGAGAAGGATTGTAGCTGTCAATTTTGAACTGTACGTAAGCTATATGCATTTTGTGTATTAATAGGATCTAGCAATATGTTTATGAAATCATTCTAGACAAAGGTTGTGTAAGCACATGATATTACTACACCGTTAGAAGATGACATGAATTTGGAACAGATTTATTGATTCATTCTCTTGATAGACAATATGTACATGATTCATACACTAAATAACAAAGAAAATGTCTTGGTATTTGGTTTTGTGATATTGCCTTGCTGATTGTATTCATTTTCCTTACTCTTTCTTTATTCTACTATCAGTTTAGGATACTCATATTCTTTGTAATGCTGACATTGACAATAAAAATGTATGTGATGCGTTGAAGGGGGAAAGTTGATTTATCATTCATATGGTGGTAAATAAACCAATCACAATTCTATTTAATAAGACTTTAATATGTTGCTAGATAATAATTTTGCACGTTGATTTAATATACGTATAATATATCTTTTGCGCTATTTTTATGTCTAAGTATAATTCCTCCCTCCTTTTATGTTGGTTTTTTGTTTACATGATATCTTTTTATTTAGTGATTGATACTTGAATATTTATATTTTTTAACAGCCAATATATTAAAAAAGCCACAAAGCCCACTCAAGAAGAGAGAGGCTGAGCACAACAGGGAAATACAAAACAACAGACCTGAACCGAAGCAGGGGGAAAAGGAGCTTAAAAACACCAAAAAAACCCTAAAAAAATAATGAAGCATAAAC
>Ga0228710_1010187_pt1 | contig 12686 bp, 4 predicted proteins | sample MedpolnodulmetaG_FD_177995 | JGI IMG/M metagenome (GOLD analysis project Ga0228710, IMG submission 177995) | Root nodule microbial communities from Medicago polymorpha collected in Santa Monica, California, United States - pink nodules | ecosystem: Host-associated > Plants > Roots > Nodule...
AAGGGGAGAGAAATGTAATTCATGCTTCTCTTAAGGGAGGGGATTGAAATATTTTCTAATATGTTTTGAATAAGAGGGGAGGGGAGTGTATATTTTAACATAAGAGGGAAGGAGAGTGTAATTCAAACATCTTTAAGAAGAGGGGAGTGTAATTTACTCAAAACAAAAAGATCTCACTATCTTTGGAGTTAATTAGGGTGTTTATTAAGGAAATCAATGTTTTTAAAGAGGATCAAAGTTCAAAATTTCGAAAGATGGTTGTTACAAAATTTGAATGCTAGTTGCAATCATTTCTTTTATTTTTAATAAATGCCGTAACTAACCCACTTGGGTTGGTCTGGTGGTATTGACTTGAGATCTGCGAGTTTGCTCCTCTTCAAGGTCTCAGATTCGATTCTCTCTGGTGTCAATTTGAGTGGGCTAATTTAGCTTCTTCAGAAGAAAAAAAAATGTCGTAACTAGTCATATATTTATTTATTTTTGACAAAATTATTCATGTATTTAATGAATTAGTTTTTTTTTTCAGAAAAAAATGTTTAATGAAAGATAATAATTTAAATTAAAAAAATGTATTATTACTGTACCTTTTTTTGGTCCCTAGAAAAAGTGACAAATTCTGTCTGAAACTGACACAAATGCGAAGTTTTAGGTCTAAATTCAAATAAAAAATTTCAATTTAATTATATCGACATTGTCATCTGAGATAAGTCTTACAAGTTGTTTGACAAAGACTATATTCATTTATTTGAAATTACACTAGTTTTAGTCTATTGCTTTAACTAATGGTTACGTATACTGTGATATACTTTTGGTGAATCTCCATGTAATTTGTTTAACGAGTTTTCAACGAATGATGATCTTAAATTTTTGTTTTTTATTTTAAAATTTTTGAATAAAATTGTAGAAACTACTGCCACTTTTTTAGAAGATCTATAAACGTTATCAAGAGTTATCTCTTTTAAAGGTGAACCCAAACCTCTAAATTCTAATAATATGTTTAAGAAATTGAAGTTGCTTAACACTCAAACTACATTATGTTTTTTATCTTTTGTTTATTTTTTACTGTTATTTTTCCCCCGTAAAATATATTAGTTAATTTTTTTGTTTAATATGTATTATTTAAACATCAAAATATTATCAATTATATTTGACATCGATTGCGTTTATATTAGCCTCTTATGGTCTAAACTTTGCACATATCTCAAACATATGCATAAAAAACAAAGAACACCATAATTGACATTAATGTTTTGATCTCTAACTTTATATGTGTCTTCTTTAAGAATCTATTCCTAAACTTCATCGCACAAAAAGTCGTCTAGTAAAGCTTCTAGTAATGTGATGGGAAGTTGGCCGGCTTTTGTCATGAAAAGTTTAAAATTTAAAATAAAAATAAAAATATTGCGTGTAAAATGTTTCTTTTAATTATTTATTTTTCTTCAATTATTGTTTCCTCTCAACAGTTTACCTTTGCATGGTGATTACTAGTAATTGCAAACTATTGGATGCTCTAATGTCAATTTCTAGTTTCTTATTTTCTTTCCTTTTGTTCTCTCATTTCTTATGAAATATTTGGCCAGTTAAACTATATCCCCTGACTGAAACACATAATACAATCCTCAATAATGCAACATTTATTCTCAGGTAAGGGGTTTCGATGTTGCAAAAGAAGAGGTCAAAAGGTAATACAGTTCTCCAATCACAGCCCTAGATTAATGTGATCAGAGATCTATTTTGAGAGAGCCCAAACTCTTTCAAAACATAGACATCTCTCACACCCCCTCTATGTCCATGCTTGCTCAACTTTTTTGAATATTTAACGCAAAAACTAACACCAATGACTGATTAGGATTTTAGAGTCAGAGATTTCTTTGTATTCTCCCCTTAGTGGAGAACTAGCCTGACAGTAAGATGCACATTCAAGGACCAAAATGATTATTTGCTAATGGAAAATGCTAACAAGTGACTGAAGACATTGTTTAAGCATATAAGTAGTAATTATACATTGTAAATTGTATATATGTGACATTCATAAGTGTTTGACTTGTATTTTTAAGATAAAATTTCTTTTTGTGGTTCCTTAAACAATGATTTTGGAGCACTTGTTAACAAATCCCTTTATTCAAAGGTTAAAATCATAAAGTTGACAAAAACCGTACTTGGAAATTTGCTCAAAGATATTAAAAAAATACTTTTTAATAAAACTATCATATTTATTACATTTCTTAATTATTGTGTCAAGCTATTTATTTAATAGAGTGGGGCATGTTTTTTTGTCAAACTATTTATTAAATTGAGATATTATAATCAAAAGTTGTTAAAATAAGATACTACCCCGGTCTTATTTATAAAAGAAAAATTATTTTTTACCTTAATTTCATCAATGATGTATCTAATCTATATCCAAAACTAGATTCAAAATTTATTAAATGAATCTAAAAAGTGAAATTTCTCTTATAAATAAGCTGAAGAGAGCAAATAATTAGGAAGCTGAAGAGAGTAAATAATTAGGAACGTCAACAAAAAAAACGACTAATTCAAATACTTTACAAATTCCTCGAAAGAAAATACTTTATAAAAAAATTACTTTATAAATTTTGTTCAGTTTATTAAAATATAAATTGTGTTCAGTTGTCCAAAGTAGAATATTGAAGTTGAGTAAAAAACAATAATCTCAACTTAATATCCATATAGTATTGCATTTTTATTGTAGTAGTGATTTGGCCATATAGTATGTTCTAGCTCCAAATTTTGCATTGCAAATTGAGCTTTTACAATAAGAAGAGAAATGGATTCTATGTACAAAAAATTACATTAGATTACATTAGATACATAATGGATTATTTTTGCTTCCTCTACTTCTAAAAGGTAGTCAGAAAGGTCCTTAATCATAAAAGATGAAGCTGTGTGTGCTTGGAAACGTGTTAGAAATCCTTCCACCGTGCATGGCCATTGATCGAGGCGCAGTGGAGATCAAAGTTTACAAACACACTGGAAGTAGTTTTCTAAGCTTCAAAATTCTGAAGTGAAGCTAACCATTGTTCCATGTAATTGTTGCCAGCTGCAAATTCAATCAGTAATCCAAAACACAATAAGCATGGATACAGATAGAGATGAATGTATCAACAGATCAAAAGAAAAATGAGTACAGTGAATGAATAGAGTAGAGTTTCCATCATTAATTACTATACAACTTTCCCTAATTTTGATTTGTACCAAGTACAAACACCTCAATTAAAACAGCAATGCTATATGTAGAGATTTTTTTTCGAGAAATCTCTCGGGCGTGTGTGTTTTGAGTTAAAAAGGAAACTGTAAATCACGTGAATTGGTGGAAATCATCGCAGTAACGGTGATAAGTAGCCAATCGCATTTAATCATGAATGCTTCGCGATAACTCTCTTAGCTTGATTAGCATATTCCCAATTAAAATGGCAGGTTGTTTTTTAAAACACAATTACCCATCTTGCAGTTTGGAGTAAGCAATTGTTACATATTAAGTTCAATCATCTTGATCCGTGTGTAATACTTCTATTATCATATAAGATGATTTAAGCATGAACGTACATTCAAATTCAATCATAAAGATATAAAAAACAATTCATTTTCCATAAACAAGAAAAAAACAGTTCTAAGATTAGATAAGATAGAAGGTTCTGTAACTGTTTAACATGTCAAATTAACGTAGTATGATATAGTAAATGCTTATCTTCTATTTCAATTTGTTATTTTAAAAGATCTATAAATCTTACTCAAAGACCAAAGATATTCTGTTCAACGTAATCACTACTTACACACAAAAACCATAAAACCAGAGAGAAAAAATGAGACATGAAAGCACTCAGAAAATAAAGAGGGTCCATAAAAACTTACAAGGCTAGAAAAGCATGCCTCTACAGTATCCACAGTTTCATACATAGTTACACACACACCAAACATTAAAATATAAAAACCATAAAACAATAACCTCGTAGATTGATGCATTTGAAGACAATTCCAAGAATAAAAAAAACAGAATTGTTTGTCATGTATTATGCTTTTGGATTTAGCTAACTAAAAGGCCTAATCATCATTGCACACTTACAGTTGAATTATTACCAAACTACGAATATAGCAAAATCACAAACACAATAACCATGATGATAATGACACACACATTCCTTCATCAAGATCAAAATCATCAACAAGGCCAAACAAACCAATTTTGTTAAAGATTATTCAGGCATCTAAGCAAAAAGTAAATCAGCTCAGAAAAATTACAAATTTCAATAGCAAGTTCCAAATCTTACCAGAAGAAAATTCATTTGGTAGATTCTTGATAGCACTCAAAAGATGATTATTTGAGCCTTCAACTTCCTTGCAACCTGGTCTATAACAAGGAACCAAAACAGCAAAACTACTATCAGATTCAGACTCATCATCATCACTCTGAAAATCAGAACCATGAGGCTCTAACCACCCAATAGACCAATCTGAGTCATCAGATTCAGAGCCTGACAAACAACCACCACCACCATCAGATGATACTAAAACAACATCATACTCTCTATCAACTCTCCTTTCTTCCCTACTCTGCCACTTCTTCCTAACCTTCCTTTGATTATTTGTTCCCTTCATCAAAGGAAACTTCAAAGACTCTCTTTCTTTCAATGAAAAACTCCATTCAGAAGATGGATTTCCATTAACAATAGCCTCTTTCTCCTTACTACCTCCCCATAACCAACAAGACAAACGTGTCAAAGACACAGCCATAGTTACAATTTTTTTCTTCTAATTCTAATAGCAAACTTGCAAAGCTAAAGGGTTACACAACTATGTGAAGCCAAGGAATTTTTTGGTGTGAACCGGGCATACTCTCCGGAGACTAATCCCTCGGACCGAACTCAAGGAATTTGTGAAAGAATTGAAAGCCAACAAAAATTTGAGACATAGAATGGCCAATATATTAGAAAAAATTATGATCCATTCATGAACCCAAAAAATGGTATCAATACCAATTCATAAAAGCCAAAAATGAAATTTTTTCTATTATAATCATAAATTAAAAAACAAAAGCAATTATGAAACTGATGCAATAAATTGATCAGAGGACAAGGTTTCCTTAAATATCAAACCCAATTAAGCAAATTGAAGAAATTAATTTGACTGGATTTTACTGACCCATTTCCCAAAATTGAATGTCACCAAAAATTCTCAAACACACAACACAATCCTCCAAGAAATTATCCCCAAAATAATAAAAATTATCCAATCCAACTAGAAAAAATGATTTTTTTTTTTAATTTTATTCATCAAAAATAGAAACCCAATATCTCATATCTCATATTCTGATTCAAGATGAAACAGTCAAAGAAATCCAGTGAACAAGAAGAAACCCAGTAAACACTTTTGAGTAAAGATCTTAGCTTTAGGGTCAAAATTGGAAATTTCCACACACACTCAAGGAATCATCGGAAAAAATCCCAAATTTCTCGCCGGAAAATCCGATCATTTACGCTACCGGAATTAAAATTAAGGAAGATCGGAGCGAGAATTTCTCCGGCGAAAATGAATAAACCGGTAACACAATGTGTAGAAGAGACTCAGTGAGTCGAATTTGAAACCCTAACTCGCGAATTACACGGAAGAAAATCCCCCAGTTACTATGAAACTCGTCTTCTTCTGGATTTATAGAGTGGTTGCTTTTTCAATGTTGTTGTAATCAACGGTTCTGATTGAATTGGATGTTTGATGAACGGTTGGATTTGGAGTTTTATGATATTATCATGCACTCTGAATCATGGAATCATGGTGTCGTGGTTTATATTTAAATGAATAAATATGTTTTTTAATTAATGAGAAAATGTTGGACGTTGATTCCTTGTGATGAAAGGCATTGGAACCGTCCAAATTTGCTGACGTGGTTGACCATCAACATGTGCATGTACGGTTCATTTGGTTGACACGTGTCTATAATGTCATATTAAAATGGATATTTATTTTTTATTTTTTGAAGAGTAAACCCTCATTTGGGTCCCTGAAAGTGTACATCGCTATCAGACACGTCCTTGAATCAAGAAAACGAACCAAAAACTCCCTTAATGTCTGTTCCGTTAGTCATACATGTCCAAAACGTTAAACTTATGTTAAATCTAATGATGTGTCATTTAGTTTGGCCATGTCAGATGCTTAATGGGATGTCCATGTTAGTGAGGGACGAAACTGATTACAAAACCCATTTGAACTTCTGGAAAAGGAAGAAGAAACTCACATCTTCATCTTCTTCTTCCATTCCAAGATTAAAATCACCCGGGTTTTTTCTCAAATCTCACATATCAAAAACCAATATTTTTCTTTTTTCTTAGATTTCATCCAACAAACTAAAGATTGGTGTAGAAATCTTCGAAAATGTTTTCTTTCTCTGGAATTTACAACAGAAAAGGAAATCAATAAACACCAAAAACACAAACACCACAATCACATACACCACGAAGAACCCTACGTATGAGAGTTGATGTTGTTGGTTTTCAGAAAAGAAGATAATGGTGTTGTTGTTGATGTTTAGTTTTGAGAAAGATGGTGACAGTTCGATTTCTTGATCCAGGGACATGTTTGATAGCGAGGTACATTTTCAGGGACCTAAATGAGGGTTTACTCTTTTGTTTATGGTACCAAAATTGGAGCTTGTGGGGGTTTGAAAATGAGGGTTTTGTGGATTTGAGCTAACTGAAGGAACTACCGTCCCCCATTCACTCACCCATATTCATTTCTAAATTGAATTTCGGATTGGAGGTTTACTTGCTGTCTGTTTTAGAAGCTTTTTGTTTTTTTTTTTCTTTCTCATTTCAGCTTCAGATTTGCGTTTTCTTTTTGAACAAATTTGTCTCCTTTATGTTGTTACAACAATAGTCATCATGCAATTCAGGCATGGGTTGAGATTTTTGCTTATTTCAAGCGTGGTTGAAGTGAATTCCGGCATGGGTTATTATGTTATTTCTTATCTAGTTTAAGTTGTATGAGAAATAATGAGCTTCCAATTAGTGCCCTTTGATGTTGTAATGCTGCGGTGTGTTAAAATTGAAATTTTGTTTCTATTTTTTATTCTTCTTTTCACAATTGATTTCAATTGTTTCTTTTGATGTTAATTTTTTGGGGTTTTTAAAATCTTTCTTCTATTTGGTTAGAGTTTTGAGAAAATTTAGAATTTTTTATGTTGATGATGATCTTGAGTTGTTGGGTTGTGGATTTTGAGTTGGAGATGAAGATGAAAATAAGGAGGAAGAATCAATTCCGATTTTGATTTTTTGGGTTATTTGTATGAATATGAAAAAATCTGTGCAGAGATGTTGGACAGAATGAGTTTATGAGTTGTGTTGGAGAAGAAGAAAGAATTGGAGGTGTTGGAGAAGATGAAGACATGAACATAATTCTGGTCATTTTGGTCCCTCGTCTACGTGGAAAGCCAATACAACAGCTGAAGTGGCATGTGTAACGGACACATCAGCACCGTTAACATCAAGTTAACGTTTTGGATGCATTTGACTAACGGAACAGACATTGAGGGAGTTTTTGGTTCGTTTTCTTGATTCAGGGACGTAGCTGATAACGAGATATACTTTCAGGGACCCAAATGAGGGTTTACTCTTTTTTGAAGGAAGATTAAAATGGATATGTTGTTTTCTTCTTTTCTTTGGTAAATTCATCTTAAGATGAATTAGTGAAGAATTTAAGGTTTCAATCTTATGTATTGCAATGTTCATGTCAAAGTGAATTATGTTTAAAGAGAATGAATATGTTGTCTTCTATTAGGTGAAAATGATGTAGAAGATCAAAATGATGGATTATGGGATTATGATTAAGTTAAATTAATTTGTCGGAAAAAAATAAATTTGATTTAGTTAAATTAAATGAGTGTTCGATCAATGAGAATTGAGTTTAGTAGAATGAGTTAAACTCTCTCAGTATGATGAAGTATTGATTTTTGATTGAAAGGTGTATTTTAGTGTCTGACAAACATTAGAGTAAAGGGAACATATATATGATATCAGAAAATTTGAAGGAGAGATCTCTCCACTTTAAAACAAGAGTAGTTTTAATGGAGCTCATAATTTTAGGTGATTAGGTATATGTTTGTTTTAGCAGTGAAATAATATTAAACGTGAGTCCAGCCTAACGCTTCAGTTAGTAACTTCTCAATTCTCACGGTTAAATGGATTTAAACGCACGGTGGTGGTGAACTAACGCTATCCTAAACAGGTGCAAGTAAATTTTGTATGTACATATCACTACTTTATTAATTGTTTAATGTTAATATTTTTAGTAGGCACTCGATCTCTCCAAAACATAAAACTTCAATAAGTCTTAGCTCAGATGTTGGCTTGGTCGTTACGTATCGGGAACTTTCTTTGATAGGCCCTTTTCCCTTTTCTTTTGTTTGATTAGCTTTGTAAAAAAAAATAAAAAAAATCAACAGTCATACTTGCTAGGTAATTAACGACATCATTATCACCATGCATTTTAAGTATCTTTTTGAAAGAAAAAAAAAGTATCATTTCTTACACTAATAAGTGCTATTAAATTGGAAAATGATATGGTAAAAATGTTTTTTTTTTTTATCGTAGTTGAAGTGACACATGAAACTCGCACACATAACTGTGATTTTTTGAGTTTGAAATCGAATGAAGATGTTCAACATAACAAAATTGATATTGTGAGTTGAATTATGTCTTATAGACGCACTATAAATTAACTTAATTAAATATATAAACATGATAACTTCGAGTGATGTTTGACTTTAGACGAATATAATTAATTTAGAAAAGTTTATAATTTTAATTAACAACAATAAACTCCCCTCCTATAAAAAAAAACAATGAATTGCACTGTTAGTTTGTATGATGTGCTGCTTGTGCAGGAGTATTCCTTATATAAAGTTATATTGGAGAAATCATTTTCAATTTTAAGAAGCTAAGACACACCTTGGTGGGAATTGATCACCAAATTTCTACGAAAATGATTTGAAGTCAGTTATCAATTTTTCTACGGGAAAAAACTGGAGGTGGGTGTCCGTGGAGTAATCAGTACTCAAAGAATATATATAGAATATTGCAACAAAGTTATAATCTTTAAAAATAGCCTATAGCCAAATAATAACGTATCCAAAACAATGACAACTTTGTTGTACCAAAAAAGAAAAAGGAAAAAAAAAGCCAGGAGTAGAGATTATCTTTTTCTTGAAGGAATCACAGATTATCATATTAGCACATTTTACACTTAGGATAAATTTTAAATGAAAATAAGAGAATAATAATTTTAATAAGTTAATTTTGCTAATTATATATATATGTGTATATTATATTGATTATGCAGAGTTAAAAATAAAAAACTATTACAAGTTATATTACTTAGAGCAACTTAAAATAATGTCTCATATCACAGATTATATCATAATAGCTCATTTTACACTTAAAATCATTTTGCGAGATTAATTTATTAAAACTATTATTCTCATATTAGCTCATTTTTCACATAGATTATCGTATTAGCTCAATTTGAGATCAAAACGATGAATACAGTCAGATACGTTATAACAATACATATATTTAGTCCAGGAAGCAAATGGACGATAACACTCCAAAAAAAAAATTCTAACAGCCAATCTAACATCTTCCACTTTTGGTTAAAGATCACCAAACTTGTGAGATCCACAATCTTTGAGGTTATCCAACTCCATGAACAAAATTGTGTTGTTCACTCATCGATTATAATCTGTCTTTCGGATAACCAATACAACCATATGTTGAAAAGTCGTGTGTGAGGCTGAGAGGTTTAGGGAGTGGGCGCACAGCAGGCGAAGAAATTGAGACCTACCCTGTCATAGAACTAATAATGGGAGGTAGAAGGAGCAGAGACCTTCCGGTAGAAGGAAGATCTCGCTTGGCAATGCCACAAGACCATGAGTTTGATGGTATTAATTTGAGATCATGGTATATTCGTGTTGGCAGTAACGGAGGGATTAGGGTTAAATATGTTTTTAGTCTATAGAAAATCATAAGTCCTAGCCCCACTGACAAAAATTATCAAATTATTAGATCAGACATCATGACCGAGGTTTGAACTCCGACACCTTCACTTGTGTGTGAGAGAGAGAGTTGGTTTATAATGACTTTGTCATTTCATTTATCTATAAAAAAATATCGTTATAAATTTCTTTAACAAAAAAAAATAAATTAGTTTAGGGCTTCGTATATACATTTTGTATTTAAACAATTATTATTTAATTGACTTGGGACCCTAGAGTGTTCTCCTCCCCAAGGTCTCAGGTTCGATTCTCACCGGTGTTAATTTCGGTGGGGCAATTTAGCTTCTTAAAAACAAAAAAAAAATCAAATTATGCTCCTTATACTTAGCCCCCAAGCTTTAAATTCATGGTTTCATCCCTACTTGTTGGTGTGACTTTAGGGGACTGGTTCCAACAGAAACGATGAACTTAAATGAGAGAAGGGTAAAGGGTCGTGGTGGTTGTCTACGGAAAATTAAAGAGGGGCTTTGGCCATGGGGTGGATGGTGGTTGACGAGAGGTAAAGCAACAACATGGGTGACGACACTTTGGGAAGGATCAATTAACGAGATCCGTGCTTCAAGCTTCCTTTGAAACAAGCACAAATCGACACAGGGGGAGGAAACAACATGACTTTAACGGTACAAAAGTCGTGTTGATTGAGGAAACAAGATAGCAAACATACAAAAGTTTTTCAATTTTAGATTGCCTTCTTCCCGGTGGGCAATATTGTGAGATAATTGTTTTAGGGGTGGAATATAATTGTTACGCATCAATGATAATATTTTTGATTTTTTTTTATCAAGTCAAAATGAAATTATAAACACAACGAAAGGTTCTCTCTAGTATAAGATGTTTTCGGGAAGAACTGAGAGAACAAAATGTTTCTTACAAAATCACCGAAAAAACAATAACATGAAAAAAATGAGCACCTACACTACCCCATGTACACTAAAGGAGTAACCCAACATTGATTAATATAAAACAAATACACTCGTGTTTTGGGACCAGGATATGCTGTTGTAATAAACCACACAGTTTCATACAGTTTTGATTTATGGCCATTGGATCTTTATTGGCATATTGTAATTTTATGAAACCATTCAATGGCTGAAATGAAAACCGTGTTGTATTTTACAGCACCAAATCCATATCTCGTGTTTTGCTGCTTTCAACTACAAAAAAGATAGTAACTTAACTCAAGCAAACAATTGAGCGATTGTCTCTTCTTTTTGTCGCAAACTACATAAATTCCTTTCCATTCAACTAACCCAAACAACGGCTAACCAAACATGATCAGAAAAATGAAGAGAGTCCGCTAAAATAAGCTCCATTCATTGCCTGATTTGAAACCAAATGTTGTCAAAATTTATACACCCTAAGAACATTTTTTTAATGATAAATATTAATATGTTAACTATTATGTTAGTTTCCTTCAAAACAAATTGTTATGTTAGTTTCTTCTCCTTCACAAAACTTGAACCTTCAACTCTTTAACGTTTAACTCAAATCAGTTGATCTACCCAACTCATTCCACACCTTAAAAACAAATAATCTACATTTTCCTCGTTAGCGCAGCGGTTAGCACAAACATTAGATTTGGTTGAATATTTATGAAGAAGTTATTGAGAAATTCCTTGACTAAGTGCACCAAGAATATAGTCTTACTTTTAGAGGGCTAGAGGCCATGTCCCCCACATAAACATATTCGAAAAATGATTGAAGACTGACATGCGGTGAAAAATAGAGAATATTGTTGTTATTATAATTAAGCATCTAAGATTAAGGGATGATTGATATTGGGTAATAGTGTGATTGGAAAAAGAGAAAATATATTTATTAGGAAAAGAAAAAGTTAATGATGAACTTAATCATGTCAATTACTTTTGGGAAAAGTAGAATCAAACTTTTTTTAATACAGATTAAAAAGGTTTGAATTCTTGTGTTAGTGTAATAAAAATAAAAATTGTTTTCTCACTTCTCATAATTTTAACCTAACCCTAATGGTTAATTTTACTTAAATACCCCTGTTTAATTATTAACCCTATTTTTTCCTTCTCAACAAAATCACACCCCATCTCCTATTTTTTTGAACAAAACAAATCTGCCTTATCTCTTATTTATTAAAGTTATCCCGGAAGCAAATGTTTACCCTAATTTTAACCTAACCCTAATGGTTAATTTTACTCTAATACCCCTGTTTAATTATTAACCCTATCTTTTCCTTCTCAACAAAATCACACCTAATCTCCTTTTTTTTTTGAACAAAACAAATCTGCCTTATCTCTTATTTATTAAAGTTAACCCGGAAACAAATGTTTGCCCTAATTTTAACGTAACCCTAATGGTTAATTTTACTCTAATACCCCTATTTAATTATTAACCCTATTTTTTCCTTCTCAACAAAATCACACCTAATCTCCTATTTTTTTGAACAAAACAAATATGTCTTATCTCTTATTTATTAAAGTTAACCCGGAAGCAAATGTTTGCCCTAATTTTAACCTAACCCTAATGGTTAATTTTACTCTAATACCCCTGCTTATTTATTAGCCCTATTTTTTCCTTCTCAACAAAATCACACCAAATCTCCTATTTTTTTGAACAAAACCAATCTGCCTTATCTTTTATTTATTAAAGTTAACCC
>Ga0228710_1010188_pt1 | contig 12685 bp, 13 predicted proteins | sample MedpolnodulmetaG_FD_177995 | JGI IMG/M metagenome (GOLD analysis project Ga0228710, IMG submission 177995) | Root nodule microbial communities from Medicago polymorpha collected in Santa Monica, California, United States - pink nodules | ecosystem: Host-associated > Plants > Roots > Nodule...
AGACTCTGAACTACATCAGACTCTGAACCTGAGGACAGTTATCTAGAACGTAAAAGAAGAAGTTTCCAAAAACACAATTCAACCCCCCTTCTTGTGGTTTTTCTCACCTTCACTACACACTTGAACAAATATTAGCATATCCAATTGACAATTTTTTAATACCTTATTATCATCAAAACTCAAAGGGTAATGTTAAACACATTTTGTTCCAATAATACCCCCCTTTTTTATGATGACAAACACTTAGTATTTAAAAAAAATGTACAATTGTTGTTAATCCAATTAACAAGTTGACTTTAAGGGTATGAGGTTTGTAAGCTCCCCCTGCGTTCTATCCATGTTAATTAAATTCATCATTAAGAGTGTAATTCACTCAGAATCATCTCACATTAAATTAATAAACTAAGAGATGAGAGGAAGGTCCTATTAATTTAACTTATTTAAATTAAATTAATGGGGCTCAGAGCCTATAAATACTATACATCTACTCCCCCTTTTGTCATCAACAAAAATACAAAATAAAGATAAAAAGAAGAGATAAGAAAAACATAGTGAGAAAAATTCAAAATAAATAATAAGTTCAGAAGCAAAAATGTTGTCAAAAGCAAAACAAGGTCAAAAGCAAAACAAAGTATAGAACATTAAAATTAAGAAGCACAAACAAAAGACAAAATATAAAAGAAACAAGCTAAAAATGTGTACAATCTAAGGCTTGGCTTGATTCTGAACCATTTCCATCAGATCTCTAATCAAACTGTTTGTAGTTTCTAATTGCTTTTGCATGTCTTCCTTAAGATCATTGTAGCTCTTCAAAAGATTTTCTTCTCTAATCTTTGCTTCTTCTTGCTGAGCAATTATCTTCCTTTGAAGTTCAGCAACCAAAACTTTTTGCTCAAATAATGCTTTCTTCAGCTCCTTCTTTTCGTTCTCTAAAACAGGATCATCTTGCAACTTCTTAAGAATAGAAGCATCTGAGTTCTGGATTTTCAGCTTAGTTAACCATCTGAAGTCTGGATTTTCAGAAAGCACACTAGATAAGATAATGCTTGAAGCACCCATATACATAGGTATGTCTGATAAGTATAATCTGCTCTTTTCTAGACTTCTGTTGAGCTCTACTTTTTCCAAGTTCACAGTTACTCCTTGAAACCATTGTTGAAGATCCAGCAGAGCTTTGTCATGAGCTTCCAAAGACAGCTTTTGAAGCTTGCACATCATGTAATCTACTCTGCTTCTCAAAGAAGTCCAATTACTGACATAGTCTTCCTCATGAACAAGGTTATTCCTGGTCTTGATTAACTTGTTTAGATCCTTAGATATTCTCACAAACCTCTTTTAATATAATAGAATATAGTAAAAGGGTAGGTGGGAAGGTGATATTTGTAAGTTGAGTAGAGTTTGAGGAAGAAATTTCAAAGGGAATGATGGTTGAAGTATTGCTTTCAATAGCAGTGGTTTGGTTAGGGACAAATGGTGGATCAATGACATGTTCTAAGACAAAAGGTGCAGATGAGGGTAAAGTTGTTCCATTGTCACAAGGAACCTCATCTACAGCATGTTCAATGATTACTTGCTCAGGTTCGGCTGGGTTAAGTGTAGGTTCAGTTGAAAGTAGTGCTACACTTATGGGTTGAACAACAAGGATTTGTTCTTCTGATAAAGAAGGTTGATCATCAGAAGTAAGTAAATTGGAATCAGAAGTTTTCTTGTTGGTCAACTTTCTTAATGCGATACCAAATGAAATGTTGGAGTGAGTTGCATTGAGATGGTATGGCTAATATTCAGGATGAATAATCAGTTCAATGCAGGTATTTGTGGCCATTTTTGAGTTAGGTTCTTGTTGTTGGGGTCTTTCTAAATTAACTTCATCAGAAGCTATTTTAGAGGCTCTTTCTAGGTTTAGCTCAAACCCTGGTAAATCACCTTGATAGTGATTAGCCAGTTCATCTAACATAGATGGTTCAAAAGATTGGGTTGATGGTTGTGGTTGAGATGATGATGTTTCAGGAATGTTTGGCTCAAGCACTGCTTGTTCATTCACAAACTCTGCATCAACAGGAATAGTTTGGAGTAGTTCAATCATAGGAGGTTGCATAGGATGATTAGCAGGTAGTTTATTACAAACATCAATTCTCATTTGGCTCAAATCAGCTATCCTATTAAGAACATATGGATACATAGGTACAAATGTAGCATCATCAAGCTTTTTATGGTGCTTGGTAGATGATGATGGGGATAAGGATTTATGTAAGGTTACATAGACTCTATTCAATGGAATATTATCTATGTCTGATGAGGTTGAAACAGAGGTTGAGTGGGAGGCTGAGGTTGAACTAGATTCTATTTCTATTACATTAGAGATATAATGAGAATCAGAGTTACCTCTTGTTTCTTCTGAAGCAGCTTCTGAACAAGTAACATCCTCCTTCTGAGTCTCTTCGGCAGCATTCAACAAATCACTAGCCACCACCAACTATTGTAGATTCTCTGCTAGCTGAACTACCTTTTGAGCTTGTTCACCAAACGATCCCTTCAACAGCACTTCAGTAGGGATATTGGTTTGTTCAGCAATTTCATGAGCTCTTTGTAAAGCAGCTTCAGCAACAGCTTTCTTTCTTTTCACCTCTCATGTGACCAGATCAGATGCAACTTCTACTTGGTCATATTATTCCTCCACATATGTAGAAACCTTCAGTTTTCTGACATTTTGCTTCCTCTTCTTCTTAGCAATTGATGGTTAAGGAGGTAGAGATTGTGAAGAACCAACTGTCTTGCCACTCCTTGTCCTTTTGTTCAGAATCTTTGCAGGTTCTAAGTCCTGAACTTCATCTTGAATAGTTGGCACTTCCTAACCAACTAATTTTTCTTTAGGAACATCCTTTGCTTTCCTTGCCTTCTTCTTCTTTGGTTCAGGAGCTTCTTCATCATCATCATCAGCTTCTGAAGTTGCTTTCTTCTTTGACTTTCTTTTCTTAGCAACAGGTAGAGCACCACCATACATTGTTTGTGGAATGTCATCAAATTTGATGGTTTCTCCAGTCTTTTCCCAGTGCTCATAGACAAAATGAGCTCTTACATCTGGAGGATCTTGTCTGCATATTGGTGGAAAATAAACCATTAAGTTGGATACAACAAATGATTCTTTAAGATCAGTCTTTAGCTTGAAAACATCTTTTATCATCTTCATATGTTTCAAGGTGCTACCATTGATGCATCTGCCAGTCATTGTGCCCAATTGATGATCATTGATTATCTTGGACTGCTTGACTGCCTTCAGGATTCCTCCTTGCTGAAAGATTTCTGACAATAATCTTCCGTAAGGAATGTAGCTTCTGCTCTTATCCTGGCTTTCTTTCAGTGACCACAACATGTGATTAAAGATGTATTTAGGCACATTTGCTTTCTCCAGAGTTATGATAAAATGCAGGAACACTCTGTGTTCTAAAGAAGGTTGATCCACCCCTCCTCCTTTGGGTAGAAGACACTCAGTCATTATCTTCTGAAGCATCTTGTGTTCCTTCTTCATATCATAGTATTTTCCTTTCTTCGTGCTGTTGAACATAGTCATGTTCACAACCTCTATCCAAGGACTTGTCTTGTTGTCCAGATTCTCTTCAAAAGAACCTTCAGCTATTCTTCTACAAGCCTTAGCAATGGTATCTTTTGAGATAGAAACAGGGATTCCCATGATGCTTGAGCGAATCTCTGTATAGATGAATGGTTTCAAACCAAGTTGTTCTCTTGTCTTCCCTTCAAGAGTAGGATCTATTAAGACCTTTTCATGCTCTTCTAACCTAGCAGCATGACTATCATAGATCCCAGCCCTGACCTAGAAATGCTTGACCAGATTCTCATAAGTAGGACCATTCAACATGTTGAAGTAATCATCTAGGTCTTGCGAGTGAAAGAGATCTCTGAGCTCACAACCATGATATGCTAAGGAGATGAAATCCACTGGATTTTCCACTTGAACTGTCAGTTCCCATTCCTCTAGCTTCATCGTTCTTCCCTTAATCTAATATGCTTCACCAGTAGCTATTTGCATGGAGGTTCCTTGATTTGAACTTGAAGTTGCCATTGATACTGATGAGAGTTTTAAGGTTCTAAGGTTTTGATTTTGAAAAGGGCGATTTTTGCAGAGATTCAGTCTAAAAATAGAAAGTGTATGATGTGAAGTGAGTAGTGTGTGTTTTTGTCTAAGTGATTTTTAGCAAAAACGATTGCAATTCAGAAGGGGATAAACAAACACAAAATTAATGACATAGGGGGCGCGAGATAGAACATTCAAAGCATAAATCATCATTGTCCTCTTACGTTATACACCAATACACTTAAGCCACGTCAAAAGTTCTCAGATTAACTGCCAAGTTAGTGGGACAGGTGCTACCAAAAAGTAACTTCCAACCTTTCCACTAACATTGCTATTCAGAAGCACAAAATCCAGTTTCTGAAGTTCAGATGCTGATATCATCTTCAGAAGCACATTTTCCTCAGAATCTCAATTAAGAGCTTTTGATGGACTATAGCTTCTGAACAACTTCAGAACCTAACTTCTTATTCAGAGGCAAGCAAATTTAATCAGACATAAAGTGCATGTTCAAATTTTTCTTTATAAAATCAAATCTTTCCACAGTTAAAGGTTTAGTAAATATAACAGCCCATTGATGTTCAGTATCAATGAATTGTATATCCAAAATTCCTTTTTGAACATAATCTCTAATAAAGTGGTGTTCGATTTCAATATGCTTTGCCCTTGAATGTAGAATTGGATTCTTTGACAAACAAATAGCAGCAGTATTATCACAGTAAATGGGAATACTGTTAGCATTAATCTGATAGTCTTCCAACTGATGTTTCATCCAAAGTAGTTGTGAACAACAACTTGCAGCTGAGATGTATTCTGCCTCTGATGTAGACATGGCAATAGTTGCTTGTCTTTTCCTAGCCCAAGATATCAGATTCTCACCAAGAAACTGACAGTTTCCACTGGTTGATTTTCTTTCAATCCTATCACCAGCATAATCAGCATCACAGAATCCAACTAACTTATAATCTAAGAATTTCATGTAGAGGAGTCCAAGATTAGTTGTTCCTTTCAGATACCTGAAGATTCTCTTAACAGCAGTTAAATGAGATTCTCTAGGATCTGACTGGAATCTTGCACACAAGCACACACTGAATAAAATATATGGCCTAGATGCAGTGAGGTATAACAAAGAACCAATCATACCTCTATACAGCTTCTGATCTACCTGTGATCCAGTATCTTCTTTGCTTAAGGTGCAAGTAGGATGCATTGGTGTGTTCATCACTTTACAATCTTCAAGCTTGAACTTCTTTAGAAGCTCCTTAGTGTATTTTGTTTGATGAACATACACCTCATCTTTGCTTTGACTGATTTGAATTCCAAGGAAGAACTTCAATTCTCCCATCATGCTCATTTCAAATTCATCCTGCATTAACTTTGAAAATTCCTTGCAAAGAGATGCATTAGTAGAACCTAATATTATATCGTCAACATATATCTGCACAACAAGAATGTCTTTCTCAAGAGTCCTTCTGAAGAGTGTTGTGTCAACTTGACCTCTTTTAAAATCATTTTTGATTAAGAAATTACTTAGTCTATCATACCAAGCTCTGAGAGCTTGTTTCAAGCCATATAGTGACTTCTTCAATTTATAAACATGATCAGGATACTTAAGATCCTCAAAACCAGGAGGTTGCTTGACAAACACTTCTTCTGATATCTTTCCATTGAGAAATGCACTCTTTACATCCATTTGATATAATATTATGCCATGATTTACTGCATAGGATAGAAGTAACCTGATTGCTTCCAATCTTGCAACTGGAGCAAATGTTTCAGTATAATCAATATCTTCTTGTTGACTGTAACCTTGAGCAACAAGTCTAGCTTTGTTTCTGACTACTTCACCTTGTTCATTCAACTTGTTTATGAATACCCATTTTGTTCCAATAATGTTCTTCTTCTGAGGTTTGGGTACCAAATCCACACATCAATTCTCTAAAACTAATTGAGCTCTTCTTGCATAGCTAATATTCATCCATCATCTGAAAGTGTTTCATCAACTGTAGAAGGTTCTATCACTGATAACAATCCTATCATAGACTCTTATTGTCTGAAATATGATCTTGTTCTTCTAGGACTATCTTTGTTTCCAATGATTTGATCATCAGGATGTGATGACTTGTACTTGAATGTATTCTTGGATTGGTTAGCTTACTGAGAACCATCTTGAGCTTCATCAGAAGCTACTTCATCTTGAGCTTCTGGCGTGATTTAAGCTTCTGGAATTTCTTCATATTCAGCAGTCTGATCAGGTTCTGAAGTATCTTCAGGCACCTGCATATCTGCAACACTTTCATCTTGCTCTGGAGTTTCATTTCCAGGCTTTTTGTCATCAAGTTTAACGTGCATTGATTCTTCAACACACAGTGTTTCTGAATTATACACTATGTATGCCTTTGACCTTTTAGAGTAACCTAAAGAGATTCCTCTTTGGGCCTTGGCATCAAATTTCTTTAGGTAGAGCTTGTTATTTAGAATGTAACAGGTACATCCAAATTGATGAAAGTAAGAGATATTAGGTCTTCTTCCCTTGAAGAGTTCATATGTTGTTTTCTCCAAGATAGATCTGATATAGATTCTATTTTGGACATAACATGTTGTATTCACTGCTTCTGCCCAAAACTGTTTAGCCAAATTATTGTCATGAATCATGGTTCTTGCCATTTCTTGTAAAGTTCTATTCTTTCTCTCTACAACCCCATTATGCTGTGGAGTTCTAGGAGAAGAGAATTCGTGGATAATTCCATGTTTTTCACAAAAAGCTTCAAATGGCTCATTTTCAAATTCTCCACCATAATCACTTCTTACTTTTAAAATCTTCATTTCTTTTAATACCAGGTAGCTAAAGTAATGTGTTTTAAGACTTGATCAATACTATCGTATCTAAGGTTTTAAATAGCGGTCGCGTTAAGGTTGTCGCGATTTCAGCTGTTATGGATGTTGTGTTACATATTGCGATTGTCACAGTGTGAATTAATCAAAACTTTACACAATTACCCTCACCATTTCCTCTCTCTCACCTCACTTTATTCTTTCGATGTTGTTCTTTCTCACTTCTTTTCCAATGTCAAGGTAGTGAAGCAACCAACCACGAATACATAAACACCAAATATTTCATCTCTAATGTCCAAACTCACAAAACCATATTCACATAAAGACACTCAACTCAAAGTTCCATTTTTTCTCTCTCTAAAATCTCATTTCATCTATGTTACACACTTACGCAACATCGTCAAAATTAAGAGAGTGAGTGAAGAAGGAGAGATATGGGAATTGAATGAGTAATGAAGCTTTAAATAAAAAAGAGGTGATGACCAAGATCTGAAAAAGTTGTTTTTTCCGCAGTTGTAACGGTTGGTCGTGGCCATAACGTCATGTTGCTACTGTAACGGCATTAAGTAACACCGTTTCTTATGATTCTACTTCCCATTGTTAAAACGGTCAATAACTGTATCGTCGCCTTCCTATACCGTTTTGTAATGACCGTTATCGTGATAACACCCGGTTTTTTTAAAACCTTCGTACCTTGGTGGTGAACTCCATCCATATTTTCCTCTAGTTTGAAAGTTGTTGATTCTGAAAATAAAATATAAATTTTTTTGTTTTTTTTGTCGAAATTCTGAAAATAAAATATAAAAATACATAAAAGGCATCAACAGTGACTAGGAGCATAAAATTACCTGACGATAGTGTAATGATTTGTGTATTCCTATGATTCCACTTTTGTCTACTATTGGAAATGTCGTTTCTTGCAGGCCTCTTTTCCGCCGTCCAATTTTCATAGTCCCATCTGTTAACTTTCTTTAGTTGCTACTCTTATTATATGACCAATTTTCAGAAAACTTAAAATTAATTAGACTATATAACTAATACCAGAGAAATAGCAACTAAGCAAAGTGAAATGGAAGTGACCAACAAATACATAGTGATAAAGCATCACATTGAAGATTCCCCAAAGGAGTCTCATTTTGAAGTCAAAACTGAGGCATTTGGTCTTTCATTGGAGCCAGGTTCTGATGAAGTCATAATAAAGAATCTATATATCTCTATTGATCCATATCTTATTAACCGCATGAAAAGCTACAGCGCTTCTCATAATGCTATTAGCTTTGCAACTCCATTGACTCCAGGCCAGGTACTCATCATTTGTTTTGTACTCAAAAATTCTTGATATAGGAGAAGTAGAAGTTGATTTATTGGTTAATAATTTGTGTTTTCGTAAGTTGAATTATGTGATTTTTTCAAATTATTAGCTGTGTCGGTGTGCCAGTATCCGTGTCGAGTCCGGTGTATCCGTGCTACATAGATAGTTTTCTTACTTTAATTATTTATCATCGGGTTCAATATCCGAAGTGGCGACCCCACTTGGGTTGGTCTGGTCGTGTTAACTTGAGACCTTGGACTATGCTCTTCTTCAAGGTCTCAGGTTCGAATCTTTCCGGTACCAATTTAAATGGGCTAGTGACGGATCTTGATTGAAGCTGGTTAATGTCATGCCATCGCACCCAGATACCGGTTTATATATACAATATTAGGCACAATTACCCATATTTAAGCAAAATTAACGATCATCCCAATTAATAATTTTTGAAAATTATTTGACACAATTTTATATATATTTTATAGATTTTTGGCAACCCCAACAAAATCACTCAAGATCTGTCATTGGTTATCTAGTATGGTTTTCAAAACAATGTTGCTAAGCTTCTTATTGATGTCCTATTTTGGCACTTTTCCAGGCTATTGATGCTCTAGTTATTGGAAGAGTTGTGACTTCTGGGAATGCTAAGTTTGAGAAAGATGATTTGGTTATGGGAGTATTCACTTGGGCTGAATACAGTGTGGTTAAGGAACAAAGCATAATCAAAAAATTAGAGTCCTTTGAATTTCCACTCACTTATCATCTTGGAATTCTTGGTAATTGTTTAAAACTTAGCACTGAACTACTCTCTCTTTTCTGGTTTTTACTTGTTGTCATAAAGTTGAAGAAAAATGCCTAGTGAATAGAATGAAAAGTGTTCTATAAGACATCCTTTTTGCAGGATTTAGTGGACTATCAGCTTATGGAGGATTTTTTGAAATTTGCAAACCTCGAAAGGGTGAAAAGGTATTTGTTTCAGCAGCATCTGGATCAGTTGGAAATATTGTAGGACAATATGCAAAACTTTTAGGTTGCTATGTTGTTGGCTGTGCTGGGAGCCAAAAAAAGGTGAGCTTTATTAGGATCATGCCCTTGAATACAATGATTTTGCTTTAAGATGAAAATACTAATCCATGAATTTATTTTTATCTTAGGTGACATTACTCAAAGAAGAGCTAGGATTTGATGATGCCTTCAACTACAAGGAAGAAACTGATCTAAACTCTACTCTTAAAAGGTTTGTTAGTGATGTCAAATACTAGAACCACATACATTGATATTGGACATGACAAAGACACAGACACATGATTCAAACACCGAAAATTGTTTTTTATCTGAAGTGCCGATGCTATGCAGCTAAATTATATCATTTAGATTGAATAGAAGTTCATAATTAGAAATATTTAACGAGATTGAGTTCTTTTGATGTAATTTGTTTTGAATATTTCAGGTACTTTCCCGATGGAATTGACATATATTTTGACAATGTCGGGGGAGAAATGCTCGAAGCAGCAGTTGCTAACATGAAAGCATTTGGTAGAGTGTCTGTTTGTGGTGTAATTTCTGAGTATACTGATGTTGGAAAGAGAGCTTCGCCAAATATGATGGATGTTGTATATAAGAGAATCACCATCAGAGGATTTTTAGCTGCTGATTTTATGAATGTTTTCGGAGATTTTTCAGCTAAAACATTGGATTATCTTCGCAATGGTCAGTTGCGGGTGATTGAAGACAGGTCGTTGGGTGTAGAGAGCATCCCTTCTGCATTTGTTGGACTCTTCAATGGAGATAACGTTGGAAAGAAAGTTGTTGTTTTAGCAGATGAGTGATCATGTAATGAATAGGAAGTTAAAATGCTACTATTGCCTCAAGAACTTAATCTTTGGAATAAGATTGATTTTAAGCAAACTTGCTTTAACTGAATATTAGGTGGTGTCAACTTCAAAAATTTATTAATAAGACTTTTAAAGTTCAAATTTGATTAAACTGACCTTTATTATCAATTCAGTTTGACTAAACTATGATTAAAATGAAATTGAACAAACCAATAGCGTGACGGATTCTAGATTCAACTGATTAAACCAGCTGGTTTTGGTCTTTAAAACACTTCTTTCAATCATCTTAACAATAGAATTGAATATTAATGGACTTCGTGTAAATGAATGAAAGGAAAATTTAATTATGAAACTACACATCGCATTTCATAATGCTAAATCTCCTAAAATATCTACTGAAATTATGGCTATATGACAGCTCGAAATGCAAGGAAGCATCTTGTTGGTAAAAGTAAAAAGTAGGGGAAGACATTATGTCATGGACCGGGCAGAGCCCAATACATGGAGGTTCATTAACCTATAATCCTCTCCGGATTGGAGTAACAAGAATGTTCTTCTATCAGTCTAATAGCAAAAGAACTCGCCTTGATATAATCTCCAACGGCCTCCCGCGCCCTATGTTGGATTTAACGGAGACACATACAACCGATCTCCACTATATAAGTGTGACTTTGCATCAAACCTAACGTACGGGGATATTTTACCTTCTTTTCACACATTTTTCCTTTCTCAATCTTATACTGACTTGAGCGTTGGACTGCTAACCTGTTTTGTACGTTCATTTTTCATGTCGAATGACCTCTTCCACCACGTAGAGAATAGCTACGACCCCACTGGAATCCGTCTTGCACGAGCATTTCCACGGATCATCCAAAGTTCTGGTCTACTCCAGATCATTAGCGCTAGAAGAAGGGGAAACGTTTCATCGATTCCTCCGGATTTCCTCATCCACCACCGTAACCGTTTTATGTTACACTTTCTGATGATCGGATCTCGAGACCCCAAGAACACCGCCACTGATACTTCCAGTTCCACAACCACTCTTCGTTCTGCGATTCAAACTTCGCAAAATGACATTGACGTTGTCCTTCCTAGATCAACCTCTCAATCTCCCTCTTCATATGGATGCAGTCATATGTGGTATGCATTTTAACTATGTGGTATTTAAACCAATTTTCTGGATTGGATCCCATCATCCCTAAGTGTGTTCTTGGAGATTCTATGAAGATTTTAGCGTGATAAACCTCCTAAAAGACTTGTTCTCTCCTTGAATTGAAAGGTGTGAAAGTTTCTAACACCTTCAGACCATTATGAAATGCCCCAACGAACATCTCTTGGTTCGACCTCACCACCTTGAATGTAGCATCGTTAAATTGGGAGAGGTATTCTTGCAACGATTCATTATGTCTCTAGCACACGTTGAAGAGGTTGGTGGTGGACACTTTGCAATGTTATACTAGCAGAGAAACAGGTGGATCAATTTACATGACATGTCATAGTATGCTATGATGAAGAGGCGGGGTAGGTTCATGTACCATCATAGGGCAGCTTCCTTTAGAGTTTCAGAAAGTAGCTTGCATTTGAGAGATTACTATGCTTCAAATGATCGCTTCTTCACTCGAAAGAGGACAGTGACGATGTCTTGAAATTATCTAGGATTGGGGCGTTCCGAATTTCAGTTGATAGGGGTTGGGGGGTCTTGTTCATTTGTTCCCTCCAGGTGGTCCTCTCCATTGTTGTTGTCATGTTGTTGCTACTTGATTGTGGTCACAGAGGCATGTATGGCGTCGTTTTGTTGTTGTAGTTGCTCCAGTTGAAGCTGCATCTCTTTTACGGTTCCTAGATTGATATTTGTTCTAGTTTCACCAGCCATCATTTAGAGATAGCCTGTGAATTTTGGGTTTGATGAGTGTGACCCATGTTAGTTTTATCGGGCCTCACGGTGGGCACCAAATGTACTTGCAAAGAGTACAATATAGGAACCTATTGATAAGAAATCCGCAAGCGTACGGTTCTTATCTAGTAGTAAAACTATTGTTCCTCAAAGAGTTATCGATTTCTTTTTCAATTGTGATTAGTGATGAGTCAATAAATTAGTGTTTTTAATATATTATTTGAGTCTATTTTATTTATATTTGATTTCGTTTTATTTAATATTATTTCCTTTTTAGAATTATTTTACTTCAATTGCAAGTTATTATATTTCACGAACAAATATCTGACAGATTGAGTCTTGGAGCAAAAGAAAGAGGATTAAGAGCTGGTTTGGGATGAAAATACGAAATATGGGACAAAAATATGTCACTCCCTAAGTCAGTAACTTGGCACGGCCCGTGCCACCAGCAGCACGGCCGTGCCAACCTTCAGGATGCTCTTTTGCTGCTTCTGCTTCATGGACAAGCTACCTATTAGTTTACTTCTGACCTAAAAGCCTGTGGTTTCTTGTGGAATATTCTAGTGTTATCTTTCTTAGGGCTTAAGTCATTGTAAAATATAAATAGAGTAGCTAGCTATCACAACAAATCATCTTTTGTTCTTGGAAATAATAAGTGACAATTGTTTCTTTGAATAAAAGTTCACCTTTATTTTATGTTCTTCTTCTTCTTCTTCTTCTTCTTC
>Ga0228710_1010190_pt1 | contig 12683 bp, 9 predicted proteins | sample MedpolnodulmetaG_FD_177995 | JGI IMG/M metagenome (GOLD analysis project Ga0228710, IMG submission 177995) | Root nodule microbial communities from Medicago polymorpha collected in Santa Monica, California, United States - pink nodules | ecosystem: Host-associated > Plants > Roots > Nodule...
TCCGTTTCAAATGGAATGGATTTGAAATTAGTTCTTCATAGGACAATTATCAAATCAGGCAAAAGATCAATGGTGAAGAATCAAAGCTTCAAGCAAGACAAGTTGATGTAACGGCTAATTCTCAACGCCTCTCTAATTCTCTATAAATAGGGATGAAGACTTGCAGAATAAAAAAATAACAAGAACACATCAAAAAAAGGCCAATACTCTCTGTGCAAAACGTCGCAAACACATCAACAACTTAGAGAATTCTTACAATAGTTCATATCTTAGAATTCTCAAGTGTCTAGAAAAACAGAGTTTGTTCTGTTCGTATTGTTTTGTGAATACCTCTGATTGTATATCAAGTATTCAAAACCTTATTCAATTATTTGTAATTGTTAAGAGAAGTCTCTTTCAGTTGTGATTGAGTAAAGGAAGTCTCTTGGAGTTGTCCTTGAGCAAAGAAGTCTCTTTCAATAGTGATTGAGCATAGAAGTCTCTTGGAGTTGTCCTTGAGCATTAAGAAGTCTCTTTCTTGTGTGATTGAGCAACTTGTAATTCGACATTACATTTTAGTGGAACTCTCCTTGGAAGTGCAAGGGGGACAGGACTACTTCCGGTTTGTGGAAGGAACCTGTATAATTGCTTGTGTTCTTTCTTTCTCTGTTCTCTTACTATTATCTGATGCACTAAGACTCTGAACTCAAGTCAGACTCTGAACTTCTTCAGACTCTGAATCTGGGAACAGTTTTTCAGGACGTAAGAAAGAAGTTTTTGAAAACACAATTCAACCCCCCCTTCTTGTGGTTTTTCTCACCTTCAAATAGCATAAAATTGCAAAGTATTTATGCCTACACATATGACTTCGGATAACGTTGATGATGCCAAAGTCATTGATCGGATCTGCACTTAATCGAAGCTAATATGTCTACCTAAATCAAATAATCATCCCATTAAGACAGGAAATCAAAAGCGCACCGCATAAAGACGTGAAATCAAAAGCACACCGCACAAAGACGGGAAATTAAAACAAACAGAGTCGTGAAAAGACAACAAAATCACAAAAACAAACGAAAGAAACCTGAAAATATGTGAAAAGCCCATATTCAATTAGAACAGAAGGAAAACAATTCAGAAGGGTGATTTGGGTCAAAATTGACTCTAAATCGCATATACACTTGACTTTTATTTTTAGTGAATTTGGTTTTAGAGAAAAATGTTTGTAGCATTTCGGTAGCGATCAATCAATTATATATGATGGTACATCGTGAAGATAACTAAAGATGTGTTTACATTCATTAAAGCATGAACTACCTTATTTTTATTTTTATTTTGACAAAAATAAATGATATCAATTCATTCAAGTTGATAGAGTATATAGTAATCTCTTCTTCTCCAACAAGCCGACCCTAGTTTTCTCTCTCTAGGTTTTCTCTTACAGTTTTTTCATTGAGGGGTGGTTTTGGGTCAATTCTTGACCTGAAATCACCCATCTTCATCTTTTTCTCTCTATTTCAATCTAAATAAGTGATTTTCACATAGATCTAGGTTTTTTTCTTTGTGATTTCATCATCTAAGTGTGATGGTTTGTTGTTCGTCGTCTTGTGCGACGTTGTTTGATTTCCCGTCTTCATGATGTGTTCATTTGATTCATATTGAAAAATCGATTATTCAATCAAAGATTTGGGCGTCAACGTTGCAGACCCGGAGGCCAGGTTATTCCGGTCACTTTAATTTTATCATATATTTTTGTAGGCATTATGTCGTTATATGATATTAACTTGGATGTTGTGAGTTTGTTCGCAGATTCATCATTTACATTTTTAGCGGTGTTGAATGATGTAATCTCTCAATTTGAATGAATGAATATCATTTTGGTTTTGTCAAAAAAAAATTGATAGAGCATATGAATACAATAAAATCCAAAGTCATTAAAAACAAAAAGGATGAGTCTGCAAACAAACTCACATCATCCATTTAATAGCATAAAACGGCGAAGTATCTATGCATATAAATATGACTATATTCAAGTCTCTGAAATACTCATGTCTCCGGATCTACAACGTTGATGACGCCAAAGCAATTGATCGGATGTGCACTTAGTCAAAGTTAGTCTTTCTACCTAAATCAAATAATCACCGCACTAAGACTAGAAATCAAAACAAAGAGATGACCCATTTGTTATAGCTTTTTTTTAAAAAAAATAGATTTTTGTAGTGTAATATGTTTTTGTTATAATTTTTAAACAAAGAAATTTTTAAGGAAAGTATCAAATGAAAAATCGGTTTGAATACCTTATCTTCAAATGTCATTTTAAGTATTTCATCATTTTGTTATAAAAAAATTTGGATACTAAAATTTTGAAAAAAAAATCTCTAAAAAAAAAAGGCTTAATAGGTCAATTGATCCCTTAATTAATTTCAAGTTTTCATTTTGGTCACATGAGTAATAAAACTCATGATTTGGTCCTTTAATTGTCTCTCCGTTGGTCAAAAAAATCTCAGCCGTTAAATTTAACCTCAAATGTCTATGATGGACCAACATTGTAGGTTGTCCACCATAAACCCTGTTAATTTGTTTAGTTTAAACCATTCGATTTCTTTAACTTAATTGTTTGATTTTTTTTTAAAATGACAACCATAAGATAAAGCATGTCTCCAAGATCTAACAGTACACCATCAACACCTAACTTTTTCACCTTTCTTCATCTTCTTCCATCTTCCTCTTCTTCATCTTCATCAATCATATTCATACAAACAAACCCAGAAAAATAAATTAAAACAAAAAAATCATTTTCAACGGCAACCACACACCCAATACACCACACATATCACTCAACCATCATTATCGAAACACAAAAAGAAGTGTTTGAAGGGAGCTAGAAAAGAAAGCACAGAAGCAATGATAATCAAAGAGAAGAAGGAAGAAAGGGGACACCCATATCACAAACTGTAACCATGTTCTTCAAACCTAAATCACAAACTCTTCACACTTATAACCCATGACTTCATCCCTAATCCCTAATGGAATTCAACCACCACAAACGGCGCTCGCCACTGCCGCCGTTTTGAACAGCCTTTGTGTTTGATGATTGATTCAACGTTTGGATTCAATCTAAGAAGGAGAAGCTTGGGTTGTTGTTATTGATTTGGATTTTGCAGATTATGAATTAACTATTTGAATTTGATGGAAATTGTTTTTGGAATTTTTCTGGTTTTTTATTCTTTTGGATTTCTTTGAATGTTGGAAGAGATGAAGATCCGGTTTTTTTTTTAAAAATAAAGTCGAGTTTTTAATATTTAATAATTTTCTGGATTTTTTTGGTTTTATGTTGATGAAGGTATGAATATGGTGGTGAAGATGATGAAGAGAATGAGGGGAAAAGATGAAGAAAGTTGATTTTTTTTTGGTGGTGGTGTACAATTAGATTAGTAGACCTGCATGATCTAAGCCTCACTTTTGCTCCAAAGCTCCAATATAAGCTTTCTCTCTCTAGATCTTCTTCTAACCCTTTTTCTCCTCCTCTAACTCTTTCTCTCTACCTCTCTCAAAAGTTGTGAAAATGAACAATTGATTCTATGTGACCTAATTTCCTCAAAGACTAGAGTTTAAATAGGCTCCTAATTATTGGGCTCAACCTCTTAATGTGCTCAAAACACTAATTAACCAATTCACAAAGTTTATACTCACTTAACGGTAAAAATAACGAATAGTTATCGGCTATTAACTAATTATCAAAACTCACTAGTAACTTAGTGAAAATAACTATCCCTACTCAAAACACTATTGAAATAATTTACACGGTGGAATTACTAATTTACCCTTGCTCACTAAATGACCAAAATACCCGTCTAACCCCGAATTCTAATAATCCCAACCAAAATACACACAGAGACAATTAATCATGTACAAGCACATATAAACACATATAAAAATTAATTAAAATAAATCTAACGAAAATCGGACTGTTACACCGTTAACTGATGAGGTGACAATGATTTTGAATGATTTGGATGTGTGACGCGGCATAGGGGCCAAAATGAATGTAAACAGAAGGTCATTTATTAGTAACCAAAGTAATCTCCTATTCTCCCTCCAAAGCAAAACTCAAATGAAAACCCACCTTCATCCCTCTTCACCTTCCGCTGGAAAACCCAAGCAAACACCGTGTACGCTGTGAGTTCTCCATTGTTCAACTTCGTCGTCACGCTTCCATATTTGTCGCATCGTCACATCAACAATTTCATTTGTCATTTGAAACCCCAAGGTCAGTGACATTCGAAGTCCATTTTTTTTACTTGTTTTGATCATGCAAAATATTAGCTTTTCATCTTTGTTATGCCATTAAATTCTGCACTTTTAATCTTAGCTTTTCATCTGCATATTAAATTCTGCACTTTTTGCAATTTAAATTCTACACCTTAAATTCTGGATTTTCTGGAACCATGGAATTATGGCTCTATTTTTGTCAAATCCATTGAAAATTTATATCAATGAAAATTTAAGTTTAGTCAAATTCATTGAATAAATTATGTCAAAGTTTAGTTAAGAATTTAAGTTTAGTACAATGAGAATTTGTTTGGTCTGGTCTTATCTCAAGGCTTTGAGTCATATGCCTCCTTTGATTCTTGCTGGTAATATGATAAATTTTAAGCTTAAATTCCCAAATTGTAAGCTTGAATTGCAGGTCAAGGACAAGTAAAAAGCTAACATTGGGGAGTTTGCATGATCAAAACAAGTAAAAGAATGGACTTTGAATGTCACTGACCGCAAAGTTTCAAATGACGAACGAAACTGTTGATGTGACAGTGGGACAAATATGGAAGTGCGACGACGAGGTTGAATGGTGGAGAAGTAGCGGCGTACACGGTGGTTGCTTGGGTTTTCCAGCGGAAGGTGAAGAGAGATGAAGGTGAGTTTTTGTTTGGGTTTTGCTTTGGATGGATGATGGGAGATTACTTTGGTTACTAATAAAGTGACCTTTTGGTTACTTTCATTTTGGTCCCTATGCCACATCACACATCCAAGTCATTCAAAGCAATTGTCACCTCAACGGTTAGCAGAAGTTTTTAACGTTAATGACTAAACTGATAACATAGGTACACATCTAAAGACTACTTTGTATTTTATCATAAGTCAAAAACCATTGTGACAACGAGGTGCAAAGTTGGAGACCAAAATAACAATTTTCATTTTTAACTTTTAAACTACTACGCTGAAGTTAAACTCAGTCTAAACAAAATTCACATTGCAAACATGATATAGAAATAAGGACCAGGGAAGTAATTTACATTTTGAAAACACGGGTAACACTTGGGTGATATTATGGTTGGTGACATTGTGACATTGACCAACCACAATGTCACAAGTGTATTTCTTCTTTCTCTTTCATAATATTTTTTGTTTCTTTGTACATGTGTGACATTGTGGTTGGCCAATGTCACCAATGTCACCCACCACAATGTCACCCAAGTATTTTTCTGAAAACACATGTTAGCTAATTGGGCACCGTCCAAATTTTTTGAGGCTCGAATATTTCAGGTTCAAACTACTCCAACATATATATTCCCGGAAGAAGTTACATTTCCTACGCACAAAATTAATTTGAATGAATGCAATTTACTAGTAGATAGGATATATTCCCTCCTGCGTCAAGTTACAAACTCATGTATCCCTTATAAATAGTCATCGCCGGTCAATATTATCAAGCACCACATTATGCATCACACTCATACCAAAGTTTGGTTGTTTGAGCCTAATGGAGTTGAAATCCAAACCACCGTGACTGATGATGAGAAAGTGATTGACGATCATATATCGTCTTTCTTACGCCCTACTAACAATCACGGAACGAAGGTAATTGGGTTTGATACCGAGTGGCGTCCAATTATCTATAACGATCACGATGAAACCAATTCCCAAACCAAACCCGCAATTTTTCAACTTTGTGACGGATATTCGTGTCTTATTATTGACCTACATTCTCAGTTTGAGGTTCCCCTCTCACTTAATTTTCTTCGTCAACCAAATTATACCTTTGTTGGTTGTGGCATTAAGGATAATTTTGTTAACTTGGAGAAGCATCATGGGATTGGATGTAGAAATGCAGTTGAACTTGGAACCCTAGCTGCCACTCTCATGAATGCGCCTCATTTAAGTTTTTGTGGCGTTGATGAACTTGCATTTGTGGTCGATAAACTTGATCTTCGTAAGTATAGGCCTTTAAGCATGAATTTTAATTGGGGTGATTATCCCCTTAAGGAAGAACTTGCTAAACTTGCTACTGTTAATGTTTACTCTTATCATAAGATTGGGAGTAAATTGCTTGGAAGGTATATACCTTAATTGCATGCACCTGTGCCTCAAATTGGTTTGTTTTAGGAGTTTTGTTGATTATTGAAAGATTTATGGAATGGTCGTCTCTAATTAGTATATCGAATTATTATATTTTTTAAGGATAAAATGTTTTTTGTTTCTTTTTCTAGCTTTACCTAACAGTTTTTGTTTGTTTTATTGTCTTAAAATTCTACCTATCAATGCTGGCATGATTCATTTGCCAATCTTTGTGCATGGTGTTAAAGTGTAATTCCAACAGGAAAAATATTTAGATAGTCACAACTTAAATAAAAATCATTTAGACACATTCTCATAAAATATATAAAATTTAATTATCTAATAAATATATTATTTAATTTTTCTTTTATACTTTTTTCATATATGTCATATATTCGCGTATGTCATATATTATTTAATATTTTTTTTTATTAAAAACAATGTTTTAAATATTGGTTTAAATAAACTCAATAAGAATACTGAATCACTAATCCAATTGAATCGAATGTATGATTGGATCAATTAAAATTATTGACACAGTTTTTATAAAAGTTTTAAGTTGGTATAAAACGTTGCTCATATTATCCTCGTGAGCTTAGCTCAGTTGATATTGACAATGCATAAAATATGCAAGGTCCGGGGTGCGAACCCCGGTCACCACAAAAAAAAACGTTGCTCATATTGCAATAAATTAGTCCTTTCTTCACTTGGCCATTTAGAGATATAGGTTGAGAACATAGGTGTTAGAATTTAACTTATTTACAAAATCTATACGGTTATTGTGGAAACTAACTTTTAAAATCTTACTTATGTTACCTTATAGGTTGAGTAGGTTGATAGATGGATTTGGTCTTTACAAACTTCTAACTGTTACACTTTTAGTTCTGCTTACCTTACAGGTTAAGCGATGCATTTTAAAAGTATCAATTTTTGCGTGGCGTCTGTTCCTAAATCGGATCCCAAAACTGGAGACAAGTTGTTCCAAAGGCGCGTGTTACTGGTTTTGGAACAGAGTTGTGTTGCAAATTGCGGTCTAAATGAAGACAAAGATCATTTATTTCTAAATTGCGGTTTTTTTTGGAGGTATTTGGCAGCACATTGTGGGTTGGTTTGGCTTCTTAAAAGCTTTTCATGGCTCTTATTAAAATCATTATCATCAGTTTGGAGGGCTTCGTGGCTTTTCAAAAAAGTCAATTGAATCCATGAACATTATTTGGATGTAAGTTGTCTGGGCAATCTGGAAAGAGCGTAATAACAAAGTTTTTCAAAGGAAAGTAGATCAGCTCCAAGCGATTTGTGAAAGAGTGAAGCTTTAGTCCTTTTTGTGGTTGAAATCTAAAAATGCTACTTTCGACTTTGATTATCAATTGTGGCGGCAAAGTCCTTTATCTTGCTTAATGTCAGTTTTTTTAGCTTGTTTTTGCTGTTTCTTCTTTACTATTTTCTCTTCAGTTTGCCTTTGAGGCGCTTGTACAACGTGTATGAACATTGATTTTGCCTAGGCATTTTGACATTCCTTGTGCAAAAGTATCTAGTTGTGTTTTTTAACATATCATATAACCTAAAATCAATATAAGGGAACAAACATACAGTGAAAACAAAAAACTATGTTGATATTGAATTTGACTAAATTGGATGTCTGGGTCTCCTAAATCTTGTAACAATATTTGGCACCTATGATTTTTATATTTTTTCACAATTGCACAAGAATCATTTAATATACTCCACAAAGTTTTATGTTTTAAGTCATCGTTCCAACAAATGCTTTTGTACCCAAAAAAACAATTATCGTTCCAACTGATCAATTTATAGTAAATTTTCGAAGCACATTAATGACGACTCATATGCACCCTTTCAAACGTACTCCGTTCGGTCCTATTTATAAGAGAAAATTGATTTTTAAATTCATTGAGTAATCGATGTATTTTGTCTAGAATATAGACCAAATACATCATTAATGCAATGAATCAAAAAAATCAAATGTTTCTAATAAATATGACCGGAAGGAATAGTATTCTTTTTGAATTTGTTTTTATAATTAGGTTAAATATATTTTTGGTCCCTATAAATATACAATTTTTTTGTTTTAGTCCCTTTAAAATTTTCCTTCAACTTTTAGTCCCTATAAAATTTTCAATCATTACTTTTGGTCCCTATTTTTAAGTAAGTTTTTGTATTTTTTAATAAAATTGTGCAGAAATTTATAGAATATTGTAAAAATTACTCCAAAAAAAAAAGTAGATTTTTTAACAAAACATGAATTAAATATAAATTTTTTACCGCCAAACATATAAAAATTCATATTTAATTCATGTTTTGATAAAAAATTCTAATTTTTTTTGGGAGAGATCCTTATACCTTATGTAGGTCTTGACGATCGCTAGGAATTCGTTGAAAGTCCATGGGCGATCGAGGCGGATGACTTCACGTATGTGCCTTCGCGGAGACCCTTTGTAACGAGGTACTTTTTCATTGTCTCATCAGCACCTCGTACTTGCACAACTTCTTTGTTGAACCTCTCGATGTAGTCTCGGAGAGGCTTGCTCTTTTCTTGTACTATGGCTTCGAGGGACGCCACCGTTTTAGGTTGGTTCCTCGAAGCGGTGAAATGGGTAGTGAACTCGTAACAGAGGTCGCTCTACGAATCGATGAAGTTTCTCCTTAAGTTCTTGAACCCTGTTACAGCTCTTCGCCTCAGTTTAGTGACGAAGAGTTTGCATTATATGGTGCCTCACACCGATCTGTAGGTGAGAACAACTTCAATGTTCTCTATGTGCTCGTCAGGATCCGTTGTCCTGATGTCGACATAATCGCTAATAAAATGACATTGGTGCCTGATGTCGACATAATCGGCGATATGATAGGTTCTGAGGTATGACCACCTTCCCTGTTCATTCAATTCTCATGGAAGGAACTTTTGAGATTCCCCTATCCAACCATGCATTCCCATTACGGACATTTCATAAGAACTGACCATTGACGATCATACCTGGATCTTGGCGGGCATGTCTTTACAAACAGCCTAGTCGACCCAAACAACATAATCGCCGATGTGATAGGTTCTGAGGTACTTTCAGGTCATCTGTCTCAACTCACTTACAATAGGACTTATGTGGCATACCCTTGTGAACACGTGCTGTTCCGTGTGAGCATGCAAAGTAAAGTCTCAATATCATAAACGAGCACATTACTCGCACCTTCCACCTCGAGTTCAAAACGATACCTCCTCACGGTCAATACAAACGGTCCCCTCGCTTAAGTTAAGTCATCACTCTTAGCCAATAGCAACGACTTGGGGGGCTTATGTTCTGGACCGGTCAAAGACCTTAGGCCCGATTGCTTAGGCCCAATAACAAACACAGCCAAATATTTGGGAAATTACTCGTAACACACCCCCTCTTAGCAGGGGGTGCACTTAGCAAACGGGACTTGTTCAAATGAACAGTAACGGTCACCATCATAACTCCCGCGAATCTCTCCCCGGCGGTTACACTTCCTACGAATTCGTAACCGTCGGGCACACGTGTGATTTACAACGGCTCTGCAGCCACCCACCTTTATATAAAGGGGACTTTCTGCAGTCCCCAAGGTTAGAATCTTCTTCCACTCTTAACCCCCGCATTCTGATCTCTTGACTGACTTGAGTGTCAGAGTGTTTGCAGGTACACATCCCCCATTCATTCCAATACAAAGGAGCTTTCCTCCACCACAAAAACCACCGCATTAAAGAACGCCGACAGTCACCTTATGATCAGGTACTATCACATTGTTTAAGGAGCTGCATATAACAATGCATTGTGTCTGCCAATGGAGCTACGCTCAAAGGGACCGATGACAAATTCTTACACAAGGCCGAAGAAAGGTTTTCATACAATAATGCTATATCATAAGAATCATCGGACAATAATCAAAACACACAAAAATTGCAGTATCAAATGAAAATTATTCAAAATTCAAAATTAATAAAATAAAAATAAAATAAGTAAAGTGAATTATCTCGTTGAAAATAACAACAATTCGCAACAATAGAGTCAAAATTTTGATGACTAAATTTGCCAAATGCACCAAATCGTTTTCAAGTAATAAAGTAGTAAGTAAAATCGTTTACATTAGGGGGAGTTTGCAAGTTTGATTTCATTGTACAAAACAATTAAGTTTAATTGGACAAAAGTAAATGTTTTTTATTACAGAACTTAGTGGTGGTTGGGATTCTTTGAATCCCCCCAGTTTTCTTCTTTGATTAAAGATAAGTAATTATGAGTTATAAAATAAGGGTTTTATTTAAGTAATGAGTTCGTGAGATTGTTACTTCTCTCCAATTGTCAAGTTGCACTTGTTGATCACAATAAGGTTATGTGCACTTTACAGGTATAGGGTCGTCAATCCTATATCGTTCGTATGCCTATGTAAGGTTGTTAGAGTGAGGTCTTACTCTCTTAGAGGTAATTGAAACATAAAAGAATTGGTATTCATAAATTGTCATCTAAAGACTCCAACTTCGTATATTAATCTTAGAATTACTTCACATACCCTTTCTTACCTTAGTAGTTCTACAAACAGATAGCTTTATGTCCTACCACTTACCAAGGGGTAAGAATAAAGTTTATAACATAATGATCGAAAAAAGTAACCAGGGGAGTCCTTAGGATCACCATCCGCTCCCGTTGTTTCTATGTTCAATTAAAAGTCACTAAGTATGTCACACTCCCTAGGATTCCCAAAGGCATTAAGACTTTGACATATACAAATTACATAAATCTCAAAACATAATTGAATAAAAGACTTGAATTGAATTGACCCAACAAACAAATAGAGATTCATCTTAGAGCCTACCCAACTAGATTTTAATAACTCACGGTAACCTAAGACAAATTACAAAAGAAATAAAATAACGCTGGAGATAAAGATTGAGACTCCTCCCTTGATGCTCATCGTGCATGCCTTCCTCTTGAACCACTTCGTTCTGAATGAGAATTTTTGAATGAAAGGAGTTGTATTTATAGGCTGAGTTCCAAGTGGGTTTAGGCTGAAAAACTAGGCTTTTTCCTAAAACCCGCAGTGAAAAATAGCAAAAAGCTATATTTTCTCCGAGGTGCATGTTCCTCGCGCGTGGGCTCGAAAAAAATGTTTTTTCAACACTGTTCTGCACACCCAGGATGGGCAGTGCTTTGCTCTAGTGCGTTTTTGCTTTTTTCTTCGTCTTTTTGAAGTGATTTCTTACCTCAGTCTTGGGACTTGAGATAAAATTTTCATATCTTGTAATGCCTTTAGAAGCCTCTTGAATTTTCATTCATTGTCTTCCCAATTCTTCATGAAGTATTTAGTTTTGTCGAATTACATGATTTTTTAGTGAAATAAATCAAAAACACCTAAGAGTTGCTTGGTTTAGGAAAAACTAGAATTACATGACTCAATATGAAACATTAAAAAATGTCCCATAAACAATTGTTCTAAAACTCTTCTAATTTGGGTAAAATCATAATTAAAATGACCACAAAAATGTGCTAGGAAATAACATTATATGACCTCTCATCAGACGTCGATGGCCTTGGAGCAGGATGCCCCACCGTAGAAGAGATCGCATTGTTAACGATCGTTGGAGAATCTACTGTGGCATTTCTTTCTAGAACCTTCCGGGTGACAATTGGTTGAGAGTGATCCTAGAGAGTTTAGATCATCGAACAAACCTCCGTCACGGAGGAGGATTTGCTACAGGTGTTCTTGCGTTGAGTTTCAGTCATAATTTCTTGTTTGGAATCGTGATTGCGAAGACCGTTCGGTGGAAGAACGTGTGACCGAAAATGGTTATAGTGGCGAAATGCCTAACTAAAAAGTGTTAAGGTTGTGAGATCGTTGGAATCGATGAACTCAATAAACTTTCCCCTACTTCTATACACAAATTATTTGTCCAGTGAAGATCAAAGAAATGTCGTGGAGGTTCTTCATGAATTGTAGTTGCTCTCGTAGTAGTTCACGGTGCAGGCACGTTGACACTCAAACATTCAAGTCAGTATGTGAAAGAGGCGGATTGTGTACGAAAATGGGATGAATGAAAGTGTAACTTGATTGTGACGTTGAGTAATGCTTATATAGCCAAAGAGGTCGATAGCTGCCTCTGTATTCACGACGTGGATCCTAAAAGCCGTTCAAGATGATTATGACGGTCAAGATTTTATCCTTACATGCTAGTTTGCGGAAGGGTGCATAAGGCTTCACGTGCACTTTCAAGGTTCTTCTTTCTGAGGATTGCTTTTTAGGCCCCCTCAATATCTCTTTAGGCCCCCTAAAGATTCAAAAATGCCCTTAATAACACATCCGGTACATATAATCCGGTAGTTCATTTTAATTTTCCAGATTTTGTACCTCCG
>Ga0228710_1010191_pt1 | contig 12683 bp, 10 predicted proteins | sample MedpolnodulmetaG_FD_177995 | JGI IMG/M metagenome (GOLD analysis project Ga0228710, IMG submission 177995) | Root nodule microbial communities from Medicago polymorpha collected in Santa Monica, California, United States - pink nodules | ecosystem: Host-associated > Plants > Roots > Nodule...
ATTATTCAATCAAAGATTTGGGCGTCAACGTTGCAGATCCGGAGGCCATGGATATTCCGGTCACTTTAATTTTATCATATATTTTTGTAGGCATTATGTCGTTATATGCTATCAACTTGGATGCTGTGAGTTGTTCGCAGATTCATCCTTCACGTTTTTAGCGGTGTTGAATGATGTAATCTCTCGATTTGAATGAATGAATATCATTTTGTTTTTGTCAAAAAAAAAAAGTACAGTCCCTAAGCATGTTCACTTGCCTTGGATGATTCTTAAAGATAGTCTCCCAGATAAAAAGAAACTTATTCAAAAGTGTATGTTGTTCGACCCTTTCTATCCCCGATGCAAATCAGGAGACGAAGATTTAGATCACATTTTTATGAATTGTTGGTATGCTAAACAAGCTTGGTTGTTGTCTCCTTTGGGAATTCGGTTTGAAGGAATATCATGTCTTTCATTGATTGGTTGGAAAACACTATCTCCAAAGCCCCCTCTCATGTTATAGTATATGTTTCATCACCTTGTTATGGACTTTGGTATGCTTGTAACAAAATTTGTTTTGAAGGAAGAAATATTGAAGCGGTGAGCATTGTCCGAAAAGCTTGGAATATCATTGAAGATCACAAAGGACTTAAGAATACTCAGGTTGATGTGGAGCCAACTATCTTTATATCTTCCCTCTCTACTTAGACTCCTCCTCCTACATCTTCCTTCAAATTGAACATTGATGCATATGATTCAGTTGATAATAAATGGGGTGTAGGAGCCATAGTTCGAGACTCAGAAGGTTTTGTTTTAGCAGTTGCTACGTGGAACTTTGAGGCACTTCCTGATGCTACCATTGCTGAAGCTCTTGGGTTTCGGTTGGCAATTCAATTTGCCTATGATATGAGTTTCAGAAACATTATTGTGGAAGGTGATTCTCTTAATGTGGTTAAGGCTTTGAAGTCGCATAGCGATGGCAATTCTTATTTTGGCTTGGTGATTGATGATTGTAGTAGGAGTCTTAGTTGTTTGTTTTTTTCTTTTTTAGTTTCTCATGTGCGAAGAGTTGGTAACTCTGTCGCTCATGCTCTAGCTAAGTTTGCTTTAGATTTGAGTGAGTTTGTTTGGATTGAGGAAACTCCTTCTTATATTGCTTTTGTTGTCGCAACCGATTTGGTACGTGTTTAAATGAAATCGTTTCCGTCAAAAAAAAAATGTAACACAGGTTATAAAAAATCAAACTTTTGTATATTATAAGCGTTGTTTTTTATTTTTTTGTAATTTTTTTTTTTAGATGTTTTTTATTTAAACTACTAGACTTTTGACCCGTGCATCGCACGGGTCTGACATACTTGACGTACTGTTTAGTATTCGCATAAATTATTTATAAATCAACACATATTAAATAAACTTTCTATCTCATAAAATGTTACCCAATAGCTAAAGTGTTGAGACGTTAAATGAGTGTAAAAAAGAGATTCAAGGTTCAATTCTCATAAATCACATTTGTTTGAATATATGCATAATATAAAGGATAATTTGTTAAGCAAGGATTGGATTAATATGAACAATCTGTTTTTTCAAAAAAAATAGGAGCGATCTGCTAACAAAATAGGAGCGATCTCTTATTTCAAAAAAATAGGAGCGGAAATAGGAATGGATTAGATTTAGGAGCGATCTGTTGTTTTTGATTTCAGAAGTATTTGAAAATAACATTTTGATTAAATTAAATAGGGGTAATACAGTAAAATTAATTATAGAAGTTAGGTTAAATCTAGGACAACATTTTGCGTTCGGGTTAACTTTAAGGAATAAGAGATAAGAGATTTCAGAAGTATTTGAAAATAACATTTTGATTAAGTTAAATAAGGTTAATTGAATAGGGGTAATACAATAAAATTAATCATTGAAGTTAGGTCAAATCTAGGGCAACATTTTGCGTTCAGGTTAACTTTAAGGAATATGAGATAAAAGATAAGAGATTTCAGAAGTATTTGAAAATAACATTTTGATTAGATTAAATAGGATTAATTAAATAGGGGTAATACAGTAAAATTAATCATTGAAGTTAGGTTAAATCTAGGGTAACATTTTGCGTTTGGGTTAAATCTAGATGCATTTTTAGTGAAAATAACACGGAAAAAAAAATACATGCATTTTTCAGTCACCACATATTTTATTAGTTTAAGAAACAAAAAGTTTAAGGCTTTGTTTAGTAAATATAGCAGATAGCTGGTAAGTTAGCTGATAACTTATAACTTATAGCTGATAGTTTATAGCTGATAACAGATAACTGATAACCGGTGACTTATAGTTGATAAACTAATTAAAGTGTTTGATAAAATTAGTTGTTCAACTAACTTATAAATGTAAAATGACATTCTTAATTCATAGTAAAATTGATATTCATTAATAGTTAAGGGTTTAGAATTTATTAATTTACATTTATTAATTTAATATATTCTTTTATATGGTATTATTAAAATATAAAGAGTTTCGCTCAAAAAAATATTAAGAGTAAAAGATTTAGACATAACAAAAAAATAAACATGACAATAAAATATAAAAAGGTGATTATTTGAATTGGTGTTAGACGTTAAAAAAAAAATACATACGTGAAAATGGTATAGGAAAACCAATTTAAACCTAACAATAAAAAATTAAACGTCACCTCAAAAAACATATTCAAACGTGCCATTTTTTATTTTTTTCTTACGATGAAGTTTAATTTATATACCTTATTATACCTTCATATGACGTTATTATTATTATTATTTTTTTGACTAAACCTTCATATGAAGTTATGAGAAATGCTAGTTATCGCGACAAGGTGCATCCCGAATGATGTGGCAAAGCCAGCCTTCACTGATTTTCACTATTTTATTTAATTTAATTAATTTACTTTGTGCTCTCTCCTCTCCCTATCTCTCTCTCTTTCATCTTCCACCCCAACAAGGCAATACCAATCTTCTTTTCTCCTCTGCACTTTCCTATTCCTTTTATGTTTACCCGTGAAGATTTTTTGGCTTTTAAGATGCCAAGGAACTGGTAGTTCTTACTCTTGAAAAATGTTTGCAAGTGTGGTTGGTGTTTTGCTGAAAGTTCAAACTTGCAGAGAATTGCAACTCTTTGGAATCACCTTTGGTTCATGATGATGGTAGCAGAGAGAGTTTGCTACATTTATTTACTAATTGGAGTTCTAATAATGTTTTCCATAAGTTTTTCTTTGTTTATCTATGGACATCATGGAAAACAATCATCTACTTGGTTAATATCAATTTTAGAAGCCATCTGCAGACAACAGTGTGGCGGTTCTCGGTGCTTAATAGTCTCATATAAGTCTAACTAGTGTCTAATATTATAAAAAGATATAAAAAAAAAAAATCGTGAAATTATCGGGATAATGTTGCTCGCGACATATAGCATAGCTACGTTATTATATACCTTATTTAAACGTGCCTAACAAATCTTTCACTAAAAAAAAAAGTGGACTTTCATATGCCTGGCGTTTAAATATATATATCTTATTTTAAATTATAATAAATCATAAGGATAAAACTGGATTTTAGATAAAATAATAACGGTAAAATTGGAAAAAAAAGATGATAAGCAAACGTTATTTGAAATAGCGTCTGAAAAATAACTTATAAACTCGTAAAATAAGCTATAAGCTCATGATAAAATCATGTTACCAAACAGAGCTTTTTTTGCCATATGAACTTATAAGCTATCTAATTTCTATAAACTATAAGCTAGTTTCTTGACTTTGCCAAACATAGCCTAAATAAGTCAAATTTTAGCGGTTAAACTTTAGAGTAGGTGTTAATGCTCAACGAAAATAAATAGAGGTATTTATTGATTATTTATAATTTTCTACTGTTAGTAAAAGGTTTACCAATCAAGATCTAATTTAATCTCTCACAATTTTCTCGCAGTTTTGATTTAGTGTTTAACAAAAAATAATATGATTTATGCTCTTCTCCCAGCACAAAACACACGCGCCCAACTGAAATGGCACATTTACCCTTGTGCTACTTAAGTAACGCAAAGTTACTGTTTCTGTACAAAATCCATCAGTCCATACTCCAAGCACCATTTTCTTTTCCTCTACCTTCAAAAACCCAAAAAGCGCGAAATTTTGGGTCAAAAGCTTCATTCCAAATCATTGTAAATCGTTAGGAAGCATGTTTCTACGCTCATCAAGCATCAAATATTAGGTATTGTATCATCTAAACTCATCTCATTTTGCTGGTTTTTGAGCTTGGTTCGTCTGGTTTTCATAGGACAGTAGAGCAAGGCGCAAGTTAATTTGCGTAAAAGTTAAAGGCTGCGTGACTTAAGTCACGCAGGAGTAAAAGAGTTGCGTGACTTAAGTCACGCTACTGTACACCAGTTTTTTATATTTTTTGCGTCACTTTTGTTCTTGGTTAGCTTGTTCCACAAGTAATTTATTTATTTTTTCTTTGTTATTTTTTTAACATAGAGTGACATGGTTGACAATGTGGCGGATGATGACGTTGAACCGAAACCGGTCAAAAATGAAGCTTCCGGCGATGTCAAACCAACTGTTAATGTGAAACCGTCTAAAGTCAAAATTCATTTCAAGCTCAAAATGGTAAAATTAAAGAACCTACACCGGTACCTATCGGTGTTGTTTGCAAAGTTCGCGATACCGCCTCATTTTTACAACAAATGCAAGATGGAGAGAGCGAGAAAAGTTACTTGGTTGGGTTCGCTGACAAGGGGAAAAGGTCGGGCCGCATTTACTGTTTGTATAGATAAATCAATTTTAAAAAGGCCGTACTTGACGAGCAATGTGAAAGGAGTGGGATATACAAGCCACCTAAGACGAGGAAGAAACCGAACCTTGAAGGCATCGGCTCAAGGAAATGTAATTGTCCGTTTAGGTTGAAAGGTTTCTTTGATAAGGATATAAGTGATTGGTGGATTGCAATGCTTTGTGGAATGCACAACCATGACTCGGAGGAAAAGTTACAAGGACACCTTCTTGCAGGTAGACTTAGTGCGGAGGAGAAGAAAAAAGTTATCGACACGACAAATGCTTGGCGGTGCCTCAGAATATTCTCACCAATTTGAAGCAAAATAACAAAGAAAGTGTGACAACTATCAAGCAAGTGTACAACGTGCGAACAAGATGGTGCAAGGGGCAAAGACATTGTTTGCATTGACTGCACACCAGTACCACAATTAATGTTGTACTGATATATCAGTAGAGCGTGAGTTAACTCGCGCATGGTTTTTTCACATGCGTGACTTATGTCACGCACGTTAGTTAACTCACGCAGAGTTTTTAACTTGCGTTAATTAAGTCACGTTGCGTTAGTTAAGTAACACAACATTTTACACATGCGTTAGTTAACTAACGCACGTGTATTTTGGTCAGTTTAGCTGGGTGAGAGCAAAACTTGCTGGGAGAAGAGTAGAAATCAAATAATATTAAAACAAGTCCATGATATTGAGGATAAATTAGTCATTTTTTTTAATAAGCTAAATTAACCCCCTCAAATTGACACAATCTGAGACCTTGAGGAGAAGCACACCCCCAGATCCCAATCTATATCACCACTAGGCCAATCAAAATGGGTTAAATTAGTCATTTTGTTATAATGAACTCATAAGTTATTTGTTCAAAATTTTGAAATTATGGATGTATAATTGAAAATTCAAACAGAAACTTACCGTTGCAGAGAAGAGAAGTGACCAAAGCAGAAGATGAGTTCGAAAGAAAGTTGCAGAAGCGAACTTCGCATCGCAATTCGTCAACTCAGCAATCGTTGTCTCTATTCCGCTTCCAAATGGTAAATTTTAAACTTCTTCAAACCCTAATCTAAATATCTATTCCTTCTCTCATTTTCGCTATTCCTTAAACGATGACGTTTCATTTTGTGTTGATGAAAATGCAGGGCGGCGGAGCAATTGGTAGGAATCGAAGTGCAAGATCCATCAAAGTTCACGCCTTCGAATACGAGGTTTCAGCGTGGAAGTTCAAGTATTCGTCGGAAGTATCGTACTCATGAGATTGCAATGACGACACCTATTGCAGGTGTTTCGTATGCTGCTACGCCGGTTATGGAGGAGGATGAAGTTGTTGATGGTGATTTTTATCTTTTGGCCAAGTCTTATTTTGATTGCCGTGAATATAAGAGAGCTGCTCATGTTCTTCGTGATCAAATTGGACGCAAATCGCTCTTCTTAAGATCTTATGCTCTCTATCTGGTTAGTTTAGTTACTTTTCCGTGTCAATTTTTGTTTACGCTGAATTTGTTTTTACCAACATTAGATTAGTACATTGTGGTTAGGTATTTGAATTTGTGATTTCTAGCTGGTTCGTATGGAAAAACATGTTGTGCAGGTTTAACCACTTAAATAGATCTCGGGATTAGTTTTCCAATTGCGCTGTACTTTATAAACGAAATTGTTGGTTAATTAGTTTTTTTTCAATGTCAAATGCATTGGAGTTCTTATATTTATTGTGGACTTTGATTTAGTAGTATTACAGAGAGTTTGCATTTTCTGTTTATATGGGTGTGTATGTTGTGTTGATGGGTCATTCTTGATGTTTGATATTTAATTAGCACAAACTTTAGTAACGGCGAGATGATTTTGTGAAGGTAGAGGAGAGTTAGAAGCATGTCAATTATGCATGTGTTTACTTCAATTTTTGTGGGAAAGTCTGTTTTGGGTTGGGGGATGTTTGTGCTTGTCAGCTAAATAGATTGTGATTAATTATGCTGATTTTGTTGAGTTCCATTTTGGGGGGATATTCGCTATGTTGTCAATTCAGGACAGCACAATGGAGCAGTCAACCCCAAAACTGAGATGACTGCAGGAATTATTATTAAACGCTACTTGATATATTTAGGAATCATTATACATTTAACACTAATAAACTATAATTAATGGAAAATGAAACAAATTACTCAAACTCTGTGCTGCAATAGCGAAAAATCGCAAAAAGCTCAACTCTGGGATGCTATGGCGTGTGTGGAGGTTGTCACCCACCGTGACACGACAAACTTCCGTGTTAGCGGTGCTAACTGCCACTATTGACAACATAGGCTTTATTGTATATTTACTTTTTGATTGAAGCTAAATTCCTATAATTGTTGAAGTGGGGGTTGCAAAGTTTACTGAGCATGTAGCAACATTAGGCCAGAACATAGAAGGCAGTCTATGTCCGTTCTCTTTTATTTGATTTGAGTTGGGTGCAGAGTTACAATGAACAAAGCACACCAGGTGACTGACATGTCATCTCTTCATGGTTCCTTCATGTTAAGTGTAAGATGTGTCTCAACAATGTCTGTCTTGAGTATCTATTTCAAATATTTGTTGCAATTTGCTATGCTGCCTTCAGATTAAAGAAGGTCATAGCCATCTTTTAAATCCGATAAGTGCTGTTGGAAAGTAAGTTGGATATGTAATTACTGATTAGAGAGATAGTATGATGATATTAAATGTCACAACCCAGTAAAAGTTAAAACTCTGGCTGGCTGTTGGCCTTAAAATTGGTATTTCTAATAAATGTATCCTATTAACATTTTGTTTAAAAGGATACGAACTTTCCATGAAGTTGTGTGTGTAATACGACAATGTTGCTAAATAAGTGAATATTCATTTGCATGTATTAGTCATTCAAAAGAATGTTCTACATCAAACAGCGTCTTCCGTAAATAAAACTTGGAAAGTAGGTACTGGTGTCAGTTTAACAAGCACTTATGAAAGAAATAGTTTTATGCCTGAAGCAGAATGTTTTTAAGAACGAGAGATTAAAAAAATATAAGTTAAAGCATGGGGCCGCTTTTTAGTTATTTTTGAAATCTTGCTGTTTGCAGCATAAATGTAATTTTTGAAAGCACTTTGTGTATGCAATATATGAAGCTAAATCCAATAGCAAACTCAGTAATTTCTTGTTACTTATCTATTATCAATGTAATGTGCTTTCTGTTACACAAACTGACTTTAGGTTTTTCTTTAAGACATTGACAGTTTTCATCTAAACCCTTTTCTAAAAGAATTTTTTCTGCTTCTTATGGTTAGTTTTGTCAATCCCTAGTCTTATGCTATAGAACTGTCATAATGTGTATGATTTTTTAATAAATTTTATTGTGTATGCATATTAGCAGAAACTATTAGTCATGTCATATTCTTCCATTTCACTTCTCACTTTCTCTTGAGTAAAATCTAAATGAAGATAATACATTGGGCACTGTTGCATGCTAGCACAAACAACTCATGGTCTGATGCAGTATATTTTTCTTCCAAATTAATGTACATAATATCAGTTTGAAAGAACTGAGTTTTTTTGGGGTTTTGGAATTTTACATGTCTAACTTCTTTGTCCATGCTCTGTACTTCCTACAGGCAGGAGAAAAGAGAAAAGAGGAAGAGATGATAGAACTTGAGGGTCTGGGTAAAAGTGATGCTGTGAATCAGGAATTGGTTTCTTTAGAGAGGGAGTTGTCTACACTCCGCAAGAATGGAACAATTGATCCCTTTTGTTTGTACTTATATGGTCTTATGCTGAAACAGAAAGGCAATGATAATTTGGCGTGTACAGTTCTTGTGGAATCTGTAAATAGCTACCCTTGGAACTGGAATGCCTGGACTGAGCTGCAATCCTTATGCACTTCAGTTGATATTTTAAATAGTCTTAATCTTAGTAGTCATTGGATGAAGGACTTTTTTCTTGCCAGTCTCTACCAAAAACTAAGGATGCATAATGAGTCTCTGTCAAAATATGAATATTTACTCGGAACTTTTGGTTTTAGTAATTACATCCAAGCTCAAATTGCTAAAGCCCAGTACAGTTTGAAAGAATTTGATCAAGTTGAAGCTATATTTGAAGAACTGCTGAGGATTGATCCTTACAGAGTGGAAGACATGGATATGTACTCCAATGTGCTATATGCTAAGGAATGCTTTTCTGGTTTGAGTTACCTTGCCCATAGAGTATTCATGACTGATAAATACAGACCTGAATCTTGTTGTATTATTGGAAATTATTACAGTTTAAAGGGGCAACATGAAAAATCAGTTCTATATTTTAAGAGAGCCCTTAAACTGGACAAAAATTATCTCTCTGCTTGGACACTTATGGGTCATGAGTTTGTAGAGATGAAAAACACTCCCGCTGCAGTGAATGCATATCGTCGGGCTGTTGAAATAGACCCGTGTGATTATCGTGCTTTGTATGGACTAGGACAAGCTTATGAGGTGATGTGTATGCCTTTATATGCGCTTCATTACTTCAAAAAAGCTGTTTTCTTGCACCCAAATGATTCCCGACTGTGGATAGCAATGGCTCAATGCTATGAAACTGACCAGCTTCGTAAGCTCGATGAGGCAATAAAGTGTTACAGAAGGGCATCAAACTGTGATGATGGGGAAGCAATTGCTCTGCATAACCTTGCAAAGCTGCATTCAGAGCTGGGACGCACTGAAGAGGCAGCATTTTACTACAGAAAGGATTTAGAGAGGATGGAATCTGAAGAGAGGGAAGGACCTAACATGATTGAGGCTTTGCTCTATCTTGCTCATTATTACAAATCAACGAGAAGAACTGAAGAAGCAGAGGTTTATTGTACACGTCTTCTCGATTATACTGGTCCTGTGAGTAAAAAATATTTAACTACTCATTATTTGATAATATTTACACTTTCAATTTGAAACAATTCGTTGATACCAAATCATTTAGTAATCAAAGTCATTTTTTCAGGAGAGGGAGACTGCAAAAAATTTACTTAGAGGACTGCGATCAACACAATCTGGTTTCCCTCCAGCGGATGTTGAGCACTTTCCTCCATAATGTCTCTTGATGAAGCACTGGTGTTGTGCTGCAATTTTCAACTTTGGTTTAGATTCATTCTCATACTTTGTGCTGGAGCAGAACTAATGGCAAATATGAAAATGTTAAGAATCATTCTCATACATTAATACTGCAAAATGCACTACCATGCTGCACTGACTAGTAGACAAGCATCATATCACATTTTGTTCAAAGTAGTGATCTGGTTCTCAAGAACAAGAGTCTGAAAGCTAGAAGAACATTTCTTCTATTCTATAATTGGATAAACAGATTAGGGACACTGTTTGATTTTGTAAAAATGTAAGGGATTAGACAACCAACATAAAGGTAATTGTTCCATGATTTTTTTGTCATTAATAAAGTTTAATGTGGTATTGAAAATTGGCAAGTCTGGATCCCAACTCTTCTAAACTTTTTTTTTTCCATAAAAAAAAAAACAAACAAAAAGTTGAGAATATACCTTCCAGCACGTGTAGGCTGAGATGATAATGGAAACGAACACATGTTTAAAAAATAGTTCATGTAACACCTGATTTACCCAATTTTCTTATAACACCTTTCTAATACATTTTTAAATACTGATTTTAGAAGGTAAGGGCACTTATTCCTTTACATTGTCCAATCAGCTGTCAGTTTCTCTATCAAATAATTGATGCAGCTATCTCAAGCCGATCATATTTGAAAGATATTGAGGATTAATCATCATGAAAATTTTTATTGAGGATTATTTTATTGTGGGTTAAATATGTTTTTGGTCCCTATAAATATACCAACTTTTCGTTTTAGTCCCTCTAAAATTTTCCTTCAACTTTTAGTCCTCCAAAAAATTTTCATCTTTACTTTTGGTCTCTCTTTTAAAGTAAACTCATATGTAGAATTCATATTGTTGAATAAAATTTTGCAGAAAAATTCATAATATTATAATAATCTCTCCCAAATAAATTTAGAATTTTTTAACAAAACATGAATTTAATATGAATTTTTATATTTTTGATGGTTAAAAATTCATATTAAAATTATGTTTTGTTAAAAAATTCTTTTTTTTTTTTGAGAAATATTTTTACAATATTTTACACATTTCTGCACAATTTCATTAAAAAAAAAATACTAAAATTAACTTAAAAATAGGGACCAAAAGTAGTGATTGAAAATTTTATAAAATTATGTTGGACATTTTTTTTTTAGAAATCAATTTTGGAGACTAAACCCCTAAAAAAATTGGGGACTAAAAGCAATTACACATGAAGTTATTATATGTAATATTTTATTTTAGAACTGATTCTAAGTTCTAACACACAAATTTATAATTTAACTCACTTTTACATAAACGTATTCAAACACAAATTACTTTACATGCAATTCATTTTTAATCAGAATAGATTCTACAAATCAAAATCAATTCTCATCAAATCTCATGCCTTCATAATAACTCTGCCAACAATCATCGGATGCATGCATAAATATTTTGTTAATGATATATATAAATGAACTCTTATTAAAATTCATCTGTGATTTATTTTTTTGTCAAACAAAAAATGTAAACAAGTTAACCTTAATCCTTACCCACTTGTGAGAAAGTTGCAAGAAAAGTGAAGTTGAGGAAGAAAGAAAAAAAGATTTAAGCTATAAAATAATAGAAGCGAGAATAATCAAGCAGCTTGTATTATTCCCCAATCCATTTCACGGCAGCTGGATGGCCGGCGGCAACCACCGCAAAACCCGATGGGAATCCAACTCCTCCTCCTCCGCCGCACCGCCCACCACCACTACCAACACTAAATCTCCCTCCGATCCCAAATCCAAACCCAACACAAATAATTCTAATCCCAGACCTAACCCTAACCCAAAATCTAACCCTAATCCCAGACCTAACCCTAACCCAAAATCTAACCCTAATCCCAGCCCCAAACTCCCAAACGACCACCCTGGCATAATCCCCTTTCAATTCCCAGAACCCGGTCCACCACCACCTCCAGCCTACGGCTTCCACATGCTCGAACGCCGAACAATCATACTCGCTGACGGTAGTGTCCGATCCTACTTCGCTCTTCCTCCTGATTATCAAGATTTCGCTCCCCCACCTCGCCCGATTGACCGCTTCGCGTTTCCTCCCCGACCCGATTACCAGAACCCAATGGAAGCCGCCTCGGTGAAGAGAAAATACGGGGAGGATGGTAGAGATGAATTTGCAAGACAAAGGGAACAGCTTTTGCGTAATGCTAATGGGTTTGCTAATAGGGTTCCTGTTGGTGGTGAGTTTCCGGCGGGTCCCAGTGATTTGAGACCTTCTAAGCAATTAAGGGTCGATGGGGTTGGTAGTGGTAATAATGCTAGGCATGTGCAGGTTGATCAGGATTCTTTGAAGAAAAAATTTCTTCACTTTGTTAGGTTGATAAATGATAATCCTTTGTTGAAGAAGAGTTTGTTGGAGGATGGAAAACAAGGGCGGGTTCAGTGCATTGCTTGTGGCAGTGGCAGTAACAGGTTTGGTTGAATATATGTCGTTTCTGCTTTGTTAATCTGTTTGGAATTTATTCGTATGATATTATAGGCAATGAGGTTATAGGCTTTTAGGGCGCGGAAAATTAGAAGAAAACTGTATAGTATGATCGTTTTGCTTTAATGATTAATCTCTGTCTGTCACATAAACTTGTGAAGCTCAGTTGTACAGTGGATGTTGGTTGGTTGATTTTTATTTGACAACATTATAACTTAGCTTTAGTATTCCGATATGAAAATTAAATATTTGATACCCGAAGTCATGATTTGATGGATTTTTCTATTTTTTTATAGATATCTCATATCTTAAAGAAATAATAGAAATGTAATTTGATCTTTTCTTGTATTCGGAAAAAGGATATTTTTAAAGTAAAAT
>Ga0228710_1010192_pt1 | contig 12682 bp, 7 predicted proteins | sample MedpolnodulmetaG_FD_177995 | JGI IMG/M metagenome (GOLD analysis project Ga0228710, IMG submission 177995) | Root nodule microbial communities from Medicago polymorpha collected in Santa Monica, California, United States - pink nodules | ecosystem: Host-associated > Plants > Roots > Nodule...
GGGGCTTATAAAGAAACAGTCCCTGAATTTGAGCAGCTTTTGGGCTAAAAGGACTAGTCGGCCCATTGTAGCAAAATATTAAGTGGCCCAAAATCCCGCAATCAACTTTAGTGATTTGGATATGAATATTTTTTTTACCAACAAGGTGTCCAAAGTGGGTTTTGTGGTCAACATGAAAGTCGTAGATCTATAACTTAGCTTCCAACGCATATTTGCACGTCTCGTTTGGATAACCTCGGCCAAAGTTATGACCTGCACGGTGAACAAGGATTAGAACACATTAAATACGGAAATTAATCCAAGAATTACATTAACGTTCATATCAAACCCAAACTATAGAAACAAGGTAAAAATACTATTTTGGAAAAGCTCTCAAAATAGCAAAATTCAAGCTGTAAAACATGTAATGACCAAAAATAGGCCCAATACAATATAATAGTCCAAAAAGGTAAAGATTATGATGAGTTAGTTGTATTAGATATTTAAGAGGCGTGTCATCATGTTTTAGAATGATCTAGAGAGTTTCATTGTGATGATTCATTGGTTAAGTTGTTAGAATGTCAATGCTATAAATAAGTGAATGATCATTGTTATCATAATCAAGAATGAAATGAAAAATTTAGTTATGTTAAAATAGTCTTTAGTATAGTTTTTAGTCTCTTTTAGAGTAATTCCTCTTTTCTCGTAGGTACCAACAAAAATTGTTCATCACAAAATATGTGCAAAAATGCACTAATCAATAGATTACAACATGTTCCCAAAATATAACTTAGTCGGTAGAAATAATATCTAGAGATTCGAATCAGACATCCCACTTAACCTGAATTTTAGCCACTAGGTAAAAAAAATATTACAACATAATTTGTATCGGTTGGCCGAGGATCTTGAATATGCCACGGGTTACATGTGCAACATGTTTTGGTCAAAAGTGTTGAGTTCTCGTTAGACTTGAACATATCAAATAAGCCTCATGGCGAGCTTCTTGAATCATACACGAAAGTTTAGTTAAATTCACGTTGCAAATTAAGATATTAAAAATCTAAATTTAAATGAAAAAACAAACTTGGGTTTAGGAATGAGAATTTGAGAAAATATATATAATTAAGGAACTTTTGCAGTACATCTCATAAATTAAGGTGTATCGATACTCTTGCTTCATATCATAAATCGATAAATTAACGATTATTATATAAAGTAAAGATCTATTTATCAATGTTTATATTTTAGAAAACATCATCTCATTATTTATAAGAATCATATTAAATTTTTAACATTTTCTCATAAAAAATAATCAATATTCTTAGTCATAAGTAATAAAAATTCAAAAAAAATATAATTTTATTTCGTCGACGTTTTTGGTAAATAAGATTTAATTTTTATAATTGTAAATGACAGAAAATAATTATTTTTCTTAAAAAATAACTCATTTAATTATTAATTTAAGGATTTGGTGTCCCAGTCCACCTAAATATTTGAATGTACCATAAAATTTACCTTGTAATAATAATCATATTTATCTTAAAAGGAACCGAGTAATGACTAATGGGCATCATACACACAACACACTTAAATAATAACACAATTGTTCATCGGACTAACACTTGAAAATATTAAACTATCAAAAAAGAAAAGAAAGTATCAAACTAATAATTTGAATACGAAAAGGAAAAGGAATAAAATGACCTCAAACTTTTTTCTTCTTTTTCAAAGTCTGAAAAATAAAATAAAGTTGAACACCTAAAATAAAAATGAACAAGAACAATGTAAAAAAAGTATTAAAAGGGACCAGGTCCAAGTCAAAATCTCCACTTTCAATGTCATCACCGTCTAAAGTCATAACACATCTCGTGCTTAGAAGGAACAAGACATCATCATCAAATTATGCAAACGACAAAGGGCTTCCAGAAAAGTCAAGTGGTCCACAAATTCTTCATGAAATTGAACTCCAACGTGAAGAAACATTGTGACTAATGCCTAAAATGATTTAAAATTAAATTATTATTGTTGTTGTGGTTTTTATATTTAGTTTTTTTAACTTGGTCTAATGAAATGAAAGTCATCGACGTCGACCTGAATCTGAATGGTATCTATTCAAGCCATCAACGCGTAGTCACGTACCCGAAATTCCCATGCAAAAGGGGAGTTTGTGGCCTCTTTTGTCAATTTTTAAGGTGAAAAAGTAACATTAAGACTATGTTTAGATTGATGGAACAAAAGGAAGCCGCGAAATAGAGCAGAGTAGAATGGAGTGGAAAGAAACGACAGACTTTTTCTTCTTTTATAAGTTTGATTTGGTTTGCAAGCACTTAGATAATTTTGAAGGAAAGAAACGACAGACTTTTTCGAGACAAAGAAAGTTCTCCCATCCAACTTTTGGAGAAGATTAAATTTCTTTCACTTTGGTGGCTTAAGTCCAATTTTAAAGGGTTTCATTATAATTTTCATCTTTGGTGCCAGAATCCCTTTGTTTATGTGGGAATTGACTAATTTTTGTTTTCGTACTCAGTACTCTTTGTATATTTGTTCTTTTGTGGCTTTTTTCTGGCACACCTTGTGCTAGGAGAATAGTCATCTCGTAGTAATATATTTCATTTTGATTTCTTCAAAAAAAAACTATAAAAGAAGAAAATGGAGAAAGAACGTATGGGAAATTAAGTATTTAGTAAAGGAAGAGGTAAAAAAAATGAGGGTAGAATAATAATATTCAAAACTCAAGTTCCATTCCATTGGATACGCCCTAAATTGGGGGAATGAGAAATTAAAGGATTGAGTGGTATAGAATGAAATTGGTTCCATTGTATTACATTCCATTCCATTTACATCCCATCAATCCAAACAACGAAATTTAATTATATACCGCTCCATTTCACTCAATTCTCACCACATCTCATCAATCCAAACATAGCCTAAAAGAGTTAATCTAAGAGTTTGAACTTGAAGTTATAGGAAAAAAGACAAATTTTAAATATAAAGAGGTGAATGTACAAATGTAATTTCTCTGAGTTCTACCGTATTCTCTACCTTAAATCAGAACATCATCCAATTTTCATGAATTCTTTTAAAGAAGTATTAAAAGAGTTTTTTTGGAATATTTTCTTTTGGAATATAGAAGAATTTAATTTTTAAGTGATGCCTATTTCCAGCGAAGGAAAACATAACAACCTTGATATAAACATCAAATAATCAAAATATAAATTTAGCTCTCTAAAACCCTCGAAAAACTAACTCTGTTTGTGAAGGCCTCATCAATTAATTGAAACGCTTTACTCAAAGAGTTTTTTTTTTTTATTATTAACTTCAGCCAATTATGCCAAATTTTTGTGAGCCCAGAGTTGTTAGGATAAATTAGTGTTTGATATATAGTTAGTTAGATGCAAGTTAGTTTTTAGAGATTACTTATTTTACAGCTAAACTAGTTAGTTGAAGTTCAATCCTAATGTGTTGCTATACTTCATAGTACTATTTAATAATGAGGATTTATTTCACCTCACAATCGGTATCAGGAGCCCGATTGAGGGTCCCGTGAATTGTTTGGCATAAACAATTCAATTTTACAAGAATGCAGTTTTTTTTATGGAAGTTAATCACAATGGTTTTCATTGCAAGTGTATCATAGATCTTCATCAAGATCCTTCTTTCTTCTTCAAACATTCTCGTGTGTTCTTCAAGCTGATTCGAAGCTTTAGCTATGATGGAACAGCATACATTTATGCCACCTGCAATTTTCAAGTTATATGGGTCTTGTGGTGGAACTCATGGAGGATTTATCACGATCAAAAGAATATTAGGGATTAGTGGAGACTGGAATCACCATGACACCACTAAATGCAACCCCTGAATAACTCAAAGATGCATAGGATAGCAAGGTAAAAAACCTTAAGGTAAAAATTATCTTGTGCACAATACTTCTAAAGATATTTGGAATTCCATGAAAAGAAAATATCAAGGTTCTACAAAGGTTAACCATGCAAAAACTCAAGCTTTACGTTATGAATTTGATGCTCTAACTATGAAATAAAAAAGTATGTGAATGATTACTTTGCAAGGACATTCACAATTTCAAATAAGATGTTTGCACATGATGAAAGAAAGGAAGAAACAACGATTTGTTGAGAAGATTCTCAGATCCATGAGATCAAATATCCAACAATGTGGTGTGTTCTATAAAAGAGTCTAATGATGTCATCACTCTTTCAATTGATGACCTGCAAAACAACTTACTTGTTCGAGAAGCAAGAATGAATACTCACAAAGAGAAATATGATGAACAAACCTTGAAGATGTCAAACTCTTGGAGGGGTTATGGGCATGGACGAGGACGTGGTGGCGCCATAGGGTGTGGAAGAGGAAGACAAGCAAGAGAGCTTGTTAAGTGCTATAAGCGTCACAAATTGGGGCATTATAAAATCGAATGTCCCAATTGGGATAGTGAAAATGAAAATTTTGTTGACAGTGAAGAATCGTTGCTTCTGGCTCAAGAAAAGGTGAGTACTACAATAAAAGAAGAAGTCAGGTTCCATGATTTTCTAGTTGTAGCAATCACATGATAGGAAACATAGACTAAGTTTTAGTATGATGTTGCAGTTAGAGAATCTGTCAAGCTAGGATCTAAGATAATTCATATGAGGAAAAATTCTTATAATAAGCTTGTATGCAGATGATCTAATTTATACATGAAATGATAAAGTTATCTTTTAGAATTTTAAAATCTCTGTAAAAAGCAAGTTTGCTATGAATGATTTAGGAAATATGAGACATTTCCTTATTGTGGAAGTTAAGCAACTTGAATGTGGAATATTCATTCGCCAGCAGAAATATGCTAATGAAATATTAACTAGGTTTGTCATGGAAAAATTTAACAAAGTATGCAATCATATTGTTCATAGGAACAAGCTAACAAGAGATAAAGGTGGAAAAGTTGTTGATTCTACCAAATACAGACAAATGATATGGTATTCAATTTTCCTATTAATAACAAAGCCTATATCTTACATTCTCAGTCTGTCTCATTGCTAGATACCTAAAGAGACCTACTGAGAATCATCTAGCTGCTACTAAGAGAATCATTAGGTATCTCAGAGGGACAATTATCGTGGGAATCCTCTGTAAGAGAAACACTAGCTCAGAGTTGTAAGGATGGTCTGATTCTGATTATGTAGGCGGTGTGGATGATAGAAAAGCACATCAGGATATGTGTTCATGCTGGGTTCAGGGTTGGTGTCGTGGTCATATAAGAAACAACCTATTGACACTCTATCCACCACATAAGCTGAGTTTGCAGCAGGAACTTCATATGTCTGTCAAGGTATTTGGCTTAAAAAAATCCTTGAGCAACTTGGGAGGTCACAAAAGAAAGGCACAATTATATTATATGCTAATAGTTCTTCAATTAAATTGTTTAAGAATCCAGTGATGTAGATATAAGATATCACTTTCTCAGATAACTTATAAAGGAAAGAGTAGTGGAATTGGTTCATTGTATCACACGAGATTAGATTGCGAACATAATGACTAAACCTTTGAAACTGGAAGCATTTTTCAAGTTAATGGAAAAGTTAGGCATTTATGATATCTCTATAATAGATCGATGTATTTCCTCTTTGTTTTTTTGAATGTTTATAAGCTGAACAATGTTTGTCACAAAGTTCAGTTCAATGGAGTGATTATTAAGATATACCAGAGTTTGACATGTGGTTAGTTAGATATAAGTTAGTTTTAGATGTTACTTGTTTTACAAGTAAAACAAATAGTCAAACTTTTATTCTACTTCGTTGTTATACAAGTCATTCTAATCTCGTTGCTAAACAATAAGATTCATTTCACCCTACAAATCTTAGAATTTTGTGTCCCTTTTTTTTGTTGATCTTAAATATTTTGAGATTACCTAGTATAAAAATTTTGTTTAAATCCTTTTTTGTTAGAAAATAAGTTTTTTTTGAAAAAATAAACAATTTAAGGGCACATGCACCAACTTTTGTTTTGGGGCTTTTGTCCTTAGAGACTTATTTGAGTGGAAGCTCGGGTTCAATAGCTCTACAAGCCTTTGATTTTTTTTTCTTCTTCCTAAAAACATGTGCATTGGGTAAAGTTTTGTAGGAAATTGACAACTTTAATTGTGAGTGTAACTCTTTTATGCAATGTGTGTAAAAAACTTTACATTATAAAAAAAAAATCAAAATATGTATGATTTTGTGAAATACAGGTTAGATGGGATGATCATATTGAGTGTGTCACCTAAACCTATAAACACTTCTAAGGAGGTTTATCTATACATAAATGTTGTGTACAACGAACGTTTATTCACGATTGGTTTCCAAATGATGTGGCAAATTATCATCCCTTAGATTTCATACTTATTTGACCACCGCTTCATAAAAAAAAATATAAGACCCACAACCCTTGTGATTTCCGGCCAGACAATAATTTTTTAGGACCGCTTCGTGGTAAAATCCTTTGGGATATTTAGCACGGCTCTTATCTATATCCTAATGAAAAGAACTCAAACCTATAAACACTTCTAAGGAGGTTTATCTATACAAAAATTACGTGTACAACGAACATTTATTCACGATTGGTTCCGAATGATGTGGCAAATTATCACCCCTTAGATTTCATACTTATTTGACCACCGCTTTATCAAAAAAAAAAATATAATACCCACAACCCCTGCGATTCCTAGCCTATCAATTTTATTTGCTAAGATTCGGGACTGCTTCGTGGTAAAATCCTTTAAGATATTTAGCACTGCTCTTATCTATATCTTGATAAAATAAAATAAAACTCAAACCTATAAACACTTCTAAACAGGTTTTTTTTTTTTAAATAAAAAGAACTCGGTTTGTCAAAACAAAAGTTAGTCATATTTAAAAAAATAAATAACATGGAAAAGAAAAAAAATCAAAAGAGGTTCACGGGAAGAGTAATTTACTCTAAAATATAAGAAAAAATTAAAATGCACTTGGTCTAATTTTAAATTAGATACATTTTTTTTTAGAAATTAGAAACATTTAACTTATTGGATATTTTGCTCATATTTTTTTAAGGGGCTTATATTTAGAAGTAAATAAAAGTGATTAATATTCATAATTAAATTGATAATTTATCTAAAATTTCCATACAGAATCAAATCCGATGTGATTCATTTTTGGAAGTAAATCAAATCTCCGCCTAGTTTCCAGCAATTTTCACACAAGGAAAATTCGAAAACACGTAATCAACTTAAACTTTTACCATTTCCAACTTTTTAGATCTGTGTAATTTATTTTTAGAATAATCTTTGATTTGAATGAGTAGTTACAGTAATAAACCCTTTCCTTCAGTGGTTCCTAAAACGACACGCGCTTCACCCTTTGACAGAGTGATATCGTTGAAAACCTTTCTATCTCTATCTCTATATGTGTCTCCTTCTTCTAACTTCTCTTCATTTCATGCTTCTCACATTTTCATCATAAACTTGTCAAAAATAATTTAATATTATTTTCTCATTATTATTATTTTTCATTTTCTTCAATGGGACAATCACCGTCAACCGCCGTTCCATCACCGTCCGTTGATGTAACCCGATTCCGTTTCGGTGACGGCAACGGCAACGGTGTTTGTTCCGATGATTTCATCAACGGTGTCAATTACTCGGAGGAAATTCCCGACGAATGCTTAGCCGGAATACTTCACTTCCTCGACGCCGACGATCGGAAAAGCTGCTCCGCCGTGTGCAAACGGTGGTTCCGTGTGGAAGGTGAAAGCCGGCAACGGCTTTCACTAAACGCGGAGGCGAAATTGGTAGACATCGTTCCTTCGTTGTTCAATCGTTACGATTCTGTTACGAAGCTTGCGCTTCGTTGTACCAGAAAATCAACGAGTATAAACGATGATGCTTTGATTCTGATCTCGCTTCGTTGTAAGAATCTCACGCGCTTGAAGCTTCGCGCGTGTAGGGAAGTTACTGAAATTGGGATGTTAGGGTTAGCGAGAAATTGTAAGAATTTGAAGAAGCTTTCTGTTGTTTCGTGTTTGTTTGGTGTTAAGGGTATTCATGTTGTTGTTGATAATAGTAATGTTCTTGAGGAACTTTCTGTTAAGAGGCTTCGTGGTGTTAACGATGTTAACGAGGTTAATGAGGGAGGTGTTGAATCGGTTTGTGGTAATGGGTCGTCTTCGTTGAAATCGATTTGTTTGAAGGAGCTTGTTAACGGGCACTCGTTTGCTCCGTTGATAATTGGTTCGAGAAAGCTTCAAACTTTGAAGCTGATTAGGTGTATTGGTGATTGGGATTCGATGCTTGGAACGGTGGGGAAGATGAATTCTGGGTTGGTTGAGATTCATCTGGAGAAGGTTCAAGTTAGTGATGTGGGTCTTGTTGGGATTTCGAAGTGTTTGAAATTGGAAACTTTGCATCTTGTGAAAACACCTGAGTGTTCAGATCATGGTCTTGTTGTTATTGCTGAGCGTTGCAGGATGTTGAAAAAGCTTCACATTGATGGGTGGAGGACTAACAGAATTGGTGACGAGGGTTTGGTCTCGGTCGCGAGAAATTGTCCTTACTTGCAAGAGCTTGTGTTGATTGCTATGTATCCTACTTCATTGAGTTTGGGAGCAATTGCTTCGTGTTGTCTGGGTTTAGAAAGGTTTGCTCTTTGTGGGATTGGAACTGTTACTGATGCTGATATCGAGTGCATTGCTTCTAAGTGTGTTGCACTTAAGAAACTGTGCATTAAGGGTTGTCCTGTGACTAATGTTGGCATTGTTGCTTTTGCTTCCGGGTGTCCTAATTTGGTTAAACTCAAGGTGAGAAAGTGTGTGAAAGTTACTGGTGAAGCTGCGGGGTGGCTGCGGTTAAAGAGGAGTTCTTTGGCGATTAATTTCGATCACAGTCAAGTTGAAGCAATGGATGGAAGTGGTAGTGATGTTGGAGTTCAAGAAACTACCATGGCTTTTCTGCAAAATGACACTGAAGTAACCCTTATCGATGATTCTCCTTCAAGCAGCAACAACAACAATAACCGATTGTCCTTGTTCAGGACGAAGTTTGGATTTTTGGCTGGTAGGAATTTTGTGCCGTGTGCGTTCAGAAGGTGGGCAAACGTCGATAATATTGATGATAGCAGCTTTTCATGATCATTAGTAAGAATGGTTATGCATTTTTCCACCATATTTAATGAGCTATTCTTGCTTGTTCAGTGGCGTGTTCCTTGAAATGTTGATCACTGAATTTTGTTTTTCTACTATAGGGAACATGAAAAGAAGTTGTTATTCTGTTTACTACATGTAATGTAGCCAATTAATTTATTTGATTGACTATTCTTATTCAATTTTGTTGTTTTGATGGTTATTGCTACATTTTGATTTTCTGTTTTGCGTGGAAATTGCGTAGTTATTGAACTGTTAATGGTTGTGGAGGTCCATTTTCATTATGTTTTCATAAATTTAGCTCAAATTAGACTTTTCCTAATGCCTACTCTTGTGACTAGGTCTTAATGAATTTCTTATTGATCAGAATGAAACCAAAACGTCATTATGGAAACTGAATTTCTTTTGTAGTGTTCAACTAAAAGTATTACAAACATGAAGATGAAGATACAAAGAACATTGTTTTCTTTTTCTTTTTTATATTACAGTTGTAATTTGTAAACTTAGCATTTTTGTTTCTTTGTTGGTATCCAACAATCTCTATGTAATTCCATTAATAAGTTCTCATGTGTCACCATGTAGTTTACTCTCTTCAACTGTGTCTAATTAATCATGTCTTTCAGCCTCTTACTGTAGCTATTAGGTTCTGATAAGTAGCATGATTCTTTCTAGAACCAAGGAAGTTAAGATGCATTTTATTTTTTTTCAAACAAGAAAAAAATAGACCTAAGGAAGTTAGATGCATTTTATTTTTTTCAATCAAGGAAAAAAAATCAGTGGTGGGATTATTTTATCCTAGAAAACTAGGAAGAGTGATTGTTCCTTATTAATCATTATACAATCTTAAAACTATAATATAAATAGGATTTTGCTAACGATCGCTCCAAGTGCACTCTTTAATATTCTAAATTAAGAAATTATTTCTTAAAAAAGTCAAATACTACAATTTTCAATACACTAAATTCACAAATATTTATAAAAACTTACAATTTAAGATGATATCAAAATTTAGCATCCGTTGCGAGTAGAGTTTTTCTATTTGGGAAAGGTTGAGTTTCTCTTTATGTTCATGGAACTCGATTAACATTTTATCATATTTGTAATTTTGCTTACTTCCCAACTCTTATTTGCAGTTTTATCAAGTTCTTTTTTTGGTGGTGTTTTAGTATCAAGTTCTTGATAACATATGCACATTATTTGTTATTTTAAAAAATGACTCTGTTTCCTCCTTTTCCTTTTCTTTTACATATTGATAATATTTTTAGCTCGTCTTTTCACAAATTGGCTTTTGTTTATAGTGTACATTGGCTCACAATTCAGCGTGTGTTGTTTTAGAATGGATGTGTGCTCTTCTCCATTTCATCACTGTCTGTGGTTCCATGTTAATATTATGAGAGCAGAATGCCCCTTTTGTATAATAGTTACTGTTGGAGATGAAATATTGAGGTTATCTCGTCAGACTATTATTTTTTCTAGTTAACAGTTGTTTGTACCCATTGCTGCATTTGCTCAGTAGAATGAACATTATATTTTGTAGCTGATACACTATTAAAACATATTGGAATGCCCTTCAACTATTACTTCATCCAACTATTTATTTAGTCCTCTGTTAATTGACTCGAGATGTTGATAGTAACTGAACTATTGAAATACGGACCACATATTTCCTCCCACAACTATAATTATTATTTCCCTCTTATTATCTCTCTGTCATTGTCTCCGCCGCTACACCACCACCAACCTTTGTTTTGCTGCTGCTTCTACCACAATTTGCGAGCCTAAGTGTGGAAACGCGTTAATGAACTGGTAGAAGAAGAGTCTACGACAAAGAACATAACGTCAATGATAAAAGTATGTGAAAATGAAGGTGTTTTGGACTCGACCAATGCCCAATTTTAGTCTGACTCTTCGCCCATCTCCAATACACACTCAACCCATAGATCACATCGGAGCCACAGATGGGATACTTGCGACCGATAACGCCTCCTAGCATTCAAAAGTCTTCCTACCGATAACCCTCACGTGACTATCAAACAATTGTCCCCTTAACCATATAATATACATCTTCATAACAAAGCAAGGTACAAAATTCTTCTACCAAAACCTCTCACTCTTGATCTCTTGCAGATTTGCGTGTCAGAGTGTTTGTAGGTATCCCTTAACAGCATACTTGAGTGTCAAAGTTTTTGTAGGTATCTCTTAACTTTCAATTCGACGAATCGATGTTCATGCTTGTCCAACCATTCTCGTTCACCTCAAATTCTAAAGGAACAAAAAATTGTTAAGGATTATTTTGATTATCTTAAATGCATGACACATGTATCGCTCCAACTCACTGAAGAACTCTAATTTAATCAATGCACCTGATCTTAGTTGGTGAGATAAAATTTTGTTGTTATTATTTGTGTAAGGTACAATACAATATTGAGACTAGTATTTGAGGACCACGTAAATGTTTCCATGTACTACGCAATAAGTACCACTCCTTGCCTAATTTCATGAATGTAGACATCCTTCAAAGTTCAAAAGAATGAAAGACGGGGCCAATTGGTGCCATGAATATTTTTTACCATCATGGTTCAATGCACAACAACCATTAATAAATGAAATTGCATGTGAGTTAGGTTTAGTAGAATAAGCTATAGAATTTCACAACGTGCCGAACTAAAGTTTAAAATAAGATTGATTACATTCACATTACTTTATTCTTAACACTTTATTTATTTGAAAAATGTTAAAGAGTGTTCTTGAGGCATTGATTAATATGATAAAAATAGAAATATTGTATTGAAAAATAGTAAAAAGTGAAGAATTTAACTTTTTAAAAGACAAAACAGTGTTGAATTCAATGTTAAGATACTACTTTTGGATTCCTTAACAAGTGCCCTTAAGGCGTGCCCTTAGAGCACTTGTTAGCATGACCCTATTTATTTATTTTTAGAAATGTTATCTTGTATCTTAGGGCAACTCTAATGGTGATGCCACCCAAATGTTATTTTATGGATTTTATTATGCCACATCATGAAGTAAAATATCTCTGTTGGAGGTGCTTCCAAGAGCATATGTCAACAAATTAAATGTAAAAGTTTTTTCTTAAAAATTATGCATTTAATATCTTTAAAGTTTTTAAACTTATCTTTTTAATATAAAACTTGTGTTTTAATTTCATTTTAAATTTCTTAACTTGTATCCTAAGAGTACATGTTACATGTATAATATGGGAAATATTGTCCACTTAGTGGCTAGGAATTGTGTCCATACCTTATGAAAGCATCTTATGACATTGTTCATAAGTTTGTAGTTTATTTTAAAAAATTCTTCAATATACTTTTATGAAAATAACTTATACGAACACAATTTGACTTGATTTTCTGGTGTAAACTGAGTATCCTGTGCACATAACTGTGAAGTCTAATCCTTCAAAACTTGAGGGACTAAAATGAACAATAAACTCTTCTTAAAAATTTTAAAATTGTTACATGTCCAAAGTTGTATATGAACCCCTGACATTGCTTAAGTCAGTAGAGATTTCTACAATCTCTTATCTTCTTTTTTT
>Ga0228710_1010193_pt1 | contig 12682 bp, 10 predicted proteins | sample MedpolnodulmetaG_FD_177995 | JGI IMG/M metagenome (GOLD analysis project Ga0228710, IMG submission 177995) | Root nodule microbial communities from Medicago polymorpha collected in Santa Monica, California, United States - pink nodules | ecosystem: Host-associated > Plants > Roots > Nodule...
CATCTAGAACCATAGCCATGATCTACCAAAAAAAATCAATAGACAAAAAAATTTGATCTAAGGAAGGTCAATGAAAGTCAAATATTATGTGTTTTCATTAAAAAACAATGAAGGGATAGTGATGAACTAACTATAAAAGATTCTATCCAATCAATTCTGGTTTCAACTCCAGCTGTTTTTGTTCTCACTAATCGGAGAAAACAATGAAGAATGGTTTCTTAGTAATTGAGAATATCTTGGATTTTGTATTTATTTATATAATCTTTATTTGACGAAATCTTTGATATTTGGATTTTGGACAGCTAACTTAGAATTCCACCACCAAAAAATATAAACTAACATATAATTTAATCTTGTGGTCCCTTGCTCACTTGCTAGCATAGAAATTTCCTCTACTTTTATTTAGTGATTAAATATAAAAGCATTTTATGTTCACTTTGCTTTTAGATGGAATCAACAACGACTTAGTGGAGTCAACATAAATTTAGTTGTTTAAGATGTAGAAGGAATGAATGAGTTCTTGGTTTAGTTGTGGACTTGTCGTCAAGATTGAAATGTTAAAATCTTGGTTAATTTGGATAAAACATGAAGGAAAAAAATTACGTGCTTCATTGGTTTATGGAGCTAAGTCTTGGGTGTTGAAATTTGAGATCTAACTCATCCTTACAAAACCGGTTTGTGAAGTGAGGAGTGTCTCCTCTTTATAAACTCTCATCAAGAGTCTTATCTATCCGATGTGAGACTTCAGTTTTTCCCAATACATCCCCGTCACGCCCAGCACTATTTGGGTTTGGTGCATGAATCGGTAGGTGACCCTTGAATTCGACAAGCTCTAATACCATGTTGAAATTTTGGGGTCTGGTCCTAAATTAAAATTATCTGGACACATTCAAATTAAAAAAACAATATTAAAATAATGTAACTAGATTAATTTTTTTTTTGTCCTCCTAAGTTTATCTCAGTTGGTATGGACAATACATAAAATATGTAAGGTTCGGAGTTTCGAACCCCGACCACCACCACGAAAAAAGATTAATTTTCTTTTAATCTTTTTCATTTACGCGAGTGTCCGCATAACTTTAATTTTGGAAATGTGTCCAAATAAATATTGGGCTTTAGGGTTCATTAAGTGGTTAGTATGCATAGGTTAAATCATAAATGTTTTTCTACCAAAAAAAAAAATCATAAAAATAGTTGGTTGGTCGCAACTCATAAATTTTAGATACATATACATTTGAGAACAAAATAGAAGAGAAAAAATGAATAATGTGTAATTTTAAAATAATTTTTAAAATAATTAAGTTATATGTACTTTTGTGCCCAAATGTTTGAGATAAAGAAAACTTTCTCATGTTTGGATATGTAATAATTTTAATAAACTTTCGCTTGTGGAGGAATGGATATTTCATTAGTTTTGTTGCCGCCGTAGTTACTCGTGATTTTTTCTTATTGTTTCTTAATTGTTCCTTCGTGAGATTATCTCAGTTGATATGGATAATGTATAATATATATGTAAGGTCTGAAATTCAAACCCCGGCCACCAACAAAGAAAAATATGGTTCTTAACTAAAAATACAAGAAAAAACTATTTTTTTAGGAAGTATTTGAGAAAATCATTAATAGTTTTTTTTAAGAATTATACGAAAAGGAGGTAAAGAAATGCTCATAAGTTTCATGTTATATTGAAGCAGTTAGTTGAACTTAGGGATGACAAAAAAATCCGCACCTGTGGATATCCGCACTGAACTTAGGGATGACAAAAAAATCCGCACCTGTGGATATCCGCAGATAAAATCCGCCACAGACACGGAGCGGATACTTTAATGGATATCCATGGATAAAATAAACGGATTTTTTTAACTACTCGTTAATTAATAGATACAGATGCGGATTTAATGGTATCCACACCCGCAGATATCAACACCCGTTATCAAATCGAGTAAATTACATAAATAACCTTAATATCATTCAACTTCCTAAGAAAAACCTAGGTATTGTGAGTGTTATTAGTTACTACACTCCTTTAAAAGAAAGTGAAAGTGGTTGGAATTGTTGATGCAAGAACTTTGTTTTTGTTGAATATGATGAACTTTTCTTATGCTTTTGTTAAATCATAGAACTTTATTTTTGTTAAATGTAAGAAAAACGCATGTGAAGAACCTTTGTTTCTAAATTTTAGCTAAAAAAATTAAACAAATTTTTTATTTCATTTTTATAAATGTTATCCATGGATATATGTATAAACCCGCAGATACCTCAAAATCCGCATATTATTTGCTAAACGGATATCCGCACGGAATTGAATATGGTACGGATTTCATATTTATCCAACGGAGCGAACACAGATACCCATTTACATTGAACTTCATATTATCATGATAGAATCATTTTTGTTTATTACGGTAAATAAAGAATCATTCTGCCAATTAATCAATGCACTGCAAGAAGCCCTGCAGCATCCAAAAAGGTTATCCAATCATTCTGAAACTGTAATAATATGAAGAAAAAAATATAAAAGGATGGGATGTGAACCTGACGTGAATCGAACACGCAACCTTCTGATCTGGAGTCAGACGCGCTACCATTGCGCCACAGATCCCTGATGATATATTTCCACATTCATTAATATAGATACGCTGCAGTGAAGTTGATTGTGGTATATGAAATTGAAATCCTAATTAGTGACACCAAATTCTATAATAATAGAATTCAGTCAGAGAATATTGGCCAAAAAAATAAAATTGACTTTCTAAAATTTCATAACGATTTATTATATGATTTTTGTGTTTATTTATTCAGGAAAAGTGAAGGATGCCAGCCCCACCTATTCTTCTATTGTGTGATTGTTGAAAAGAGATCCTCTTTCCCTAAATTTATTTTTTATATTTTCATTAATAAAGTTTTCATGCGTAAATATTTAATTAAAATCATCAATTTTTAAGAAATATAGAGAATCTTTGTCAAAAAATGTAGAGAATCATTGACCGTAAAAAAAAATTATGTCCTCTGAGCTACTTTCATACTCTCTCTGACTTTTATTATAAGAGAAATTCATTGAATAAAATAATATATTTAGTAATAAAGATTAAATAGATCATTTATTAAATGAGCTTGAAAAATAAATTTTCTCTTATAACATATATAAGAGTAATACCATTTTAAGCCCTTAGGTTACACTTTGATTCCCTTGTTTGTTTCAAGTTATATTTGTTGATTCTCGGGAAGAAAATGATAGGAATATATATGCTTATGTTTGTTACAAGTTTACTAAATTTTATTCCTGGGTATAAAATGTTCCTGCGAATAGAAAAATTTTCCCAAGGAAAAGGATGGGAATAAAGTTCCCATGGAGATGGGAATAAATTCATAAATAATTACCTATTATAATCCCTATTTTTATGGTTCCTAGGAATATTATAAAGTTAACCAAACATATTTTTCCTAAATACCTTGGAATAAAATTCTCATCTTTATATTCCAAGGAATGTTATTTCTAGGAATAAATTTGATAAACTTGAAACAAACACAGCCCTGTTCTTTTTTTTTTAATTATAATGTGATTCCCTTAAGTTAATACACTTGGATTCCTAATTTTATTTTTCATTCTATTTTGGTCTCTTAAATTCCAAATATTATATATACTAGTCACTCAAGTTACAAGTATTAAAAACTTAAGTCATTAAAATTATAAATGTTAGTTACAAACGTCAGAAATGATCAAAGTATTTAACGTTTTTGACTTAAAGAACCAAAGTGTATGATGTTTGTAACTTCAAGGACCAAAATAACATGAAATTTTTTTAACGACCATAATGTGTAGTGTGTGTGGCTTAAGGGAGCAAAGTAAAATATAAAATAAAAGAAATTAAATATCGAACACGCCATATATATCATACCGAAATGGTTCTTCCAAACATATCTCGTACTAGTTTAATTTGGAAAATTCACAAAAAATAATAATAACAAGAGTTTTAGTTACATTATCTTTGTTTTTTGTCAAGGAGTTACATAGTCTTTGCTTTTACACGAAAATGATGTTGATATGAGTACTGTATACAAGACCGTGTATTCAAACTCAAATTTCGTGATAAAAATGGTTATGTTTTGGAGCGGTTTTGAGTTGGTGTATTACAATCTCCGTCAAGAAGGATGCTTCAAGTGTAAAATAGTCATCTCCCATTTGTTTGCTCCTTTCCGTAAAATAGTCAAACGTTAGTTAACATGATTTAATTCGATTTATTGGTATAGGTGTATTTTCAATATGATTAAACTCACGTAGGTGTATTTTTCAACGTGAGTTAACTCACGTTGGACGGAAATAAGCAAAAACTGATGGAAAAGAGCAATATTCACATGAATTAAATACCAGACAAATTAAATAATAATGGAGAATCACATGAATTTGCAGGCAATGTACATTACGAGTGAAAGGCACATGCAGGCAGGGAGAGCGTCAATCGCGTTGAAAATGAGAGTTTAATAGGATGATCCATCATCATCATCATTCAATTTCAAGTTGAAACATACACTTTAGCTTTTCATTACTCGGTGGAGTGGTAACATAAAGTTTAACCGCCATGGGCCATACCATGTCCATGACTATAGTAGAAATGTTCTGTTGGAAAATCGAAAAATGTATATTTTAACTTTTTTGAAAATCAAAAAATTGTTATATCAATTAAAATAAAGAGGAAGGGGTGTGAGGTAAACTAGAGCTTGTAATACTATAGAGTTGAAAAACACTGTATTCACTTTGGTATAACACATCGTTGAGTCTTTTGGCCGATGGAAGAGATTCGAAAAGATGGTTGGTTATTGGAGACTTTGTAGAAAACTAATTTCTTGTAACCCTTATATAATCTTTTTAATAGTGGATTGAAGAAATCTTTCTCCTCCATATGTAGGTTAAATTTGAGCCGAACTGAGTAAACAATTATCCTCATGTTTTTCTTCTCCTTTGTCTCATCTTATTATTGTTTGTTTTTGTTTGATAAGTTGTTCATTGGTTACTACTAATTTTGCTCCGCACATCAAAATATTGATGTGAGTTTTAATCGAATTCACAACATGATTGAATGGTAAGACTTTTTGATCCAAAACTTGTTTCAATTATTGTTGGAACACTAGTAACAATAGTGGAAAAGTTGGATAGAATAAACACCTTAGTAAGAGCTAGTATTGGTATGACTTAAAAATGTTCCACGTTGGAGAGCCATACTACATGGTAAGTGTTTATATAAGTGGGGGTGTCCTACAAGGGTGTGTGCTTGGGGTACCCACTTTTGCAAACGGGTGTGCGCTTAGAAATTATATATATTTCACACGCGACGCTACCGTCCGGCAAGCTGGGCTTGGGTAAAATAAAAGAATTTTTTTGTTACTTGAAAATGTTAAATTAATATATATACTATATATAAAGAAAAATACCCTTTTCAGCACTTTTGGACTGAATTTTTCTTTTCAAAAATGCCTTCAATTTTCAATACAAATAACACATGTAACAAATAGATAAGAATAAATTTAAATATTTAAAAAATATAACAAACACGATATGAATATATATATGTCTGTTTTTTTTTTCTTTATCATTTAAAAAGTGTAACAAACTAAATGAGTATATTTATACTTAATTTTTTATTATCCCAATTATACCTTTAAACAACTCGGGTAGTGGCGCGAAATATTTTAAAGAAAACGACCTGGTAATTTGAATTTTTAAAGGTACTTCTTTGAACTCGAAAATAACAATTATGAACCACATAATTGGTGTAAATCAAATCTACAATTGCATTTGAAAAATTGCAAGAGAAAAAGAAAAACCCAATTTAGCGCCTCAGTTTGTAGAATTCTGCCAACTTGGTCTAGTATATTATCAACTTAGTGCCCCAAATAATGATTTGGTACGTATACATTTGATACCAATTTGGACCGAGAGACAAACTTGATTAATATTTTATAATTTGATATAGAACTACGTTGATTCAGTCATACAAATTTAGAAACAAACATAGGGTTCATTTGAGTCCTAAAGCAAGGAAGACAAAGTCCATATATGACTAAATTTAAGGGGTATAGTATAAAAGTCAAAAAGAATACTAAGCTACATATCACTTTAATAATGATATGTGATTATTATAGATATACAAAATTCAATTTATAGCAGGCATGTCATAGTATAACTTTAGTTTGAAGCAACTACAAAATCATCTAAACCCGTTAACAGCGCCGAAGATGAATCATCAAATTGCTACCTTAAAAGTACCAACCAAAAAAAGATCCTCTATTTTTCCAATTTTATATTATCATAGCAGTAACACTCTTTGCATATATATTATTATGCAAAGAAATGTTTCATCAGTACAGCTTCCAAGCTTGAGTAGGTGTGTGACACTCTCACTCTTGAAGTGAGTCACGGTTTGAGCAGAATCACAAAACTGGTAATTTTTAAATCTCCTACATATGAAAGTGATGTCTCATTTTCAATTCCTAGTTTTTGACATTTTTACCTTAAAATGTAACCATGTTTTTCTGTTGGTTGTAGAAGAAATGAGAAGCACATGTTTTCTCTATCTGCTGCTACATGCTGTTGTTTTGGCTTTGCTTAGTGTTTCTCTAGTGCAAGCAGAAGATGGATACAAATATTTTACATGGACTGTAACTTATGGAACTCTTTCTCCACTTGGTACTCCTCAGCAGGTGTGCAATAGACTTGCAATATTGAATCTTATTAAGCTGTAATATTTTACTAGAAGTTTTTTTTCTATGGACTAAATGATCGATATGCCACGCTTTTACGGTTCATATTCATACTAAAAATCATAATCAAATGAGCCTTTACCCTATTGTTTCATATATCAAATGAGCCTAATCTAAAGTTTTGGTACTTCATTTTTTTAGGTGATTTTGATAAATGGTCAGTTTCCGGGGCCTCAACTAGACTTAGTAACTAATGAAAACGTGGTTCTCAATCTTGTCAACAAATTGGACCAACCATTTCTACTCACTTGGTGAGTTTCTCTATATATCATAAAGGTTATTCATTTTCTTAGTATATGTGGCATTTTATTTGACGAAATGGTTTAACATTTTTGCTGTAAACTAGGAATGGCATTAAACAAAGGAAAAATTCATGGCAAGATGGGGTATTAGGAACCAACTGTCCAATACCTCCAAACTCAAATTACACATACAAGTTTCAGGCCAAGGATCAGATTGGAACATACACATACTTTCCATCAACTCAACTTCATAAAGCAGCTGGAGGGTTTGGAGCAATTAATGTCTATCATAGATCTGTCATCTCAGTTCCTTATCCATACCCTGATGGAGATTTCACTTTGCTCATTGGTGATTGGTACAAGACCAACCATAAGGTAACCTAGATTAGGTTTTTGTCCTCCATTTTCTATACAAATTGAACACCATGTCATAACTTTCTAACATTACTAGTAATAGTAACCTTTGTTGCGAAGGATTTCGATTTTTTTAGTCACAAATTCCCGCAGCTAGCACATCGTTAGTTGTTGGATCGAGATTGAACAGTGCAGAAAGCAAACATATTTTAATTATTTTTTAACTCTAAAATACTGAGCTTGAAATCCGGACTCTAATATCGACCCAACGACCACTGATGTGCTGATTTTCTTATTGCATAAATGCATAGAATTCGTGACTGCAGAAAATCCAAATCATGTTGTAACACGAGTCTGAAGAGAAAGTCGCATGTTAATTAAAAAAAATAATGTGATGACAAGTGGCAAGAAAAATATTTTCTAAAAAATAAAGTGGACCTCAATAGGTCTTTCTTAATTCTAAGGATGAATTTGAATCCTAATATTCATCTATATGTTTTGATTTTGCAGGCATTAAGAGAGTCATTGGATTCTGGAAAATCTCTAGCATTTCCTGATGGTCTCCTCATCAATGGTCAAGCTCATTCAACTATAAATGGTGATCAAGGTCAGTCTTTTCAAAAGAATATAGTTCTACTTTTTTTTGCAAATTCTAGGAAAACCATTAAACTTTTTCATTAAATTTGTTTTGCAAACAATATTTATACTTAGTTGCTTAATTTCAGGGAAGACTTATATGTTCAGAATCTCAAATGTGGGAATGTCAACATCGATTAACTTCAGAATTCAAGGACATGCCCTAAAACTAGTTGAGGTGGAAGGGTCACATGTTATCCAAAACATATATGACTCCCTTGATGTCCATGTTGGGCAATCAGCTGCTGTTTTGGTAACCTTAAACCAATCTCCTAAGGACTATTACATAGTTGCTTCAACAAGATTTTCGAGAAGGATTCTTACAGCAACTGCAGTGTTGCACTATACAAACTCTCACTCCCCTGCTTCTGGTCCTTTGCCTAGTCCTCCTGCTTACCAATATCATTGGTCTTTGATACAAGCTAGAAGCTTCAGGTAATAAATATGGTGATTTTCATATTTTAAAATTTTTCAATTTTGATCTTATACATAATTTTGATTTCAGATGGAATCTAACAGCAAATGCAGCAAGGCCAAACCCACAAGGATCATACCATTATGGAAAAATTACTCCTACAAAGACAATTGTATTAGCCAATTCAGCACCATTAATTAACGGAAAATTACGTTACGCTGTTAACAAGGTTTCCTATGTAAACTCTGATACACCACTCAAGCTTGCGGATTACTTCAACATTCCTGGAATTTTCAGTGTGGATTCAATCCAAAGCATTCCTTCTAATGGTCCTGCTTATGTAGCTACCTCAGTATTGCCAACTTCTCTCCATGACTTTATTGAGCTTGTTTTCCAGAATGATGAAAACACAATGCAATCTTGGCATCTTGATGGTTATGATTTTTGGGTTGTAGGGTATGTAATATTTTTTATTTGCATTTTGCTTTAATCATGTTTATGTGCTTTATTAGAAATAATCATCGTTGCTTAAAATTGTTTTAAGGGGGAGATGATGATGATGTTTATTGTGATGATTACAGTTATGGTTTTGGCCAGTGGACCCCAGCCAAGAGAAGAATATATAATTTAGTCGATGCCCCGACCAGGCACACTGCACAGGTAACTCCTTTATAAGTAGAAATCAAACTTTGTACTCGGTATCCGAGATTTACATCACTCATACACTTCATACTAATCATTCGTGTTAGATTTCGATGGTACAGTATGACTGCATGCGGTCAGTCACATTTGGACCATCCGATATTAACATTTGTAATATGTTATCTTTTGGTATCCTTACTTGGTGTGCTACAAATTATGATAGGTGTATCCAAATTCTTGGACTACCATATTGGTGTCGTTGGACAACCAAGGTATGTGGAACCTGAGGTCTGCAATATGGGAACGACAATATCTTGGGCAACAATTATATCTTAGGGTTTGGACTGATCAACGTAGCCTTCGTAATGAATATAACATTCCCACTAATGTATTGCTTTGTGGTAAAGCCACTGGACATCACGTTTAATATGTTATTGTCAACAACCAATTTTATGGTATTTGTCTTCTAGTCATGATTGTTTGACTACAAAAGAAATTTTAAGGAAAAAAGATTGTGAGTTTCTAAATTATGTGGCTGTTTTACTCGTGTAAATTGAGGAAGATCTTGTATTAAAATTTTATTGCTCATTTTCGCAATTAATTTCCTAGTTGGTCATTGAAATTTATATAATAGTGTGAAAATGAACGAGGCTAGATTTTATTTGTGTAAAATCAAAAGGAAGGTTTACCTCCTTTAGATTAGGAAAAATAAAGAAAGTTGTACCCAAAAAAAGAAAAGAAAGGAAGATGTTATGGAAAAACCATACATGATTTTCAAAAAAGAAAAGCTATACACCAAAAGAGCATAGATGGACAACACAAAAATTGTGCTTTATTGGATGTGTACATTTCAATTGACTTTAAGGGTGAGAAAAAGTTGGAGCAATTAGGACCATCAAAATTCAAAGAGTTGCAAAGACGAAGCCTTTTCAAGTCCATAACAGTGTTTGGGTAAAAGAGTAATCATTTTATTAAAGTTTTGCTTAAATTTTATTTCTTACACGTTTTAAAATACAAATTATTTATTAAACTAATGTAATCATTGACCAATGGAAGTTGGGTCTAGTAGAGAGACTAAACCTCTACAACGTAGTGAATTAATGTTTAAATCATGGTTGAGAGAAACACCTACATTTTGTATTGAACATGCCTTGAATATATTCTGGAATGATCTTATGAGAAATACTAATGCAATCAATTTTCAAATATTTCTTTTTCATTTGATAAAAAAGTCAATCAACTTAGTTTTTATTGAGATAATATTAGTTTTTCTTAATTTCATATTTGAAACAAACAAAATATAAGACATTTTTATTAAATAATTTTTTGAAAAAAATAATTTTGAAGGTTTAAGGCAATTGATGTCTTGATGACCTTATCTTGCACTGGTCATGCTCGAAACTATTACAACACAAATTGTTAAAAAAGAAAATCAACATATTTTCTTTGCAAGTTAAGCATGGCTGTGAGACAACCTCTAAAAATTCTCCATGAAAGAAGCTTCAAGAGAGGGGAAACTTGTGGTCTGTTTGGGAAGAGGATTTTAGAGGAGAGGGGAGACGATGACTTGTTTTTCTTTTCTAAATTATGCAAGTAAGAAACTGTTTTTGAAAAAAGTAATGCTATATCTAGCGAAATTTCTTTTCTTGAAATATCCCGAAGTGTATTTTATGAGTGAAAGAGTGTTAAAATCCACAAGTCATTCTTTTCCTTTCTACACATTGATGATTTCTTTAGTTATTGACAACATATTTCAACTAACCATTCATTCATATTTTGTTGGAGAAGATCATGAAAAGAAATTATCAACTCTTTTTAGAAGTGGTAATTAAGGAGCTTTGCACAATATGGAAGATCAAGAGAAAGAGAAAGGGAAGGGCACATGAAACCTCAAAATCCAGCCTTCGAATTAACAAGACTTAATGTAGATGATGATAAGCTTGTCTGAATGATTCATTAACTATATCCCGATGTTTACTACTCACTCCATGTTGAATCACACTACTGAACATGTTGAATCACACTAGTGACATTGTATTACACTTTTTAACACACTTGTTATTGTTGACTTAAATTCATACAGATTTACTAATACGAATTATGTTTAGGAAATAAATATTCTGTAACTAAATCTAAGGGGTTTCACAGCTGCTGCATCGTACACCAACTGTAGAGGATCAATTGCATTTCTTCCATATTTCCTATGGATCTGGTCCTATAATATACTATGAGGAATTGCAGGATAATTATGCTGGCCTTGTTTGACTTAGCAAGAGGAGTGTTGACTTAATTGATTCCAAAACTAGTTGAATTTTATAAAACACCTTATCAGTAACTACACGAGGCACATATGTATCCTCTATCACTGCTTAAATGAAATAAAATAAAATCCATCACTATCAAAAAAATGCTCTTGAATGATCTTCTTAGCATAGGAAATTTCATTTAATTTTTTTTAGTTTTAATATATATATTAAAAACTTTTACAAATGTAGCTATGTACCTTTTAAAAGAATGGTTGAGATCAACTCTAAGATGGACTGCAATATTTTTCATGAACTCATTTTTTATTGGCTTTTATATGTGTTTAGTCTCTGCAAATAGAGGTCATTTAAAATTTGGTCATTGTATTCGTTAATCTTGGCATTTTGTCCTACCAAAATTTAATCACTTAAAATTCAGTTTCTAAACTCATTTAACCACTGCCACGTCATTAATCTAATGAGGTGGCACTGCTAATTATTTCATACGCACGCGAAATGTCCAAAATGCCCTTAGTTGTTCCAGTTAAACAGGAAAGGACGAAAATACCCTCCTCTTTCATCTTCTTCTTCCATTGAAGAAGAACAACGCCAACACTGTTCCAAAACATCAAAACCCAGCATGTTGTCATTTTCTTCTAATTGATACTATCACCATTTTCTTCTTCTTCTTCTTCTTAGATCTCGTCCCAAAACATCAAAACTTAACATTGTTCTTCGGAATTGCGTCGCGGAGTAGATCTTTACTCCGATGAAATCCTCTGTCACACCGCCTTTAACAGCAGTCGGAAAACGCGCCAGAATTGAAAAAAAACATAAAAACAATGGTTTCATTTTCGTCCACGTGTTTCATCCTCCAAGAAATCTCTGTCGCGAATATCGCCAGTTTTACTGATCTCGTGAACGAGCCTTCGCCGGTTCCAACAACGGTTTCCGTTTCCGTTTCCACCGTTTTCGCTCTCCATACATCTTACAAACCCTTGCTCCGCCGTTTCCGCTCTTTGAGATCGATCTTTGAATAAAGGAAAAACAATAACAATGATGTTGTTAAATTTGCAAGGAAATTGTTGAAGTAAATAAAATAGTCACAAGGAAGGGGGGGTTGAATTGTGACCCTTTAAAAATTAACCTGCAACTTAAAATTAATTCTCAAGTGGTTTACTTGGAAAAGTTAAGTTAGTGAAATTGCTTCAGAACGTTCTGACATTCTTGTGCAAATTATGCAGAAACTGATTTAATCAAGTAACTGTATTGTGTGTGTATAGTGTATACTGAATTTAAAAGAGTAAAGGGAAGAGAAAGAACACACAGAAATTTATAGTGGTTCACCCAATGTGGGTTAGTCCACTCCTCACAATCTTGTGAGAGTTTCCACT
>Ga0228710_1010196_pt1 | contig 12677 bp, 8 predicted proteins | sample MedpolnodulmetaG_FD_177995 | JGI IMG/M metagenome (GOLD analysis project Ga0228710, IMG submission 177995) | Root nodule microbial communities from Medicago polymorpha collected in Santa Monica, California, United States - pink nodules | ecosystem: Host-associated > Plants > Roots > Nodule...
CCTGAAATATAATAACTTGCAATTGAAGTAAAATAGTTCTAGAAGGAAATAAAAACATATTAAATCTAATTAAAATAAACTTAAATATTAAATAAAAGACACTAATTTAAAGACTAATCATTGACTCATCAATTGAACAACTCCTTGTTGGAACGATACTCTATTTTTACTACTTCGGTAAAACCGTGCGGTTTTGCTCATCAACTTTCAAATGAATGACTTTTCGATGCAGCGCCTATAGTCCAAACAAGTCAATGTGCAGCAGTTCTAAGGGTCTAGAGGTAGATACAATGTTCTTTGTTTTAAAAGAAGTTTTGATAATTTTCCCTTTCTGGAATGCTCCACAAAGAGCATCTGAGTGATAATTTAACTTTGGTAGTCCTTTGACAAGTTTAAACTTGCTAAGCTTCGAGATTACCTCCAGTTAGTATGTTTGAAACGTCTGAGACAAAGCAATTTTTCATCACTCACTAATAGAAGGCAAACTACCTTCTGACCAGCCAATTCATAGAAATTTATCTTGTAAACATTGCATTTCCTCTTACCTTTAAACATTATGGATTTGTCAGAATTATTGATGATTGTGCAGTTGTTCTCATCAAATACCACCTCATAACCATTATCACAAAAGTGACTAATGCGAAGTAGGTTATTCTTAAGTCCATCAACACCAGACATTATTGATTGAGATAGAAGAATTATCAATAATCCTCGAACCAATAATCTTGCCTTTCTGGTTTCCTACAAATCCCACAGTTCCTCCCTCTTTCAGTGTTAGGGTTTGGAACATATGCAGACCGTCAATATCTACAGGTCCTCCCAAAGGGTCTAAAGACCCTCCTAAGGTCGTAGAGCCCTCCAAAAGGGCTCTAAGGCCTAAGGCACGACCTTCCTAGGGCGCCGCCTCAGCCAACTTCTAGAAGCCTCCAGAGCTCTGCCTAAAGACTTAAATACCCTCGTTACTTACGGCTTAAGTAACCACAAATCAGGCCCAAAGAGGGCTATAAATACAACCCTTGATAGTCTTCTCAAGGCATGACCAATACAATACAAACCCTAATACGATTATTGTACTTTTGCAAGTACAGTTGGCGTCGTCTGTGAGAAAAGGTAAAATTAACCTTGATCACATTTCTAAATCGCAAAACGTGATTTGGAAACCCTAAACCAAAAACTCTGAATCGTAGCCTCCGACTACGATTTAAAAACTTTAATCAACTACAAAACCCTAGATCGCATCTCTCACCATGATCTAGGAACCCAAACCACCTCATCGCCACAGTTATTCCTGAAGAGGTCGAAACGATGGGAACCCTGATCGCTCAACTAGTGGAGCAAAACGAAGCCGTGCAAGCATCGATGGAAACCATCCGACAACAACAGCACCACGAGAAGGAAGAATCCCATCATGGTTACTTAGACGAGCCAGACCCCTAACCTCTCTCAGCGGATATTTGGAACACGACTGTTCTAGAAGGTTTCAAATCACCATCTCTATCTTCCTTCGACGAAAAGGGCGATCCGGTGGAGCATATCACTTCGCATGGTCGTAATCGGGGCCCTCGATTCTCTCAAATACAAACTACTAGCAGGAACTTTCCGTGATGTCGCCCTTCGTTGGTACATGAACCAACCCAGGTTCTCTATGATTGGATATCAGGATATGACGAGGAAGCTTATCCAGCAATTTTCAACAAGTCGCCACTGTAAGGTTTCAACCACCAACCTTTTTAATGTCCGCCAGGAAACGAATGAGTCTATGAGAAGATACCTTGCCCACTATAATGACGCCACCATCAAAGTGGTCTACCCCAACCAGGAACTGTCGTAGGAGCCTTTCAAAATGGGCTGCGAGCGGGACAGTTTAATGAATCCCTAGCCCAGAAACCAGCGGATTCCATAAAAGAAATCATGTTAAGAGTTGAATGTTACATCAAGGGCGAAGAAAGAAATGCAGAGAAGAAGGCCAAAGATGTCAAAGAGCGAGGTAACGTTGGAGGAGATAGAAGAAACTACTACCCACCACCAAGAGACAGGAGAGCTTTCATACGGCAAGAGAGAATGACCTATAAGCTAGACAACTTCACATCGCTGAACACAAGACTTGAACGAATATACAAAGAAGTTTATCAATCAAGCTCATCCTCGATCCACCTGAACCTCAGAGTGATCGCATGGGAAATGATTTAGGGGCATGGTGCAAGTACCATAGGATTCGAGGTCATTCAACTGACAATTGATGGCAATTCAAGAAAGAGATTTAGAAACTTATACAGGAAGGAAAGCTCCGAGGATATATTAGAGGAGGGCGAGGCGAGGACCAACGTCGCCTAGATGAAGAGAATAATAATAAAGACGACAACATGGAGGATCCAAAAGACAGACATATCCTCAATACCATTTCTGGAGGCTTTGCAGGAGGTGGGGAATCCAGTTCATCAAGGAAGAAATATGTCAGGCAAGGGATGCTCATCGATAACAATGAATCCATTCTAGGGCGAGAAGAGAACATCACCGTCTCGGCAGCAGATTATGAAGGCGTGGTTCCCCACGATGACAATCCAATGGTGGTCACCTTGCAAATTTTTAATTGGGACGTCAAAAGAGTCCTCATCGACCAGGCATCTCAACAAAAATCCTTTATTATGAAGCTTTTGAAAAGTTTGGATTGGATCCAGACAACTACAACCTTTCAGAGGATCTTTAGCAGGCTTTACTGGCGAGCAGGTACATGTTCGGGGGCACATCACACTGAAAACCACCTCGAGAGCTAGCGAGAACGTCAAGACAGTCAGAGTGAAGTACTTAGTGATCAACAGGCCCAACTCCTACAATATCATCATAGGACGTCCAACTTTCAACCTCCTAGGCGCTATCTTATCCACTACGTTTTTAGTAATGAAATACACTTTGGACAATGGAAGGATATGAACTATTCGAGGCGACCAGAAGATCGCCAAGGAATGTTATAATAACAGTTTAAAGTTGCATACATGAAAGAAGAAAGCAGGCACAAAGGGAAAACCTCTCAGCGTCAACATGGTTGATCTAGATCCTAGAGAAGAATATCAGCAAGAACAGATTGAACCCACCGAAGACCTCAAGGAAGTTCTCATAGGCCACAAACCTCATCAGATCACAAAGATGGGTAGCTTATTACAACCTAAGGAGGAGCTCGCCCTGACAAAATTACTTCAAGACAACCTTGATCTGTTCGCTTGAAAACCATCATATATGTCAGGAATTGATTCAAGTGTAGTATGTCACCATCTCGCCGTCAAGCCGGTAGTACAAAGAAAGCACAAGTTGGGCGAGGAAAGAAGAAAGGTTTTAGATGAAGAAGTTCAGAAACTCAAGGATGCGCGCTTTATCAATGAAATAAAGTACCTGACATGGTTAGCTAATACAGTATTAGTTAACAAAGCTTTATGAAAGTGGAGAATATGTGTAAACTATAGAGACCTCAACATGGCTTGCCTAAAGTATCCGTACCCCCTACCCCATATTGACTATCTGATTGACAACGCATCTGGATTCAAGAACCTCAACTTTATGGACGCCTATTCATGAAGCAAATCACTGAAAAAAATCATGCCACGATGCAATCGTAACGTGGCACGATGGAGCGCTGAGGGCGAAAAAAAAAACATAAATGTATTTTCAGAGCAAATTTGTTCCAAATTTTAAAGGTTACTTTTACAATAAACAAAATACCTTGTATCAGATGAAAACAAAGTACAAAAACAAGGCTTAGAAGCCAACAACAAACTAGGGTTTATAGAGTTTTATCTTGGCAACAAACACTAGGGTTGGGATTGATATTGATATTACTATCATGATGCTTATATCTTGATATTTATATATTGTATACATATCTAACTCTAACACCTTAAACCCGAAATGCAATAAATCATGCAATTAATTTAACTAAATCAAAGAGCTCAAGATGCTACAACTCCGTTTTCTCAAAACATGCATAATATCAATTTCAAAAACTTGCAATGGAAGACAATTAATATAAACATCACAAACAACATGTAATAATCCTCAAATACATACATGAGTAATGAAATCTCAACACCATATCTCAGGTTTCAAATACATAACCATAATCTCCACAAATAAATTCAACAACAGACAATGTCAATAAAACATAAATGCCTGAAACCCTAATCAGAGCCTAACTAGACTCGAGCAAAAGAGAAAGGAGGTAGCTCTACGCTATCCTCGAGCAACTCACTAGGAGGCCAACTCAATTCTGCAAGTCGTTTACCCATTCATACAAATATGCATGCGGTCAATCAAACAACCACATGGGTTAGTTATTATTCCACATAATAAAATAAAAGCATTCAAGAATTTCAAATAAATACACATGTACATATTCAACATTCCTAGAATACTAACTCCGCATGAATATTATAGTATATCAAACAACATATACAAGTCCACAATTTCACATAAACACAATATTCACCAATTTCACCAATGCACATATTCACCAATTCTCATAGTCAAGTATGACACATTTCACCAATTTCAAATGCATGCAATGTTCTAGACACCTCTACGTACATGTGGTACCAATTGGATTTCGGAGATAATTTTACTGTATGAATCCACTAACGTAATTTCTCTCCGATTATGTTCTTCACCAAATAATGTAGCTTCTCTCCGACTACGTTCTTTACCAAAGACTCGACATGACTAAGAATGCATGGACTTTCAAGTAAAGACTCGACAATGCATAAATCACCAATTCTATATTATACAATTCACTTCATCATATAATATTTTCACCAAAATTCACCATTGCATTATCAAGCATTTACATCCATACAATTCAACAAGTCATAATCAACCAAAGAGTTATCATCATATTCATTAATCAACATTCATCACCAAAAGAAAACCACATCGTTTCACAAAGTACAAATCGCATAAAAGACGAATAATTCACCACATCATGATAACCAACATTTTAAACACCCAACAATCATCGATTCATTCTTATTTCATCAAATTATCATGAATACAGAGCCATTTACAAGTTATCCGATCATAAAACCTCATTTTTACAAAGTTCGTCTATTTTGTTAAAAACGCCTATTTTCAATCTTATCAACCAAAATTAGGGCTCCAAGTCATTACACATCACAAAAACATTAGGTTATCAAAGAGATATCTAACATCTAGGGTAATCAATCATAGTATATTTGTTTCACAAAGTTTATTTGTTCCTCAAAATTCTCAAAGTTCATCTCATGTTTCTTCATTGAATGTTAATCAACACGAGACTACCATTAGATCCATTATCCTATGTTATTTTTCTCATAAAAACACCCATTGGTGATTAGGATAAGTTCCTACACTTAAGAATAAGTTTAGAATCATTTGGATTGAAGAAAAATGCATTTTTGAGGTTTTGAACGGGGTGTAATCGATTTCACAATAGGCGTAATCGATTACGCTGTTCAGAAAACCCTAATTTACTCTCATGAGTTATCTATATATGCCTCAAAAATGGACTAGGTTACTACAACTCTTATCGGGCCTCAAAACTCTTACCACTTAATTCTAAAAGTTACTACACAAACAAGAAAATAAACACATATAGACGCATATAATAAATAAATAAAATAATTCAAGCGAAAAATGAGTTGTTACACTTACAATATCTATCTAGGAAGTAAGTAATTAAGTAACTAGACGAAAGATACTGAAAGTGAGTTTACCTTAGTAGTAAGTACTTAGGAGGTGACATTACTAATACAGGGTAAAATTCTAGTTATTTAATTAAGGAAACAAGCACCAAGGGGAGTGAACAATGAGACCATTATCCTCGACCTCTTGGTAAGGTAGACGCTGATAGGGTTGCCCGTTTGTAGAACTACCAAGGGAGAAGGATAATGTGCTATAAGTGTCCTAAGATTCATATATGGAAGACCTTTGGGAACATTAGCCTTCATTGCCTTTGGAAACCTTGGAACACCAATTTAATTTTATCTTTCAATTACCTTTGAATTAACAAGACCTCGCACGTAGGGATCATCGTGCGATCAGTAGGTGCAGTTAGCCATCAGAAGGATAGATCTAGATCAACCAAGATAGTATAGACCAATCACGTAAGGATCACCGTGCGATCATCAGGTGCAACTTGATAACCAACTAGGTTAGAACGTCCCAACGGCCTCATCACTTGTATAGTCTACTTAAGATAACTAAACACAACAGGACTGTTATTTAAATCCAACAAAATAAATAGGGGGATTCAAAGAATTCTAACCGCTGCTTACTTTTCTGCAACTAAACCAGGTAACTTGCTCTGTTGGTAACATATAAATATTGTCATCTCTAACCCCTTACTATTTTTTTATATCGTCAACTTATAATAAGTAACGCGAGTTGTTTGGACGAAATGATAATCCATGTGGATACGATACTCTACTTATCACTTTATTACTTGGTAAACGATTTGGTATACTTTCCTAATCCGACCATCAAGTTTTTGGCGCGGTTGCCGGGGATTGTTGATATTTTTGACTAAATAATTCAAACTACTTATTTGCCATTTCTCTTCTTTTTCTGTCATTATGAACTGTGAATTCTCATACGAAATCCCAGGATGGGATGAACCCGATCCCTTCTTAGAGTACGAGCAAGAAAGAATTGCCTGGATGGTTGAAGCCTTTCAAGCAGTTTTATCTAAGACTCAATGGCACCTTCACCAATACGCTGAAACGGTTAGGAAATCAGGATAGGAACAATTTCTTTGGATAAATGATATTTCTGAGAAACTTGTTGAGCTTCAAGAGATTATTGACAGAAAAGTTAAAGTTTTACAATGTGAAGATTCACAGGTAACAAACTCTAGCGATTCTTATATTTACTCTCAAGAGGTTGGTTACTATATTTACTCTCAAAGAGGCTGATTACAATACTAATAGGGAAATTCACAACTTAGGAAACCTTAATGATAACTCATCTATAAAGGAGGAAACCTTAACTTAGGAAATCATTCTCGGTAATGACAATTAATACTAGTCACATTTGTGAACCTATTGTTATTAGGACTAGCATTAATACACCTAAGAAAAATACTAGGAAGATTAAAAGCAACGAACCAGTTAGGACTAACACCAAGGATTGCTTGAATATCCCTATTCCCTTAAGTGATGATAATCCGATTAGAAAAGAGAAATTAAGGAAAATAACATTAGGAAATCATAGAAAACAAGTTCTAGCTTAGGTAAGGTTAAGCTAGTGACCTTAAAAGAGCCATTGGAGAGAGATTTCTCTCAAAAAAAAATAATAACTCAAAGGTTCATGACAGTAGTATTTGTTCCCACCTCTCTAATTTTTCTTTTGAACATTTGTCTTCTTGCAGTTGTTGGATAAGCTTAAAATTCTCAATATAAGTCATTCTAGATACTTGAAAGACACCCCAAATTTTTCAAAATTACCAAATCTAGAAAAGGTTATTCTGAAGAATTGTCCATGTTTGTATGAGGTACCCCATTTCATTGGAGATCTCAAGAATCTAATTTTGTTGAATTTGAAGGATTGTACAAGTATTAGCAATCTCCCTATAAATTGAAATTCCGTCTAGGACACTCATGTCCTTCAATATGATTCGTCAAATGCCCATTAACCAACGTTATGGTGATCTTGTTACATACAACGTTTGAATGGCAATAAAACACTTGATTCCACATCTAGGGATCATAGTGATTTCAGGTCTAAGTGTGGTATACACCATTATCATTATGAGAATATCTTATGTTACTTTTCAAAACATGCTATGTAGTATTCTCACGGTGGGCCGATCCAGTATAAACATTACTCATAATATTTATACCTATTTATAGACTTAATATATCATATTCACGGCCCATGAGATGTGATCATCAGTCTACATACATAATAGTCTGTACGTTTTATTATTATCTCAATTTATATTAGAGCTTGACTATAGATACTTTTAAGAATAATGTTCTTTATGTTAATTTAATCTCGTGATTAAGTCACACTTAATGTTTCATTACATGAACCATCTATTCTAGGGACTTTATTAATCTTACAACAAATATAATAAAGAATGTCTTATTTTATTTAATAATAAAAGTCACGATGCAAATGATAAATTTAACATAAACTATTGGCCTCTAGGGCTTACACTAACAGTTGTTCTTTTAATTCTTGCTTAATATTGGTGTTTTTTTCTTGTGCAAGGAGTGAGGAAAGATGAAAAAAGGGGTGCTATCATTGTTGCTATTTTTATGGTGATGGTGTTGTTGCACTGATGTTGTTGTTGTTGTGGTGATGGGGATAAGGAATGGTGAATGGTTTGTTGATGCATGAATGGGTTTGAATGGTGATAGTGAATGGTTTGGTGGTGACGTTGTTGCTGTTGGTTCACAATGAGTTATGTTGTGGGGTTGTTGGTTGATTATTGTTAGAAGAATTGATGAATTTTTCTTAACTTTTTTAAATAAAATAAATTGATATTTAACTCACATACACATGTGTACTAAAAAAAATTAAAAAAGAAACTAATTTATACAGTTAACCGCCACATAAGCTAATTTGCTCTGTCAGATGACACCAAGGTCTAAAATCAAAGAATTTTCATATTACAAGGTTGTAATCTAAACATTTTTTTTACATGGAAGTAAATTAGAAGTCGCTCATATACAAGGGGTAAACATATATTAACCTTATATTTTATGTGGTGTACAAAGTACCGACAATTTACGAGGATAATATTGCAATACATTTTATATAAATATATGTCCCTGCTTAATCTACAATTCGTTTTGTCGTTTCTTTCATTCCATTTCAGATTGATGTTTTCTATTGTATCTACTTCTGTCAAGTAAATCATGTCTCAAGATGGAAAAGTGTAAGGTCTTGTTCAATATGAAGCTTTCAAAAGGACGATTAAGATATTTTAACCCCCACCGACAAGTTGGATGAGTTGCAGACACAACTTAACCAATACTTTGTTCATCTAGGTGAAAATCAAACCGAATATCATGTTGGTGTACATGTACCATGAATAGATTTGGGGGATGATAACGACAAATGAACTATTATTATCATGTTGAGATGCTTAAGGATGATGGTGATCAGTGGCGGATCTTCCTTGGGACCTGCAGGTGCCATGGTATCCCCCAAGGTTTCTACATACACATATATATATATATATATATATATATATATATATATGATATTAGCCGTAATTTATCACTAGCTTTCGCTTGTCTTAGTAGAAAAACACTTGGGAAGTGTATCACAGGTCGCGGGTTCAACACCCCCTAATATCTTATTTATTTCATATTTCTATAGTATTTTTGATAAATTATAAAAAAATTATCCTTGCTGAGACTCGAACCTACACGACTCCACTACATTCAAGCAAAATTTACCACTATTTCAATTAGTAACTTCAGCAATTTATTAGCACAATTTAATATATATTTCGAAAATGTTTGGCTTCCCCAAGAAAAAAAACTCAAGATCCGCCACCGATGGTGATGTAGTATCCATGTGTTTTCTGGATGGTTAAAAATAATAAGTTATATCTTTAGGTTCGTTTCAATTACAAGTGCCTGAATTGTCGATAGTGATTTGGCGTCATGTTATGGAATTTTAAATTATTTGATATAATATTGTGTAATATTGTCAATATTCATAATGTTGAATTATCCTTGAATCTTAATCATGCATGTAATGTTAATGTTTAGGTTTAATTGGTACCTTATTATTGAATCATGAATTATGATGTAGCGTTGTTGAATTATAAGCATTAACTGTGTATGGATAAATTACTGCATGTTGAATGGTGTGTTTGACTGGTAGGTATGTCTAGAAGGGTTGTTATGCCTAATTGTGCATTCCAATTTTGCCAACTGCATTTTTTTTTGTAACTGATAGTTAATTATCGTTCCTATCAATGATAATTAACTACCATTTACAGAGACGTAGTTAACTTCCGTAGACTAGAGAACAATAGTTAACTGTTGTTGGGGGTATTTTCATCAGCTTAGGGTGCTTGAGAGAAAACCATGTATGTCTAAAAAGCAATTTTCTTAGGATTTCTGAGGGGCCTGTAAGTAAATAAAAAGACCCATTGAACAATTTTCATCGGTATTGTCAAGTTTCTCAAGCCAACCAAATGTTATGGGTCAGTTCGTGTAATTAGTGGGTTAGCTGTAGGGGGTGGGAATATGACAGACTGCTCCTCAAGAACCTATGGCCCTTCTTACTTAAAGTCCAATTCGACCTAGCTAGTTTATTAAATAAGTTAAGCTCGTGCTCTTTGAAAAGTCGGTTAATTTAAATAGGCCAGATTAAGACTTAGAGAAAAAGCCTATTAGGTCTATTAAGACCGCCCATTTGAGACTTCCAATGAGTTATAAAACTCTTTATATGACTCTCTTATTTCAATTCTAACGAATACACATAATTTTTAATATTACCCTCTTAATCTTTTACTATTGTCATTCTCATATCATTTCAAATTACAAAGTAAGGAACCATATTAGCAACAAAAAAAAACAAGAAAATAGGTCAAATGTATGCAATATATGCTTTTATTAGCTTCTACAAAATGGATGCACATTCACTATAAAATTTTATTGGATATACAAGCAATACATGTTTATAACATGAACAAAAATTGGATGAGCATGTTTTATAAAATTAATTTTATTGACCTATTAGCCTTTAAAGAATTATATGTTAATAAGCTTTTTAACCCTAAATTACAGCGAAGGTCCTTTAAGTTATTTAATTATAACAAGTTGATCCTTTAATTTTTTTCGTACCACTTACGTCTTTAAGTTATTTAATTGTATCAAGTTAGTCCTTTTAAGTATTTTTCGTAACACTTAGGTCCTTTAAATTATTCAATTGTAATTTTTAGAGCTCGAATAACTTACAATATTAAGATTTGAAATCTCCCAAATTGTTACGGTTAAATAACTTAAAGGACCTTGTTGGTACGAGAAAAACTTAAAGGACCAACTTGTTACAATTAATTAACTTAAATTACCTAAATACTACGAAAAAACGTAAAGACCAATTTGTTACAATTAAATAACTTAAATGACCTATGGTGTAATTTAACCTTTTTTTTTTTATAAATATGTCAAATATTCTATTAAAAATCCTTAACATAAACCATGTTTTTAGACAGACTAATAGATCAGACAAGACTTTTAAAAGATCATACCAAAATTAAAATAAAAACTTTTGATAGGCTAATAAGCCTAATTTAGATTAGTTTTTTAAAGGCTAAATTGCACCAGAAGTCTTTTAAGTTATTTAATTGTAACAAATTGATTTTACGTTTTTTTTCATACCACTTACGTATAAGTTATTTATTTGTAACAAGTTAGTCTTTTAAGTATTTTTCATACTGCTTAGGTCCTTTAAGTTATTTTTTGTAACTTTTAGTCCCCAAATAACATATATTTTTAAAAAATACCTAAATTTGTCACGGTTAAATAACTTAAATAACCTAATTGGAATAGAAAAAGTTTAATGACCAACTTGTTATAAATAATTAACATAAATGACCTAATATATGCAAGGTCCGGTGTTCAAACCCCGCCCACCACAAAACAAAAACATAAATGACAAGTGGTAAAAAATAACTTAAATAATCAATTTGTTACAATTTAATAAATTAGGACCATTGGTGAAATTCAATTTTTTTTTGTGTGGCTTAAATAAGTCTTTTGTCCCTGCAAATATAGACTGTTTGAATTTTCGTCACTGAAGTTACTAATCCTTCCAATCTGTCATTGCAAATATTAATCATTTAAAAAATGGTCCTAATTACATCTGATTAGTAACTTCAGAGACGAAAATTTCAAATGACCTATATTTGCAGAGACGAAAGACCTATTTAAGCTCTTTTTTTTTAAATGTGTTTTGCTTTCTCCCTCTATTGTCACTTATAGTTAGCTGGATTAGAGTTGTCAAAGAAGCCCAATAACCAAAAACCCCATCATTTGAGCCCCGTTAAAACACTATAATTTCAGGCCCCATACTGTATAAGTTCATTTTCAGCCCAGCCTATTATCTAGTCTATTTTTTACTGGCCCCAATTGATGGGGCTTAGGGCTCAATTATTACTATTTATTTTCAATCAGAAATCTCTAACTTCATCTTCTCCTCTTCCGACGAAAATCCGAAATTCCGGCGACTCCTCTTCCGGCGAGGTTGTATCTGTGGAGACCATCAAGGTAATTTCCGATTCCGTTCAGGTTTTCCCTTTTCTTCATTTTTTTTCTTCTTCTATCCCTCGGATTCAAATCCAGTGCGATTATAGCTTTACACTAGATAATTGCTTATTCAGTGCTTTTTTGTTTTGTTTGTTTCAAACTAAGATTAAGGTTGTTTATTTTAGATTTTTTTTTCTGAAATTGATTTTCTAGTTATGCTTATTTGTTGGATCCGGGCTAGAAGCGATGCGTGTGGCCGTCGTTCGCTTGCCGACCAGCAGACCGGCTTCAATTCGGTCAGTATTGTCGGATAAGAACAAAAAAATGTTTTGTGTAGGTTATACTCAAATCTGGAAAAAATGATCTTTATTTTGAAAATGAAATTGCTATTTTGTAGTAGAATTGAGATAAAAGTATAGTTTATGTTTCTAAGCTTTTTCAACT
>Ga0228710_1010198_pt1 | contig 12675 bp, 3 predicted proteins | sample MedpolnodulmetaG_FD_177995 | JGI IMG/M metagenome (GOLD analysis project Ga0228710, IMG submission 177995) | Root nodule microbial communities from Medicago polymorpha collected in Santa Monica, California, United States - pink nodules | ecosystem: Host-associated > Plants > Roots > Nodule...
AGAGAGATGCAGGTTTCTCTCTCTACTTGGTTCTGGTTTTGGGGTTTTTTTTTAATTTATTTTATTATATTTTCGAAATTTTGATTTAATAAATGAATGAATAATTTGGCTCTCTGGTTTTAAACGTTTTTGGTTTGGTGGTGGTGATGATGTGTTAAGGTGTTGGTGTACTAATTTTGGTGGGGAGATGAAATCAAAATGGCTAAAGAGGACATGTGGAAGTAACCATCATCAATGGCTCCAAACAACTATTTTTGTAAGGATTTGAATTTCCTAAAATCACCATGATTTTGTGTATATTAGTACATTCTTTCTCGTTATTTTATTACTCCTTCACACACATATATAAGATAAGATAAAATAAAATGAAATTAGATTAACAAAAATTTATGTATTTTTTTAAAATTTTAAATCAAATATATCAACTTTTGTTAATTTGACTTTTTGATGTATTGATTCTTCATATTTCTCTTTCATAAAATACATAAAGTTACACTACTATCATTCTTATTTTTCCGCTTTAAAGTCATAAAATTTTCTTGTGTAAGTTTTATATTTACTTTACCCTCAAAATCCCCAAGGAATAATCGAAATAATTTAGTCCTTTATTAAAAAAAATAATCCTAAAATAATGTATATTTATTTAGTATTAATTCATAATATATGCAATTAATTTGGTCAAAAAACAAGTCTATGCAATTGATGAGCTACTTATAGAAGTTTGTAAAATAAGAAGTTCCATTAGGGATATAAGTTTCCATATAGCTTTAGTCAAAAAAGAAAAAGCTTCCATAGACCTTATCTCTTTTAATTTAGAGTACTTCTTTATTTTTAATTTTTTAATTTATAATTATAATTTTATCCATTTTAATTGAATAATTTGAATCAAAACATGTTTGACCTAGTTTAAATTTTAAATTAAATAAAATATTACTCAAATAAAACAAATATTATTTTAGACATACAAATTTAAAAAACTAAGTTTTTTTTTACGGGAAAAAACTAAGTTAATAATCTTTGTTTTAGACACGTAAAATAATTTATTTATAAAACTAATATTAAATAGTAACTAATTATCATAAAAATGTTTTAAAAATTTTACAAATATTTTTACACATCGAACTGCCCTAAATTTCTAGGGTTTGCAAGCAAATTCCAAAAAAATAGCTTCTTTTTTCACTCATGATTCTTTAAAAGTTTTTAAAGATGAGCTGCTATCATCTGATTTATCATCCAAACAGGAAAAAACACCGTTATGGACGAATTTATCCATCAAAACACGATAAGAAAAAGCGTTTTTCCAGTTTGATTGATAAATCCATATAGGTGTATTTTCATTAAATAAATAAGGTTAAAAGGAGCTCTCATCCTAAAATGTGAAGTAGAAAATTCGTTAAAAAGGGCTACAGAAACCCAAAAGGTAAAAGGATGGCAAAGAAACAAAACTACGAATATGATTGAAGGAACTAAAATTGAAATTTTTCGTTACAAGAAAGGGTTGTCCAAAATTAGGCTCCACTTTGGAGAGAGAATAAGGTACAAGCGTGTCAAACTAAGCATTAATCCATTAAAAAATTACAATCATATCAAACTACAAGCAACGAATGAACCAATTATCTTCTAGCATTTCAAGTTTAACATTACGCTGGTGACTTGTAAAATTGGTTAATACAAATAACGGATTAACCAATTGTTGGAATTATTTTCCAAATCACTTAAGATCAACAGGGAGTGGAAAGAAAAAAAAACTGCTGCATTCATCTTGAGAAAAATGTCTTATGACAAGGATGTGCATTCATCTTGATATACATTAGATGACAGATAGCCAACATGAAATACTAAATTTAAAAACCATTCTTGTTTTAGGATTCGGCAACGCAATTACAAATGTTCCAGATACAACTTTATTTCATAGATACCAGATGAAAGTATCACAATGTAACATAATGCAGGGAGCAGACCCGACCAATTGTTGATAGTGATGGCTAAAATAACATCACCAGACATCAGGACGCAGTTCACCACTTGCTGGAGGCATCCATCTCGCAGAGTTGTAGACACTTTCACCAACCTTCCACCCAGGCACATCCTTCATGACGTCTGCCTCGTACTCAAGATATTTATGCCACTCTTGAACAAATCTTCAGGAAGGAACAGACAGAAAATGGAGGTGTCAGATGTTAACACTTAATACCATGAGGTTTACAAGTTGTGTGAAAGAATCTAATATACCTCTCATCCTCTTCAGCCTGTAGCACAGGCAGTATTGCTCGCCTAGCAGCATATTTCTCTTCCTTCAGTGCCCTATACAAAAATGAAACATTTTGATACATCAGATATAGTTTTTTGTGGCATGTGAAAACTGGAAAGAAATAAAAGGGGTCTCCCGCCAATCCCAAAAATCAGTCACAGGGCAATCACTAAAATCTATGAATTTCAGTGGGAAGTTATTAACGAAGAATATGCATGAATTTACATTGCTTCTGCATCTTTTTCATCACAAGCACATTCGAGATGAACAATTTTCCATATTATCAAATTAAATGGCAAGAAACTACAGATTGCTTTCTTTCTAATTATTGTGCATCCAAATTGGGTCCAACCTAGTTTCTTATAGAAGAAATATAATTAATAAGAGTACAACCTATTTTCCAGGTCGACTCATAGAACCCATCATAGGAACATAAAGAAAACATTTTCTTATTTTTCCAGCATATTTTTTTCACCTGAACATGTTTGTAGGGGGAAGTAACTAGTCAGAAAGTTTAATCAAGATGCTATTTTTGTCCAAACAAATTATCCACTATCAACTTATTTTCTCTAATTACAAACAGCTCCTTGTCCTTCACTATTTTCTATTAACTTCATAGATTAAATAAATCATTTTTGCAAGAGATGTCTAACCAGGTTTTTATGAGATGAGTGTTTCTATTCCTAAAGTTGTTGACAACACTTCAAATTTAAGATCTATGGGTATAGAATGATCCAAATGAACAAGGAAAAGGGAGAAGGGTGTAGAATGATCCAAATGAACAAGGAAAAGGGAGAAGGGTGTAGAATGATCCAAATGAACAAGGAAAAGGGAGAAGGGTATATTCCAATAAAATAGTATGCAGTAAATAATACAAAACATTATAACCTAATACTCCTGTGTAAGTTAAATTATCAATAACTAGATGAAGTATTAATAAAACCAGCACAAGCCCAAGTGCATCAAGTCACCAACAATAGGACTAAAAACCCCAATGAAGATAAAAAAATCAAGAGATAACAAAGTCATGGATCCTAAGATTACTTCCTCAATTAGATGACTAATTGATTTCACAATTTATCCCAACTATAACATAAAATAATCTAAAGATATATTCTCACAAACTCCACGACTCTTCAATGCAAAATGCAATTCATTTACAACACTAAAATACTTAATTTACTTTTGTAGGCATAAACTCATTATTGAAGGCATACACAGGGAATCATATTCAAGGCTCAAGTCATATCGACAACCCTCCCTTCCCAGTTCTCTGGCTAAAGAAATAAGACACCAAAAGATTAACTTCACTTGTCATCAAAAAATAAATTTTAATATTTTCTTAGAGAAAGTCATGAGCACAAAAGGTTGGCCTATATGGACTGTGAGTTTGCAGATAGCAGAAAATAGAGATTTGTTCAAATTCCACTACGCAACAGTGCTATAGTGTCACTATAGCCATTGTTTCACAATATTTGGTACTAGATAGCGTATCATGGAATAAAAGCGGTTCGTGCAAATTCCTCTATATAATTAGTTCTATAGCTGCTATTTAAGAAATTACAACTCCTTAACAGAGACAAGTCTAAAAGAAAAACTCCAAAAGACTTGTCAGTTAAGGTGAGCTGTCAAGTCTCTTGAGTCTTGACATATCGTAATCACTGATACCCTTTAATAGACCATGCCATAAACACTAAAGCAAGAACATGAAAACAATTATATCTGGTAACAATTCAGAGGTGAGGAAACACCCTTGAAGATGCCAGCATTAATTTCCTATAACAAAGTCCCATGAACATCTAATTGTCACAAGATTATAGTAGAAGCTGATCCAAAAAAGATTATAGTAGAAGCTGATCCAAAAAAGATGTGTAGAAGCTGATCCAACAAACTAGAACACACCCAATGGCCATGAAGCTGATCCAACAACTTATGTGTCGTACAGTGTTGTAGAAATGAAAACCAGTCATAGCGGAAAAACCCTATAATGATAAATAAAGCGTTGGTTGAGTTGTGTGAGCCGAATCAAACCAGCCCAAATGAGATAAAAGAAATCCCAAAAGAGAAACAAAACGGATAATCTCACGATATCAGTGTTTTACTGTTTTTGTTTTACCTCTCAATTTCTTCTCTTGTTGATCTTATCATCTTCATGTTTTCTGACAAACATCAACTCCGGCAACCATAATCGCACAACGAGCCTCACCCTGAGGTGACTACTATCCTGCCAGCACACACTACGCACAGCGATCACCACCTTTTGTTTCTTTAAAGTTTCTGTAATACTTTTTCTTGCTCCTTTCTATTCATTTTTTCTTAACTTTCTTAGTATTCTTTTCTATTCTATTCTATTGGGTTTTAAATTCTTTTAATCCTTTATTTACTTCATTTTTTTAAAATTGTTATTGCTTCCGCCATAGGCAGCCATAATCATATGGAACATTTTATGATCGCTGCATAAACATCCATCACTCGTGTCTTATGCATAAGGCATTACACAGCTTAGCCATGAAGAAATAAATGAGGTAGTTTCATATTACAATTTACATGTAATGTAACAAACAAGTAATCAGTTCAATATCATCCTACGAGACTAACATGATACCGGATGGATTTATTGCATGCACAAAAACGCCAGGACGCAAGCTCCCGAAGAGGGAAGCCCAACGAATGTCAGATGCAAAGTCACGCACCTCCCCGATTACATACACACAACTTCGAGAATCTGCGTCTGCGCCATCATTGCCCAGTAACCCAAACATCCACTCAATCCTCACTATTACCTATCAATCCCAAGAAAAGTCTTTTCCTAAATCCGCTCAAGAACATGGAATCTTTCTTTACTAGTTTACACATAACACCCTCCCTTTCTAACAAGCTGATCTCCACTAATTGACTAACTAATTGGGTAAGGTAGGGTTTCCCAAACAAAGATGCAATGCAATTGAGTAAAATTGCTCAAACAAAACTAAAATACTCTAGCCTAACAATGAATTAAAATTCAAAAGACAATTGTTTTCATTTCCAAATCATTTCTCTCCGTCTAATAGCCTGACACTTCTGATCAAAGGCGTGTACGGGTGTCACACGTGTCAGTGTTGATACCAACACATGTGATTACACTAAATATATGTCATTTTCTCAAAATTCTATCGGTGTCGATGTGTTGGTGTCGATGTGTTAGTGTTTGTGGCGTGTCGATCAGTGTTTCATAGATCAAAATTCATCTACATCATTATTTTAAATCCTACGTTCTTCCCACTAATCAATCACATAATCCTTCAATTAAACTCCACATCCAATCAATAATCTAATTCAAACCCTAATTAATCAATTAAATTCACAAAATGAAAATCCAAAATAAAAAAAGAGAGCACCTTCGGATCTTGTTACCCTGTCCAACCTGGTACATTCCCCAAGAGAAAGCACCAAAGGTAGTGAGGAAAATCGCAATAGCACTTGGACCGGTGTTCGGGATTCTTCGAGCGAACCGAACCGGAGCGAACCCGCCGGGCGGTGGACCGTCTTGAAGAACAGGCATGTCCTTCACGCTCGCCATTCCTGGCTTCTTCCTTATCATCGCTTCCGTCATTTTCACCTTTCTTGATTATTCTCTCCCTCTCTGGTTCTTCTTCTTCTTCTCGATTTTCAATCTATGTGTGTGTTGTGTGAGGAAAATGAATGTGGTTGAGCTTGGTTTTGGTTTTGGAATTTTTGGGTGGGTTGATCTATTTTCTTAGGGCATTTTTAAATACACCTCCTCTATTTCTATCACACTTCCTTCTCTATCATCTTTTGGTGTGAAGTGAAGAAAAGGATTTTAGTATTTCAGAATTCGATCCGGAGATAAATAACGTCCGATCAAGAATTTATTGGCTTAGGAACTGAATACGAGTTATCCCAAACGATTCATCATTTAGTGGAGTTAAAAAAAAAAATTGTATTTTGATTTTCCATCAAAATCAGTTAATATAATTCATAACTTAATTTAATTTATTTTTTTAGGGGAACTTAATTTTAATTTTTTTATTTAAATTTAATTTACTTGAAAATTATTTTGCTTTTAGTTATATGATTCCAATTATATTACTTTTATAACTTAATACTCAAGTAGATTCTTAATATTTTTTTAGATGATTTATTATGTAAAGGGGTTAGTCAATTGGTTGCTTCATTATGCAGAGCATTGGGTATTGAAGTTTTATTTCTAAAAATTGGCAATTAGTTGCAAGAATCAAACGCCAGACTACATACTTAAACCAATGTATCATTCCCACTGCATTGTATTAAACCATTTTACATTTGTTGTGTGATTGCTTAAAAGCCATGTGAAAATTGATGTTCTGACATTCAATAGTTTCTAATAACATATGAAAATTCCTTAAAAGCCTCCAGTGGTAGTTAACTACTGTTGAGCAATCCGGCAGCAGTTAACTGTCGTTGGTGCCAGCGGTAGTTAACTGCCGTTGCGTTCTGTTATAAGATCAGACCAGACATAGGAGTTTCCAAAACTCCATTGTTGCGGATTGAAGTTCAAGAGGTGCCAAATTTCCCGATTGTTGCGGATTTGACGCCAATTACGCTCACAAAATCAAGTAAGTTGTTACTATCCTACATTGTTGTTTTGTGATTGATTTGTTAGTTTTTTTTGGTTAAATTGTCACATAATTTGGTTTTGTTGATTTTATGATTAGATGTTAGATTAGAGTGGAATACAAAATTGTTGTATAATTGTTAGAATTGTTAGGTTTAGGTATTGATTTTATGATTTTATGATAGTTTAGGTTTATGTTAGAATTGTTAGAATTGTTTAGGTTTAGGTTGTTATGAATTGTTAGAATATGGAAGTTTTATTGATTTTATTGTTTTTATGTTTTTATGTTTAGGGTTAGGGTTAGGTTTTGATGATAGTTTAGGTTTATGACATTGTTGTTTAGTTTAGGTTTTGATCGTCAATTTTTTTTATGTAGATATGTCTCAGAATCAAAATCAGGGTAATGTTCAGTTGAACAAAAATGAGGGTGATGGGAAGAAAGAAAAATCGCTTATGACATGGCACGAAATTGTTTGTGATGGTTCCGTATAAAAAGAAGGATTCGAAGGTGTCGGTGTACAATCAGTCGAGGTTAAGGAGGAGCGGGAGGACATACTATTTTGGTCCTCAACCTAAAGCAGGTGCCCCAGGGACTGGCGAGGACAACCCACTTGACTTGTGTGACGAGGAAGATGTTTGAATGTAATGTCTTGTAATGCCTAATTGTTTTAGATCTTTTTTATGTTTTTTTTATATGTCGCGCACATTTTGCTACATTTTGCTTGACATTATGGTACTTTGAATAAAATCGTGTTTCGAATAATTTCGATTTAAGTTGCGAATTGAATAATTTCAATTAAAAATTGTGTATTTGAATAAAGACTAATTAAATCTAACGTGAATTCGAATAAAAATTGCGTAATGAATAAACAAATTCGAAAAGTGAATAGATAAATTATTGTTTCATTCAAAACAACATGTATTATGCATAATCAACTATATATGTTAACACATCAAATTCCTTCATATAAGACGAGTCATCACATAAAGAATGAGGTGCATTCCGTGACACTCATCTTACATGAAGGAATTTGATATCATAACTCATATAGCTGATTCTCAATAATACATGTTCCTAAAAATGTCTTATCATTACATTACATTTGGGTTGCACCTTCAAACTACAACAATTGTCTTACCTCTAAAATGGTAAATTCAAACTCGCTAAACACCAGGACTCAAGCATTCACCCGGAAGTTTTATTATTCCATTCAAAAGATTAAATTCTTGTTAGGCTTGGTTTAAATGATGGTATTCAAGTGTCAAAAGAATGAGGTGCATTCTGTGACACTTCAATACCTTCATCTAAACCAGCCTAACATGAATTTAATCTTTTGAATGAATTTAATTTTATAAAATTCAAAAAAAAAATTTATAAATTTAAGCAATATAACTCCATTATAACAAGTATTCATAATATTTGTCAATAGCATTACAGATCTACAACATAACTCTATTAAAATAAATAAATCAAAAACTAAAAATTATAAAAATATATATACTAACTAAAAATTATGACAATAGCCTAAGTGATTACTTACTTGTGATTTAGTGGAGAAAAATTTGGATGATTTGGTAGAGTTTTTTTAGAAAGAGAGTGAAAGAAAATTGAAATTTTGAGAGAGAGAGCGAGAGTGATGAAAGAGTGAGTGTCTGGAAGCTGGGTTATGAGAATATGTAACTCGTGCAACGGCAATTAACTACCGCTGGCACCAACGGCAGTTAACTGCTGCCGGATTGATCAACGGTAGTTAACTACCGCTGGAGGCATTTAAGGAATTTCCATGTGTTAATATGACCTTTTTGAAGTCAGAACAGAAATTTTCAAGCCATGTAGGTTTGACACCCATTCATGGTTAGCTTGCATAATGATCTTACTAAGAATGATCTTGAGATATGGTTCAAAATGCATGCAACTGATCAGTATAACACACTCTTTGTTATTGGATGTTGATTTATTTAGAAGTCTAGAAATGACGAAGCTTTCTCTAATTTATTCTTAGACAAATTTACTCTTTATAATTCCACCATGAAGATTTTTGGAGGTCCTTCTCTTATCCCTTCTCCTAGATTGGTTTCTTAGCACTCTCGTTCTGATAATGTGATTAAAGATAATGTTGGTGGTAGTTCGATTGGTAACCCTGGTAGATCAGGATTTGGGGGTCTCCTCAGGAATTTTCAAGATGGTTGGATCATTGGTTTTACTAGAAGTTGTGGTCATACTACTAATATTAATGTGGAGCTTCCTGCTATTTCTTATGTGTTACTAATCACTTGGGATCTTGGTTTTAGTGATATCATTTGTGAGTCAGACTCTAACATTAACTTTTATCAAGGATGATGTCCTACCTACTCATCCTTATGCTCCTTTTATTCATAAATTATAGCAATGTTATTTTTTTTAAAGTAGGTTAATGATATAAATTCGCAGATGAATAAGTGACAAATGTGCGGTTCAAACCTTAACTCATATATATTGTAACGTCTCTACTAATTGAGTTAAGTTTGAACCATCAATCTTAAAAATTATATTTAACTTAAACATAAATATAAATTTATTTATATTAAAGAAAAAATATATTTTTTATGTAAAATTATTATTATTAATTTAAAAAGATCTTATGTAACAATTCACTTTAAGCCTCAAAACATATTAGGTTGGCACTATATAAAGGTGGGGTTAATGGCTATTCTTCGGGGTTTTCTTCTAGCTTGAGAGACAACCTATCCTTCGTTGACCTTTGAATCTAATTCTTACTACGATCTTTCTTTTATCACCGATAAAGTGCCTTATACTCACCATGCTTTGATTGTGTATCACATTTAGAGGTTTATGGTACAAATGTCTTTCACCCGCATCTTAAGGGAGGACAATACTAGTGTGAATTGGTTGAGTAAGAGAGAGTATCGTGGTCATTCAAGTATTTAAATACATAGAAGATTACTGGAACCAATAAAACTAGAGAAAACATTGAAACATAGATAAGATTTTTGGTGATTTATTGCAAATGTAAAAGATGATTTAGATAAAGATGAGAACTAGGATTTGAATTGGAAATAAATCTAGAAAAACCAATAGTGTTTGTAGAAAAACCTTGGCCATTGCCCATACTGACTTTATCAATGCCATGAAAGGGTCAACTTTGAGATATATGGCGTTGCCTTGTGGTGAGAGGTCCCTGAGTCCGGATACCAACTTTGTGTGTCAAAGACGCTAGGTGCAAAATAATTTTGTTGTGTTATAAGGGACAAATTGTTATTTCCATACAAGTTGATGGTAACATTTGATGGGTGGGATTGGAGGAGAGAGTAAGAAAATTACTCTTCTCACGTATGAAATTGCTCATTCACTACATTAGCGGTAGTTAACTGTCGCTCGACATTTTTTCAGCGATAGTTAACTGGCGCTCGCACTTTTAAGATCAGTTAAATCGACTTCAAAAGTGATTGAACCGTATTAAAAGTGTCAGCCGTTGAAAAATATCGAGCAATAGTTTATTGCCGCTGATACAGTGAATGAACAATTTCATAAGTGAAAAGAGGAATTTTCATAAGATTAAAAGGCTTACCAAACTGATACAAGCATCAAACAATATTGTGGACATATTTTTTCAAAGATTGCTCTCTAGACTTCAAAGACCGCTATCACACACCTGGAAATGACCTTTAATACCCCTAACTACAATTCGATGATTAATTTTTCTTTTGAAGTGAACGGTAGTTAACTGTGTTGAGGGTCTTTTGGTCATTTCTAGGTGTGTGAAAGCAAATCTTTTAGTGTAGACAACAATATTCTATTTTCCACACACTTGATAGGTAGGGTGTGGCCTCTCTTTACATCGTCCACAACATTCATATAAACATTCAGACTATTATTTTTTTTCCATCCTACAAGCTTATGGTGGGCTCTACTTTTTTTTTTCTTTTCCAAAAATACCTTTTGGTCGAATTATGAAATCCGAACAATACTATAGGTAGTTTCGAATTATGAAATCCGAAATAGACTAAAACATAACAAATGTGATGTGATAGATATCAAAGGTCTCTACTAACCATCATAAGATCCTCGCAAAAAACTGCAAAGCAATTTCAAGGATCGAATGAGCGGTCAACAATGACCATGATATCATAAAACACCCATAACAAAAAAAATGAGAAAGAAAATGAAAGAATAGATGAAAAATGGAGAATGAATGAATATGTTGAAGCAAACAAGGCTATTTATAGCCACAAACCTATCCTAAATTGTAACTACAGTCATAGGAAATGTTTACAATGCCTAAACCTACCAAAAATATGTTAAACACGCGAAAAATCGTCCAAATTTTGGTGTAATACCACCGTCTACAGTCTAGAATGGTTCAAATTATATATGTTGAAAACCTCAAAAATATTTCAGATTATGTAATCTGAATTATCCTATATTGTGTTTAACCTTGATCTTTGGAGGTTTTTCATGGTAAATAACACAGGAAGAAAGTAAACGACATAGTTCAGCAGCATAAAACAACATAATAAAAGAAGTGATGATAAAGGGGAAAGTGTTATAAGAGGTTTTTTGAAACTTGATCCAGATAACCTGTCAACCGACATATTTTTATCGACATAGCAACTGGATTAGGTTCACAACAACCTCTTCGTATTCGATTTTGCATAATCATGATGAAAGGCAAGGTGCTTCAAGCGGTTTTTTTTAGTTAGAGTTTTTCCACATTTTGAATACGTGAAGTCTCTCCACAACCATCATCCTCACCACCCCTGTATATGTTGAACTCTTAAAAGCTATTGGATCTAAGGGTAAAGAACCTATTCATCTCTCTGATCTATGTTCAATTTATGACTCATCATCTGAGATTGAATTTGACTCTCCAATAGATAATGTAGGCCTTGCTCAATCTTGCATTCGAGCAAAATTCATTCATGACTACCAAAACAAACCAAAACCCTCTTTTGTCATCATAACTGGACTATCAGATGACTACTCATCACCTGAACTTGAACATGAAACCAATCATTTGGCCATTGTCCCTAATAGTCAAGTTATTGACATTCCTTACCCAAAACCTATCTCAGCTGAAGTTGAAGTTACTGGCATTGAGTCATCTTCTAATGCTCACTTAATGGATGTTGATTTTGTACAAGCTTCAACTGAGAACATTTATGAAAGGTTTAATCTTTAAGTTCTTTTAGTATCTCTTTGGTCTCATAAGTAATAAAAAAAAGCCTATTTGAGTCCTTTAAATTAATTTTCATTACAAGTTTTAGTCCCTTTAGTTAGGTTTAATAAAAAAAAACGTTAGGTTTAATGAAAAACGTTAACTGATGTACACGTGCCATTTTCGCATTGGCTAGAATATATATTCATCTTCTTCCCCCTCACCTTCATCTTCTTCAAAAATCTTCATAAAACATTCATTCACCTTCATCAAACCCAGAAGAAGAAAAAAAATTAAACAGCAACACTCATCAAATAAAACTTTGCCCTTATCATATAAAATCCAAATCTAAACCTATTATCATTAAGATTAGTGAATCTCACCTAGAACAACAACAACCTTACCAATATTCAAACAGTAGCGAGAAAGGGACACCGTCAGACCACAAGCTTTCAGCACCAACAAACAACCACCAATTATAACCAATCATGTGTTGAGGATAAAATCCTTATTTGATGTTTTAAAGATTACAAACATTTAATACTACCTCTTTGAGATATTATTTTGAAATCTCCAAGAGAGATACCTTTAGAAATCTCCAAGAGAGATACCATTAAAATCTCCAAGTGAGATACCATATTCAACCAACACCCACCAACATACAAAGTAACTAG
>Ga0228710_1010199_pt1 | contig 12675 bp, 4 predicted proteins | sample MedpolnodulmetaG_FD_177995 | JGI IMG/M metagenome (GOLD analysis project Ga0228710, IMG submission 177995) | Root nodule microbial communities from Medicago polymorpha collected in Santa Monica, California, United States - pink nodules | ecosystem: Host-associated > Plants > Roots > Nodule...
TCATTCCATGATCTCCAAATTCAGTATAAAATTGATGCCATCCTTTCAAATAAAATGTTATACTACCAATTGATTGCGTAAGAATATTGGATAGTTTGTGCGAGAAATATTTGCAACTACCACTTTCGGTTGAAAGCTTTTTATGAAGAGGAATATTTAGAGTAAATTACACTCCCTCCTCTATAAGATGTTTGAATTACATTCTCATTCCCTCTTATATTAAAAGATACACTCCCCTTCACTCTTATTCAAAATGTATTATAAAACTTTTCACTCTCCTCCCCTAAGAGAAGCTTGAATTACATAAAATTTACACTTTACTCCCTTAATTTTTTTTTATTTCTAATAATCTAACACATTTCTAAAAAAAAAATAGTATCACAGATCTATTTTAATATAATAAAAAATTGAATACATATTTTTCGCTATTTTTTATTCACAATTTCATCAACATGTAATTTTAAACCCTATTATAAAATATGAAACAACCCAAAATAAAATTAAAATATGTGAAAAATTACTAAAGAGTTAATTTTGCAAAGACGCTTGATTCTTTAGGGGTTAATTCTGTAGCAAATGGTCGGTAAGACCAATGAGAAATGACTCAAAGTCTCAAACGGATTGGAACTCTCCAAACTAGACTGGAAGCATACAAGAGACAACCTCCTGTTGTACGAATGTGACATTTCTACAATTCCTTTCAATTTCCTTTGCATATTTTCCTTTCATTTACAAGATTATGCTTTAGTTATCACTAGCGTCGAGCGTACCCGTCTGTCCAATTTTTTTACTGCGCTAACATGTAGCTATACTTCAATATATTATTTTTTATGTTTTATTTCAATTTTAATTCAGATCTCAATTTTGTTGTTTTTCTACAAGGTGTTCACTAAATTTTATTCGTGTATGATACCCTATATATTAATTATAAAAAATTACATGAATTGAACACAAATCGGAAACCATTGTATCTCTATTACAAATGGACCTTTAAGAAAAATTATAGTATGTGAGGAACTTTTTCTTCTCCACATTCTTCTCTCTCATTTTTATTCTTGTATATTTGTTGTGTTGTGTCTTATTTAGCAGCGGTTGTAGTGTTGCAGCGGTGCCGGAGATATGAGAAAGAAGTTATGTTTCAACAATCAATTTACTTTTAACCTTTGAGACTTGCTAATAAGTGTATCCACGACATTCTTTTAGGAAATCTGAATTTAAGTTTTTAAAAAAAGAAATCCGAATTTTGAAATTATTTCTTAAATGACACGATAGTAGAAAGTAAAAATATTTTCCTTTTCTCAATTTTTTTAAGATTGAAAAATAAAAAGAAATAATAAAATATTTTTTATTTTATATTTTTGAAAATAAATTGATCGAAAGTTACGACTCGATCGGGGTTTATACAAAAAAAAAAAATGACTGGCAGTTACAATGTGATTGGTTGAGCAATTTGATGAGCATATTGAGCAACCATCCTCACTTGATCTAGATTGGACTACAAAGCAAATTGAAGTCTCATCCGGTTGTTGAATCCAAGTCTTCTATCATTCCATCACATATTCAAAGAAATTAAACACATAATAATATATAAAAGTTAACAAGTTAAATGACAAATACTTTCTTAATTATTTGACTTAGGATTCAATATATGACCGATGCGTATGAAAAAATATGTTTGTTGAGGTCAACCCCTGAAATGGATTTCAAATATCTTGAAGGGATTAGTCGCATATATTATACCATAAAATAAGAAACTATAATTTGCTTTGTCTTTGAATTGCTTGAATTTATAACAAAGTGTTAAAATGGTGAGGTGATCACGAATTTTTTAGGAGAATAATTTTTTATCAAATTTTACTTGTCTTCTAGTGTAATTACGAATAATCAAGATTCCTTCTCCGACAAAGTTAAAGGGTTAACACATAAAAGGAAAGTTTGATTTTAACATGGTAATATTTTAATTACTCTTTTTTATCAAAAATAAAAATTCAAACTATACTATTTTTCAAAGGGCAATGCTATTTATCGCGACATAGTATCCCACGAGAATTTCACGAATGTGCTTTTTCTTTCTAAAATAACATTAAACAATACGTTCTTAATACAACTAAAGGTGTTTATTCCGACAATTCAAAAGAAATCACCATCACCGCTCATGGATGTGAAAAATATATATCATCCATTTATCTTGAGACTATTGTTAATACACTTTCATGAGTATATCACATAGATGAAGTGGAGAGAGAACAAGTGATTCACATAGTGCCATGCAAAGAAATATGAAGTGGGTGGAAGCTGTGGGATAGCAAAAGACCAAGATTGGAAGAAACACATAGGGCAAAAATGATATAAAAAAAAAAAAGGAGTTGCTGTGCCACATCGTGATATTCTCGTGATGCTTAACTTCGCGAGATTAAGCATTATCCTTTTTCAAATTATACACTAAAGTTTCATTTACTTGTCACACAAACTCGGCAGTCTTTATCTCTAGGATGAGACTTCCCTTGAAAAAAAAAATCTCTAGGATGAGACTTATGAACTTTCTCTAACATGTGTCATTTTAAATTTTCAACCATTACTGTCACCCCTTTCTTCCTCTTCTTCCTCTTTTCTGTCTAATTCCTTTCATGTTTTTCTTCCTGTGTTTCTCTTCCTTTTATTTTTAAACTCAAACTCATTTTTACATGGTCATTTTTTGTAATATATTTTTAATTTTAAGAATATTATCACTACAGAGATTTATTTTGAAGAATTCGTGTAAACACTCCAAACAAAAACCCTTAAACCTTTCTTCAAATACAATTTTTTAGTTCCCCAAATAAAAAGAATTTTATATTATGAAGAAAAGTGAACCCCCAAAACTTTTCCCTCTTAACGTCATCTATTTCTTAAAATCGCTACCATTTACCTCACATGTGCATGTTTCTTCCTTCTCATCACATTTTTCAATAACTAATTAATAATACACTAACATGTAACAAACAATGGCAACTTCCTAGATTGATCACATAATCATCCACTCGCAAATATTTGGGAGAACCTCTAATATATAGATAAAACATCTTTATACAAAATATATATCTACTAAAAGTAATAAAGTACATGTATACTTGTCGTATAACAATGTTCCATATACTTGAACTGATTTGAAAATGCATGAAATAATAATGTACATGTATACTTGTCGTATAGAGTGTTACATATACTTGAACTGATTTGCAGAATGCATGAGTGGAAAGTTCAAAATAGTCAACGGAAGATCCTTAAACCCCTCATTAATTTTTTCTCATGGTAGGCTGGAAGAATTTATATCTTCACTATGGCTCCAAGAAGAAACGTTTGCATGATCATTAATCATGGGTGAAAATGCTTTATTGTAGGAAATGGAGTGGATCTCAACTCTTATATGATCTAAATCTATTCCATGACTTTTTTTTTCTTAGGCCTTTCTGTACGAGGCTGTGTAGTTAAACTTTTTTCGAATGTGCGTGATTTAACACCCACACTTCTATTGACTAATCATTTTTCAACATTGGTTTTAGGCTTTCACATATCAAGTAAAGTTAAGCCAATCGAGTGATTATATTGTTTGGTTTAACCAACATTATATTTCCAATATCATATCATATTTTAGTAGAGCGGAAATTAATTGATCACATGTGCATGAAGTACTATCTCCTCCACAATATAATTCTACTAAATCTACCACCAATTTCATGGATTGTGCATGAAATACAATCATAGTGTTCCTATTACACATCATATTGTGTTGGGGTTCTTAACCTTTTGTTGGTGGTGTTTGAGATTCGAACCATATACCTTGCATATATTATGTATTATCCCTTTCAATTGAATTAAGCTCACGAAGTGGGGTTCTTAACCTTTAAGAAGAAAATCTTTTTCTTTGTATCTTATATTTTCTTCTTTTTTCCTCTCATTTTTTCCCTCCATGTTTCTTCATACTTTTCTACTTTCTCTCTTTTATTTTAATCTAAAGTCAAGTCACATCTAACCCGCATATGCGCATACACCACAAAATAAGTAAGTATATTGAAGAACTAATATATGACAATATTAACGCAATATTGTAAGAGCTTTGCTATTTAACGGGAAGGAAATCATCCCGAGGTTATCCCGAATGAACACCAACCAATCAAAATCCTGCTTTTACAAAATACACGGAAGAGAGAGAAATACAAGTCGGGAAGGTTTCAGGACCTATTCTGTCGGGAGATTTAGCATTTTTCATATTGTAATGTTAATGACTAACAAAGTGCATAATCAAAGACTATTTTATAATTTCAATACATTAAGAGATTATTATGACTATTATTTATACATTCAAGGACTAAAATCGCTATTAATCTTAAATTTAATTAAAGAGTGACATTAGTCAAAGAACTACGGAGTAAAATAAAAATGCATTTGACTATTTAAAATAGTAATAGTACGTAAATTGGTTTAACTTATTTTGAGAAGAGGGTGTGGGAATGACAGCATATAATAATAATAATAAAGAATAAAGAAAAACAAAGAAGAGAAGGTGGTAGCTTTTTCAACTGCTACACGTCGATGCCGTAAGCAGCAATAATAATTTTCATGACGGCCACACGCAACCCTTCTCTGTGTAATGTAATGTAATTGAACCACGCCACTCAACTCACATCATATCCATTGATTCAAATCCATCTTTCTCTTCTCTCTCTCCTTTCTTTTCATTCATTCCATTTCATCCATCTAACATATCTAACTACTACTATTCTTCTTATTATTCTTTATATTTCTTCTTAGTTCTTAGTAGTTTTATTTTCATGACTTCCTCATCATTCTTTTATTTGTTACCATGTTGAAAAAAACAAAAACATAATTAGATTTTAGAGAAACCCTAGAATGGCAAATCCATGTTATGTTCACTACATGCTTTATGTGACAAAAAGTTTGAATCTACACACTTTTTGGTCATTATGTAATGTAACTAACCACTCTTCATGTCCTTCAATGCCTTTATATTTATTTAATCATGTTATGTTAGATCCATTTTCTTTGTCTCAATGAATCATGTGAGTGATCTTTGTTCATCATGATAAGGATCCTTTCATGTGCGTGTCCCGTACTCTTCTCCAATCCTCACTCATAGTACTATATGTGATGTAACTGTAATATTATTATTATCATTCATTGAGTATCACACATGGAGGTTAAGCTTTGCAAAGACAAGCACCAAAGAGAAATGGTTGATAACTTTGCTCAAGTTCTCTATGCCATTGTTGAGAGATTTGACAAAAAGATTTTGAAGAGAAAACCAAAATGGTGGAATGCATTGCAAGGTTGGCCAAGATGGGTACTAGGTACATGATTGAGTGAGGGTATGATTGTAAATACATTTGTTTCTGTCTTTTTTTCTTTAAATTTATTTTTTATGTTGGTAATTTATTGTTCTTCTTTTGGAGATGAATTGGTTTATTTGGTGAAAGTTTGCATATTTTTAAGGTAGAATATTACAAATTAGTAGTATTGTTTTACTTTGTAGCAAGGGAAAAAGTTTTGAGATATCTGGGTTTGTTTCTTTAGTTGTTTGGTTTAGTTTCTATGTACTTTTTTTGGCATGGGTGAAAATTTTACTTAAACTAGAGTCTGTACTTGTTTGTCTTTTTCTTTCCTTAATTTACTCAATAGGTTTCATCATTCCCAACCTGTGACATGGAAATATCAATGATCAAATGTATAATAATTGCCATCATGAATTTAGTGTGGAAATTAAAATCATTAGCTATTCAATGATTGGCTTATATATTAGTAGTACTAGATTAGATTACTATGTTTTTCACAACAAAAATCACTAGCTCCACAAAGAGGCCGTGCAGCTTAGGCTTTAGGATGTTCCAATGCGACACAATTTTAAAGACTAAACATTCGTTTTAATGCCATCCTTGATGCAATGAAATTTGAAAATTACTATAAACTACCGTGATTTTGCAAAAGTTACAGATCATATGTTGCATTTCCCATGTTCTATATTGACATGAACTTTCAGAAGTTAGGATACTTCAAGCTTATGAGTAAATATGAGTTAGGAGTAAATAGGAGTTAGGTATTTTTCTGACTCAGATCTAAACAAATAAGAATGTGACTTTAGTAAAATCATAGCAACTTTGTCCCTTAAAGTGAAATAAGGTGTCATAATGGTTTCCGAAAGAAAGAAATAATTTAAATCTTCTTAAATCCTTTTGTTAGTCATTTTGGTCTCTAGCATCATCATTTCTTGTTGTTTTGTGTTTTAAAATAAGAACTACTATCAAAGGAATTACCGGGTGAGTCACGACCAGGTCGCTTTCTTTAAGACGTTTCGCGGCACTACTCAAGTTGGTGCAAGGTAGACTAACAACCACGCCGTCTCCAGGATAAAACAGCCCAGATCACTGTTACGATTACACACTGCACAGTATATAATCGCTCGAGATATACACCTCAAAGTATGGCTTAATCGTTTGATTAAGACCACTCAATACGGTGCGTAGCCGCTCTATTCGAAACAAAAAGGGACAGAAAAGAGTAGATGCAGAAGAATGACTCGTTAACACAAGTCGAAGGGAGAAGAGAGGAAAAACACAAGAAGCATCAACTGTGAATTTCGGTGTGAAGAATGAGTGGGGCGAGCTCTCCTTTTATAGGGAGAGTTAGTAACAAAAAACGAGTGACTTGGGGATTAAGTCGGCTTAATCCTCAAGTAAACGCGTTTTGTTTCTTAATGAAAATTCTGGATATGCGTTTTGGATTGGTACCAAGTTTATTTGTTACGCGCAGCGCTTTCAGATAATGACTAGCCCAGGCCCAGGCCCGGCCCGGCCGGTCGGACGGCAGCGTCGTCGTCGTCGCACGCAATATATATGTTTTTGTAAACGCTCACCCATTCACAAAAGCGAGTACCCCAAGGGCACACCCTTGGAGGTCACTCTACCCTTATATAAACACTTGCTAGTTGGTGTGGCTCACCGATGTGGAACATTTTTAAGTCACACACATACACTAGTTCTTACATTGTGTTTTTTCCTTATCCAATTTCTCACTAGATTCAACTAGTGTTCCAACATTTCTTTAGTCACATTGAGTTGTCATTATTTTTGGCACAACAATGGTTTTCCATGTAATACATTCATAATTAGTTTCACTCTCCGCACAATAATATCACGAAAGTCCCTAAATATTTCAACTTAACTAATCTACTAATGCCATAGACGTTCATAATTAGTTTCTTAAATGAAAAAAATTAATATATCAAAGTAAATCTTTTTAATGCATTTTTGTAAAAAATACAATTAGCATTTAGAAATGTACGGTTTCTTTAGGTGGGTAAAAAAGTATTTTTAGTTCACATTTGTGATAATAAGATCCGAAACATAATCTTGTACAAATCCCACCTTAGAAATATGTGTTTTCAAGTGTACTATTAGTTCACGTTATGTGAATGAGACGCCCGTCAATAATTTTCTTATTATGAATGCTTGTGGTGCAGTTTTGAGACAAAACTATTTGATTGCAAAGTTAATAATATCACATGTGGATCAATTTGATCTAACTGAATTATTAAAAAAAATCTTTGTAGGTAATTTTGATTGGTTTTTGAATATCCAAATTATAATTGTAAATTTTCTTTTATAAACATTATAAAGACGCCGTAAAATAATGTGATTAGATCATTTATGAAATGACAACAATTGATTTTATCAACTTATTTTATCTAACAACATTGCTATATCGGGCAAATAGAATTGTCTCGAAATTGTTCCGAAAGAAACATTAGCCAATAACAAGAGAGAGTTTTGCGGAAATCACAGACTGCTGGTGGAAAACAAGGGAAAGTCAACAATTAAAACCTGAGTGGAATACATGTCGGGACAATTTCGCGTGAACAACTTTCGCTATAAATAACATTTTCCTTTATCTAATTTTATCATACAACAAAAGTCAACCCTCTTTGTTATCCGTAGTTTAAGGCGAATTCCCATAGGGAACTATTATTCAATTGGAGTTAGTTGGGCGGTTATAAGTATCTTTATTATATAAATAAGTATCTTTATTGTATTGTTATTACTCTTTTTTTTTTTATCAATCTATATTCTTTCAATATGAATCTTAATGAGTATCTTCTTCATGAGTATTTTTTGCTCTATTTCTTGCCGATCATCATCCATGTAATTCCATGATTCATAAGAGAAACTATAGATTTTGATTGCCACCAAATTTACGATGTTGATTATATATTCCATTGGCTGGAATATTTTGAGAAACATCAAAACTTTAGAAACATAATTGACATAAGCACTAAATTGTGAAATGTAAACCCTATAAGGGATTGTTAAGTTTTTCAACAAGTCAATAATTCCTTTTAGTTAATAAAAACAGAAATTTACTTTTTAATATATTTCAAACAATTTGTTGATGATAAATAAATTCTTGGGTTGTAGTTTGATCCTAAAATCGGCTCAAAAAATAGGTTGGCATGAGAGCCTCCGAATAGTGTAGTCAATGGCGAGTGGCGAATGGCTCAATAAATTCTTTCTGGGCATCCCGTCTTTGGCGGGTTGTGCTTTGGCCTCTCTGGTGGTGGTTTTGTTTTGGTTTTTTGTTGTATCTGACCTTGTTTGTGTTGTTTGGTGGTTCTTTTTTCGTGGTTCTCGTGGTTGCTTCCGTCTGGCTCGTGTGTTGAGCTAGTGGTGGTTATCCGTGGGATTTTGAGCGTCGTTTGGGCGGCTCCTTAGGTGTATCTTCTACAGCTTTTTTAGCTGGCTTTTTCTTGTGTTTATATATATCTTTGCCATTCAATAAAAAAAAAATGGCGAGTGGCATGGAGGGTTTCGTGGCTGTTGGGGTACAACAACCGATGGTAATGCAAAACTTTTGTCTCAGTCTTCGGTTTACAATATGCTTGGTACAAGAGCCATTGACATGTCAAGTTGGATTCTCAAATAGTTTTAAATCTTATCTTTGAATGCACCTTGAATATGACCCTTTCACTCCCTTGGTGAAGCATATTAGGAGGTTTCGTGATTTGGAATGACATTTGAATTCTCTTCATACTTTGCGGGAAGATAAATTTCGTGCGGATTGGTTGGCTAAACATTGAGCGGCTGCCTTTAAGGCATGGTGGTTCTTTAGCATTTGTCCCTTGCCTCTATATCACATTCTCTTGGTAGATGCTTTGAGAGTGACTAGCACTTGGTTTTAGTTTTAGTTTTTCGGTTGCTTTTCTTTTCCTTTTGTTAAAAAACGGTAACATGTAATTTCAAACTAACATATCATTTAAATTCGTAAACATTTACAAATAAAAATGAATTACTTGAAAAGAAAATAAAAATAAAGTGAAAAAATAAAGGCTTAATACATGCTTTGGTCCCTTAACTTATTTTTGGATTTCAATTTGGTCCCCTAACTATAAAGTGTCTCAATTTGGTCCCTTATGTCTTTTGCTGTTACCTCTTTTGGTCATATCCGTTACATTTTAACCATAAATATCTAAGGTGTTAGAGCATTGCAGGTGGTCTACCATAGACCTATTAATTTTTTTAATTTTAACTGTTTGATCTATTTTTCTAATAGAAAACCGTTGGATCATGTAGGTTTATTGTAGCCTACCGTGAATGATTAACACCTGATTTTTTTAAGCCAAAAATATATTTTTATAAAATCTTTTCCAAAATAAAATATATTTTTTTTACGAAATTTTAAAAAAAAGGTCAGATTTTATTTTCGAAAAAAAAAGGTTTTTTGAATATTTTTTCTACAAAATTCTGGGAAATATTTTAATTTTTAAAAATCTGGATAATTTTATTTTATATTTTTATAAAATCTGGAAAAAAAATATTCCAGAATTTTTATAAAATATTTTTCAAAATTAAAAAATTTGGAAAAAAAATATTTTTTTACGAAATTATGAAGATTTTTAAAAAAGGTTTTTTTAATTTTTTTCTACAAAATTCTGGAAAATATTTTAATTTTTAAAAATTTGGATACAATTTTTTTAAAAAAATACAGATTTTTATAAATCTGAAAAAAATTATTCCATAATTTTTATAAAATCTTTTTCAAAATTGAAGAAATAATTATTTTTTTACGAAATTTAAAAAAAAAAGTCAGATTTTTTTTTTCCGAAAAAAAGGTTTTCAAAAAATTTTCTACAAAATTCTGGAAAATATTTAATTTTTAAAAGAATATATAAAAAGATGAAGATTGATGGTTATTTTAAATTTTTATTTTTAGGAAAATCCAAGAAAAATAGAAATGATCATATGTTGTGAGCACATTGTATACGTGTGTACTTTTCAAATCCAACCCCTGATCACCAATCTTAAATGACATGTGGACGAGGGTTAATTGTTTTTGAAAAAAAAAAAACAAACAGACAGAACCAAAATAGTAAACGGCAGAAGATTTATGGGATTAAATTGAGACACTTTATAGTTAGAGGACCAAAATGAAATCTAAAAATATCCCAAGCCAAAAATAAATTAAGATGAAGGATCAGAAATGCAATTTTGCCATAGTATACCTTATGATATACTCAACTTTTTATCATTTTTTGTTTATAACTACGTTGTAGATACGAATTCTATGACACTCATTCAACATCGAGTCATTAAAAATGTGTCGTAAGTATACCGTATTTATCATAGATGATGGATTTGTGAGCAATGCGTGATTATCAGAGTTAGAATATCATGTTTAAAGATACTGCATATCAATATTCTTCTACCATTATAAGTAAACAGGCTTGAGGAATAAAAAGAGAAAATTGAAGGGGGGAAAAAAAGCTGATCAAGATTACAGAAATCTTGTGTCAACTTTCTATTACAATGTTGTCATGTTTGAACTTGTTCTCACTATTATAACAATTCCATGGAAATCCAAAAACAAAAAAAATCAGAAAAACATGGTTCTGTGACTTCTTGGTTTAGCTGCATGAATAGTTCACTTGAATATATGTTTGGCAACATGAAATGCCTTGAAGAAAAAGGCATCAACAAACAAATTCCCATTTTCTGCTGCTAGCTCATGCAGCATGTCCATTGATATTTCAGAATGCATAAAATCTAATACTCTCTAAGATACTTTGTTTAATGACGAGATGACGACAGAAACAAGTGAGGTAGAATTGACATCAACAATGGAAACAGGAGCACAATGACGAGGACAATAACGAGAAGTATGACATAACAAGTCCATTTCCTTGAATCCTTTTGATGCTCTCTTGCCTCATGAAGTTGTTCAGTACCTCTTCTAACAAAAGAACTAGCATGTGCAACATGACTCTCTATGTTATTCAATTGTTGTCCTTGTGACTCAACAAGTGCTGCCATGTCCAAAAATACTTGATGCAACTCAATCAAGTTTTTCTCTATTTCCTTAACAGCATCATGTCTTTCTTGAATCTCAGATATTGTGTCCATAATCTGACCCCTACCTTGTTCTTGAATTGCTCTTTGCATAAAAGTTTCACTTTCTCCACTTGATATCAAATTCTCAATAGTATCTTCATCAGCTTTCTCGCCAGTTATTGTAAAATACCTTCTTTCAATTGTTTCCTTGTACTCTTGTTGCATTCTAGCTCTTAACCCTTGAAAATCATCCATCATATCTTTGAGTTTTTTTCCCAATCCACTAACCACTGAAGTTCTTGTTCTATCTGCTGATGAACCTGGACCACACCCTGGAATGTTTCTATTCGCGGCATTTGAACGTTCTAATGCTTCAAGTTTACCCTTAATGATTTTGACTCTTTTGAGAACCTGTTCAACATCTTTATCCATCCTTGCTCTAAGATCTTTCATTGTTTTAGCATTGTGGACAATTTTGCTTTCTTCATTTGCCTCTTGTAATTTTCTATAAAGCTTCTCAACAAGCCTCATGTCTTCTTTCACATTCTCAACATCCTCAAAGAATTTATCAAGGTTGATACTCTCTTTTCCTGCTTCTACATCATCAATTTGGGCTTGCTCCTTCAAGTCACTGTATTTTTTGAAGGAGTTTGAGAATAAGTCATTCATTTTTGCAAATTTTTTAATGAATAATGACCAACACTTTTTTTTCTTTTTTTCTGTCTTTTTGATTGATTTCTTTTGTATATGGTGAATTCTGTAGTAACAAGAGAATAGTATATGGTTTGATCAATGTAACACAATTCTATGTGTTAAGATGTTCCTTAATGTGTCCTCATCCAACTTTGAATTATGATAATTTTTTACTAATGGAGAGGAAACAAGAAGGTGACAAAAGGAAACAAAAACCGATTGTCACCAGCAAAAGGGTATGAAGCAAAAAAAGTTGTTTTTCTACTTAGGGTAGAGGTTCATGATTTATGTGAAATGGGGACCAGACAAATAAACTAGATAGTACTAATCAAAGAAAGGTGTGTAAATGTTGGATATACCAAAGGTTACTCCTATATGAACATGTGGCAATGCTGCTTTTTTCTTGTACTCTATAAATGACTTGGTCATATTTTTTTTCCGTCCCCACAGCCAACTTGGTCTTTTTTAGGGGTACTTTTAAGCTTAATTAAAATTTGTATAAATAGGAATATTAAAATTATCTATCAAAATTCATTTATAGTATTAAATTCTCTATGATTAGAGTACTTTTTCTTTGTAACCAAAAAAAAAAAAATTTTTTTTTAATTTA
>Ga0228710_1010200_pt1 | contig 12674 bp, 6 predicted proteins | sample MedpolnodulmetaG_FD_177995 | JGI IMG/M metagenome (GOLD analysis project Ga0228710, IMG submission 177995) | Root nodule microbial communities from Medicago polymorpha collected in Santa Monica, California, United States - pink nodules | ecosystem: Host-associated > Plants > Roots > Nodule...
GTTTCATGAAATACCAAAGCACCTAATCACATCAATTGAGAGCTCTTTTTGCTATCAAATATGCAATTTATGACTGGCTTTGGAAGTGAATTAAGCATAATTTAATGTTGATGAGTAACCAATTATCCGATGATTGAAACTAATCATTAGCATTAGCATTCTTATCACTAAGACATACTTTAATTGCCACCACTGTTGCTAACAACTAGGGTAACATTTTGCTTGTAAAAATGAGTGAAAAAACACCTTAAATATTTGCATTGTGGATGGTCTTTGTATTGTTCGGGGCAAATTCGTGATCCACGTTTTCACTATATTTAGCATTACTCATTTTTTAATATTAAATATTGCTACTTGCAGGTTATAAATGATGCTATTGGTGTAATATTTCAAGCAGGACACCAAGCTGAGGTTTGATGCCTTGTCTTATTAGTTTTTTTTGTGCCAAAGACGAGACTAGAAATGCTATAGAAATAATCAAGTAACGTTCTGCAAGTAATATTTGGCTATATTTGGTATTTTGTATATGTAGGAACAATTGTGATCAAAGAATTTCAAAGGTACATGACTTACTAAGGTACAAGACTTTCTCTTATTTTTTGAGCCTATGCTTTTCACTCACTCGTTCTCTAATGTTAGATCAATGAAACACTATCTCAGTTTCTATTATGCTTTTTTAAGCACTAAGTTATGACTTATATGTATATATAACTTGCCAATCTAACCCAAGTAACTAACAAACCTACCCAACAAATTTTAGTATCACATAGCTACACTAACTGATGATCCACCAAAGTTCTACATAGACATAGCAAGATTTGTATATGTATATGAGTAAAATTATACTAGTTTAAATATTTCATTATGAAGCTGAATAACAAGCACAAAAAAAAAACTAATAAACCGGTTAGACAGTCTAGACTCTGCATTGATATGTATCTATTTAAATTATGAAGCTGAATTACTTGCCTGCTACTTGCAGAACCCAACTGTCTATTTTTCTAGTTCAGGCCACAAACAACCTACGAATATGTTTAGTGGTTGATATGATAACATTTTAGTGGTTGGTGTTAAGGTATAGAAAGTTATTCATTGCGGCTAATTTGTTACAGGGGGAAATTTGATTCCATGTAGCTTGGAGTAATAATACAATTGAGAAGATCAAGTATATGACTGACGAGGTAAGCAAGTTAAAACTGTTTTGTTTTAGGTCAACTTTAACCTTAGCTGCTCATTAGTTTGATCAATTGTTATGGTGTAACTTAATGGTTCAGAAGAAGAAACCTTGTTATTGTGTGACTTAATGGTTTAGAAGAAGAAACCTTGTTTGAATAAATTAAAAGAAACCTTGTTGATGCATTTCACACTGTTTTGTTTCAGCTATATGTCTCTTTGAGTTTTTCTGGATGTTGGTTGCCTTTCATGTTGTTTCCTGCAAATTCGTTGTGAATTTTTTTCCGCTTGAGTTAGTTTTCTGGTTGTCTGTGTAGTTGCAATTTTGTTTTGCAGGGTCATCAGTTCATGTTCGCTTCTCCAATCATTGTTGAAGCTGTTTTATCAATTTTATGGTCCCGCTGCAGTTTCGTTTGGCATTGGGTTTTTAGCTGACAGCATCTTTTTGTTTTTAGGTGTTAGCATGTTTTTGTTTTTGGAGTTGAATTATATATGTTGGATTTGATTTTGTAGTTTAAACTATGTAATTTATTTATAGTTTTGATTGTTACTCTTGAATCAATTGTATGAATGAGATTTGGATATTTTTAGTTATATATTTATGTATTTTAAGCATTTATCAATTTATTTATTTGAATTGTCAACAAAAATTGCCCCATTCAAAAAATTTTTTTTTTAAAAAAACTATACATCTGCGACTGTTGTGAGGGGTCGCAAGTCCATTTAATATAAATTAAACCACATACTTTGCGACAGTTCTGAAGGGTCGCAGATGTAATAGCTTTTGCGACAGTTGGTGCGGCTGTTCTCTGAACTGTCACAAAAGACAGTTGCGACCCCAACATCCGCGTCTGTTGGGGAACAGTCGCAATTGTACATTTGCGACCCTTCTAACAGTCGCAATCAGCCATTTTAAAAGTCGCAAAATGCATTTTTTCTTGTAGTGTGTATTCTCATTGATTTGTGATTAATGATTTAATCAAGATCCGTTCTCATGGGATTTCTTCCGTAAAGAGGATTAAAATTTTGAAAAACCCCTCTTAAAATCTCTTTAGTGGTATCAGAGCCATGGTTAGGCTCGTTGGGGAGCGGGAGCGGGATCCTAGTATGGATCAGGCTAGTGATGTGGGTGACTCACACTTGAGGGGGAGATTGTTTGGTAATCAAGTGTGAGTAATTATGTCTCACATCGATTAGGAATGGAGGAAACAAAGGATATATAAGAGAGGGAACCCATAAACCAATTACCTTAAGGTTTTGGGTAAGAGTTTGGTGTTTAAGTCTCTTTCTGGTCCTGGACGTTTGGCCCATTGCCGCTCCTAGGGCTCCCCGGACTCCCCAACAGCAAATGAGGTAGTCGATGATGCTCGTTCTCGAAAAAAGGAATTGTTACTCTTCAAGGTTGATTTTGAGAAAGCTTATGATTCCATTGACTGGAATTACTTGGAGCAAGTGATGGTAAAAATGGGATTTCCGACTCATTGGCGAAAGTGGATTAATGAATGTGTGGGGACTGCCACAACATCAGTGTTGGTAAATGGGTCTCCAACATATGAGTTTTCATTGGGTAGGGGATTAAGGCAAGGGGACCCCTTCCCACCCTTCTTGATTCTTTTGGCGGCGGAGGGGTTTCATGTGTTGATGGAAGCTTTAGCTGTAAATAATCTCTTTACTGGTTATAAGGTGGCCTGCCATGATTCGGTGGTGGTGTCACATCTTCAATTTGTGGATGATACCATTATTTTATGCGAAAAATCATGGGCCAATATCAGAGCAATGCGTGTCATTTTATTGCTCAAATTTTACACTATGTCTGAGCTTGTTTGATGTCTTATAGCTTTGCTTCTATCTTTTAAAATCATAAAATAAGTTGAACTTATTTAAATTTGAGTATTAACGATGTATCCAAACTTTGTTTAACTTATTTAAATTTTGTTTACGCTATGTCAGCGCGTAATTTTTGTCTTTTATATTTTCTTCTAACACTATATCAGATGGGATAATTTGCAAATACAATATATTATACTGAATCAAAATAAAGGTGGACATATAACTTAAAGCAAAAAAGACATATTCATTAGATTTTCTTGGGATAAGGAAACATTTTACACGTTGTTACTGAAAACATAAAACAAAAATACATCTCTAAACCATCATTGGTAAGTTTGAGATTAAAAACAGAAACAACTTAAAAACATATAAGAAAAATACATAGAACTAACCACATCTGAATCTCGTGTAATACAATCAAAATTCGATTTTATCTACATCTTGAAAAACCCCAATTAAAAATTTCTAAAACATGGATTGACTCAAAGAAAATATGATGTATCTAAAATACCTAAAAAAAACACACATTTTCTTGACAATGCTAACCCGTGAGAGGGTGAAGATGATTTCTGCTGAGTGGGTTAAGCTTTAATAATAAGAGATAAACATGAGGATATGAATGGCATTCATTGCGTGACAAAGGGGTGAGAAGATCAAATGTTAGAATTTATTGTGTGGTAAAGGAGCATTTAAAATATTGATATTAAAGAAGAAGGTCAAACAATTGTATTTAAATAAGGATAAAATTTTCAGATTTGATATGAATGAAATTCATTGCGTGACAAAGGGGTGAGAAGATCAATTGTTAGAAGTTATTGTGTGGTAAAGGAGCATTTAAAAGATTAATCTTAAAAAGAAGGTCAAACAATTGCATTTAAATGAGGAGAGAATTTTTGGATTTGATATGAATGGCAAAAGTGCATTTAATGAATGGCAAAGGAGTGAGAAAGTCAAATGTGAGAATTCGAAATGTTTTAAGGACATTTAAATGAGAAATTCAAACATGAATGACATTTATTGCATGACAAAGGGGTGAGGAGGTTAAATCTGCGAATTTATTGGTTGAAATGGGAGGGAAAAGTTAGGTTAAAATTAGGGTTAAGGATTGTTTGACCATACAACCTTTAGAAAGAAAGATATCTCGATTAATTGATAAAAAAAAAACTCAAAAAAAAACAAGAAAGTTGTCACAACTAACCTATTCCTTTGATATCCTCTAAATTTGATCAAAATGGTGTCACCTTTGCTGGAATTTAGCAGTGTAACCGAAGTTACATTACCCTCAATACTCCACCTTTTCGTTATCCTCGTCCAATGATATGTCCTTAAAACAAGTAATAGTCTTATGCATTTTCCCCTAAATGTGGAGAGAACTTTTGTGACGGCTTACATGCTCTTTTGCCTATATTTTCTACTCCCTATGTTATGCTCAATAGGTAAATAGATTAATGCAAAAAAAATAAAAAATAATACAATATTTTAAGGGGAAAGGGTCTTCTAATCACAACTTCATTTTAAAATAAACAAATTCATGCATACCTAAGGACTTGGACTGAAAGAATTGTACACGACGGAGATGCAGCCATGTGATTGTGAACACTAGACAAAATAAAAGCAAATGCATACTTGCCTGACGTGCAGATGCTTGCGACATCCATGAAGGTAGTAGACATGGTGTGTTATTCAAAGCATCATAACTGGACTCGTTTGTTTTTCCACAATATTTGGAGGCGGTTTATCAAAGATGAGTTTCAAACCTTACATTTAGAGCCTCGGCTAATAGTGTACTACATAGCAAAAGCCACTCAACAGCAATAACTAATCATCTAAGTAGCATAAAGGAAAAGGACAAAACTAAATTAACTACTTTTAATTAAACTCCCTAATGCAAATTGCCAACTAACATATATTTATTGTGCGTTCACAATCCCACCACCACCAACACTGCAGCTAGTTTAAAAAGTGTAAAAATCCTTAGTAAATTTTGGGGTGATGTGGTGGACTCTCAAACTGATGGCACTATGGGTCCTGACACTGACAGTGAAATGAATATGCACCCTGTGGTTTTGAAGTACTTGGAGGCACAACCAGATGCTAATCGCCAACCTAAGTCTTACAAGAAGTCAAAAAAGAATAATAGCAATCAGACCTGTACTAAGAATCTAGCTGGTAAGGATCTGCAAGAGGCCAAGGCTCAGATGGTATCACAAGTAGTGAGCCCATCCAGTCCCGTTCCAAAAAGGGTGTAATTAAAAACAATCCCAAATATGTTGAACTGTCACTGAATCTTTCATTCAATGGCTGCTTCGAGGAAACTGAAAGTGATCACTTCCTAGAAAAACTAAAACCGAAGTCGGTTTGGTATCCGCCAGCCACCCTCTTTTGGAGATCGCCGCTAGGTTTTTAGGTTTATGAGTGTGGCCTAGGTTTGTTTTACCAAGCCCCACGGTGGGCGCCAAATGTGTACAATCTATAGAAGTAGGTTTAACTTGTTTTTGTCATGTCTTGAGAGTGTTCTCAAGGTTAGTATTTATAGCAGTAGTTGGGCCTCTTTAATCCACTAACTTAGGCATTAAGTTACTTGGAATAAGATAAGTATTGAGGCTTCTAGTTGTTTCTAGAAGGTTTCATAGACGGCGGCCCATGTAGAGGGCGACAACGCACAATCAGCAAATATATATTCACCAAAGCAGTGTAAAAGTACACCTCCATTTACATTGATTAATTCACCACCAATTACATTATCAAGTATTTACATCCACACATTCAACAAGTCATAATTCACAAGAGTCATCATCATATCATCAAGTAAAAATCAAAAAAGAATCATCATCGTTAAAATCAACAATCATCATCAACATATTATTGTTTCAAAGAAACATTATTGTTTCAAATTCACATTTTTCATAAAAGACTGACAACCAACCACATAATGGCATTCATCATATTAAACACCTAATCATCATTGATTCATTCTTATTATATCCTATTAGTAGGAATACAAAGCCATTTGCAAGTTATCAAGTCATAAAATCTTAATTGGATAAAGTTCGTCTATTTCGATAAAATTGTCGATTTTCAAATGTTTCACCAAAATGAAGTTTTAAGCATCGATCATACATTCAAGACATCCCTACATATCACCTATCATCTAGGGAAAACATTCACGGAATTTTCGTTTCACAAAGTTACTTCATTTTCCAAAATTTCACAAATTCGTCTCATTTTAAACACGTTTTTAAAAATCCATCATCTTCCTTCATTTCTATGATAAAAACATCCATTGATAGTTAGAATAAAGTCTCTACCCTTAAGAACAAGTTTGGGAACATTTGGAATGAAGAAAAATGCATTTTTTAGGTTTCTAGTATGACAAAACCGTGACACGTTTCTCTCAAATCGTGGTACGATTTTTACAACATCAAAAACAACAAAATTCTGGTCAAAATCATGGACAAACAACATCAGATTTTTCAACTTTCATGTTTTCGTGCATAAAATTCCGATTTTCAATCCGTTTTCAATTCTATTTTTGCCAACGCGTCCCAAACACTTAGACCGTTCCAACTATACTTGAAAACATGGGTTTACAACTCAAAGTAACTTAATCCAACTTATCCAAAATGACTTATTCACAAAAGTGCTTAAAACGATTTTTGACACGAAAACCCGATTTTCTCCCAAAACCTTTAATCAAAAACAGAAACTCTTCATACTCTAATTCATCATAACAACTTATTCAATCCATTCAAAATCATAATTCAACTTATTTCACCATTTTCACTAAAAATCACAAAACTCAACAACACAACCACAACTTCTCATCAAACATGAACAAACTCATGAATTCTTCACAACAACACATACCCGATAACATTTAGAACATGTATATCATGATATCAACATCATTCAACCATAACATCATCAATTTCATCAAATTAAGTCAAAATCTCATAGTAAACAACTTATAACACATCAACAATGAAATTTAAGCATAAACCACAAGTTTTCAATACTTTTAACATACCCAAAAACACCACTTAAATCCAAACACGAAAATCATAATATAACATCACTAATTTCAAAAAATCAAAATAATAAAACATCTCATTTTATTAATATCATTGATACAATTACAATAATTGATACATTTTATTCGAATTTACTAAATCTACTTCTTTGGGGTAAAAAGAGACCAACTTTGTGATAACAAGAGACCAACCTTGGGGTAAAAAGAGACTGATCTTCGTGGGGTAAAAAGACATCAACTATTGGGGTAAGTCTAAATCTGGTTCTTTTTATACCCCAAAAAGATTCTTTTTACCCACGGTAAAAAGTTTTAGGGGTAAAAATAAGCAGATTTAGTTTTACCCAAACGGTTGGCCTCTTTTTACCCCAAGTCGATCAACCTCTTTTTACCCTCGATTGACCTATTTTTACCCCTCGATTGGCCTCTTTTCACCGCAAAAGGGTAAAAAGAGAAAGACTAAAAAAAAAGGAGAATTATAGGGGAGAGAGTGAGGGGAGAGAATGTGAGATGATGGTGTGAGGAAATTGTGAAGTTTGGATGTGTATTTATAGGTGGAGATTGTAACATAGGTTATAACTACAATAAACATAATAAAAAAAACGTGTAAAAATATATAAAAATGTTTAAAACCAATTAAAATCATTTGATCACCGTCCAAAAAACGTGTTATTGATGCATGAAGAACCGGCCAATTAGAGTGAGTTAACTCACGTTACCGGCCAAAGGTGCGTGAGTTAACTCACGCGGGGATATTTTGATCTTTTCAATTGGGAACGAGCAAAAACTGTTGAGTATAGAGCAGAATTCTTTAGTTTATGGATTTGTTTTTAGTGAAGGTTATGGATTTTTATCATTAATTCATCATTTACAATAGTATAAAATACGAATATATTTTAACTAATTTGCCTTAAAAAAAAAATCAAATCATAATCAACTACTTAAGTGGGCTACTGCACCAAAATTAAAAAGTTAATTAAGATTCTGCAATATATGCAGAAAATCAACACCACACGAAGCAGGTTATTCACCTTTTTGAATAAAGAAATAGTATCATCAATCAATTTATTGAGATCATCGAACAAATCATCACTTATTCTCCACCTTCATTTTCCACCACACCTACCTTCCATTCACAAAAAATAAATAAGAGCTTGTTTATTCTCAATCTCAGACAAGAAGAACAACCCTGGGAACATAGAGTGCTGGCCACAAGAACCAATCCATTATTTTAACTAGAACATTTTATTCCCACGTCTAATCTTTTTTTTTTATAAAAAATAAAAAATAAAGAAAAAAGAATGAAATGAACACTTGGCAAGAGTTTAATCTATTTTATATCTTTAGACCAAAACAACGCATCATTATCATCATAAATAAATAGAAGGACTATCAATTGTAATATTACTAGCAACTAGCATTTTTTTTCTTACCAACTAGCTGTATCATCCACTATGGTCTATGAACCTACATTTTTATTTTCCAAATAGACATTAATTAAACAACTCAAGTTTTTGGTAAACAAAAGACAACCTAAGCTTTTTTATTTTTATTTTTGATAAGACAAGCTTCTTCTTTTTTTGATAAAAACAACTTAAGTATTTTAATACCAAGTCCCCCACTTTCTTTAAATAAACATGCATAGTGTTCTCATCTACCCCCTAGGTATTTTATTACATTCGATACACCCTGACCTAAGAAATCTTGGTTGTATTGTATATTATATACCAACAAATAGAGAATAGATCTTGTCAAAAAGAAAATAGAGAATTCGTTTTGCTTATAGTGAACAAGTAGAAAATACAAAAGAGATTCTTTTTACTGTAGACTTGTCAATTGTATAATTAAAAAAATACCCAAGCCATTGCTTTTCTTGTTATCTTGTACATATAAAAGATAAAGAAAAAGTTAAACAGTGAAAAGTTTTGAGAATTTCAGCATTATTGGCCATTGATAAGATTCCCCCTGTTTTCAGTGTTTAGTGTTGATATAAATTCTCAAGAGTGGCGAGTTAATTCGATCTTAAAAAGTATTTTTTTCTTTGAAGTAAAAAAGTATTAATACAAGCATGCTTTTTTGAGGGAAAGTATTAATACAAGCATGTTATTCTTCAAAAAGAAATACAAATACATTTTTATTTTAGGAACAGTTGTTTTAGGAAATAATACTTTTCTATAATTTAATGTTTTATAAGCAGAAAAAAAAAAGTAAAAAAAGTATAAGCCGTGCTAAGTGAATTTTTTTTTATTGCCCTACTTTTTGCCAAAAAACATAAAACTGCCTTACTTTTTCGAAAAATTGCAAAACTACCCTACTTTTTCAGATGTCTGTGATACAACTACACTCAAAGTTGTGTGGTACCCTAAAAAGTGACGAAAATTTTGTCCTTATTTTACCACTCAACCCAAAGTTGCATGGTAGTTTCTTTTTTTTATTTTTGAATTTTTTTGAATACCCCTCCATCTTTTCTTTTTTTGTTTTTGAAAGGATGCAAAGAGCATCAAATCATTTCATTGAAAAGAAAAGAAGTACAAAGGAGAAAAGGGGGACCAAACCAAAACCTTTTTAAAAGGTAACACAACGAAAGTTGGGCATACCCAACCTATTCCTATTGTACTCCCTCCTAACAAAGTCAGGGATGTTATCAAACCAAAATAACTCTAAGGAAGATAAAGATAAACCAAAATACGCCAGACTATCCGCACAAATATTTCATTCCCTGTAAACATGTGATGCACAAAATCTCATCCTATGGGTAGTATGAATACAATTTTCCCACCTAATTTTTAGGCTCCAAGGAACAACATAGTTGGATTTGAAGGCAAGAATCACCAATTGAGAGTCAGACTCCAGCCAAACATTAGAGAATCTCATCAAGGCGGCAATTTCAATAGCATTCATTGCTGCAATTAATTCAGCGTAAAGAGCATTAGCATCACCAAGAAATTTAGAGAATCCACCTAAAGAAACACCATCAGAGTTTCTAAAAATTCCACCAGGTGCTGCTCTTGTAGGATTTTTGACAGAAGCACCATCAGTGTTCACCTTCACCCAAGAATGCATAGGAGGAGCCCAAATGACTTCTTTGATCAATGAAGCCCTAGGAGGCTTGATATTTACTTTGCAAGCTTTCAAGATGGTGAATTCTAACATATTAGAAGCCGCAGTTTTAGAGGTAAGGTTCCCTGATAAAGAGACTTTGGAAATGATCAAGTTAATAGCTAATCTCCAATCAATAGTCTTACCCTGAAACCGAATGTTGTTCCTCCTGTACCAGATGATGTTTAATAAATTGATGATGCAAGCTTGAACTACTACATGACATTGAGGAGTCCAACTGTTATCTAAAATAGCCCAAATATCCATCGGAGAGTTAAAGATCAGCGACTTATTAAGAAGAGATGCTAGCCAAGACCACATTTTTAAAGCAAAGGAGCACTCAAAGAATAAATGAAAAGTGGTTTTCGCATAGGCATGACAAGAGGAACACGTTGAAGGGAGATTACACCCTCTTAGCACAAGGTTATCATCAGTAGGGAGCTTGTTGTGCATGAGCCTCCAAGTCGTCAAAGATTTTGAGGGAGGGATATCCGGACTCCATAAACCCTTGGCCCAAAAAATATTTTGACATGCACCGTACTTGAATAGGAAGGCCTCCTTAAGAGAGAGATCACTTGTTGAACTGCTTTTCCAGACAAATTTATCCTCTTTCGGATGCCTGGGAAGAGTAATTTGCATGACAAGTTAATTCAAAGTGGGATAAGAATCCAAGACCGATTGAGGGACTTGCTAGAAAGAATTATGAATATAATCAGAGACCCTAGCTGTTAGAATGCTATGAACAGTATCTGGCAAATTTAGAATAGATGCAACAGGTTTATCAAGCCAGGTATCAAGCCAAAAATTAATATTCTCTCCATTACCTATGATCCAGCTGCAATTTTCATTAATGTTATTGATTTTGGATTTGACACTGCTCCAAATAGAAGAGAAAATATGATGAGAGATGACTTTCCTTCCCCTAAACACCTTACTTCTAAGAAGAATGGTCCAATCTTCACTAGAGTTTTTAAGATCCCAGCACATCTTCAAATTAGCCGCTTCATTCAATGTATACAAAAACCTCAATCCCAATCCTCCTTCTGAATAAGGCTTACACACCTTTCTCCAAGAAACAGTAACCAGCTTCCTTTTGGATATGTCACCGCTCCAGATAAAATTACAGATCCAAGCTTCAACTTCTTTTAACAAGGTATTGGGCCAAGAATACAAAGAGATTGTGTGCATCATCATACCTTGAATCACAGCCTTAACCAGAGTGACTCTACCCGCAATCGATAAAAGAGAGGCTTTTCAAGCACCAAGCTTAGACTTAATCTTATCTGCAATAGGCTGCAAATGAGATTTCTTTAGCTTCCTTTTAAAAGTTGGAACTCCACGGTAAGTAAAAGGAAGAGAGCCTTTATTAAAACCTATAAGATTAGTTATCTGCTCCAGCCTTGCATTAGAAATAGAACCATAATAAACAGTAGACTTTGAGGGATTGATAACTTGACCTGAAGCCAAAGCGTAAGAATTGAACAGGTTCATGAGAGCATTGATTGAAGATAACTTTCCTTTGCAAAAAATCATTATGTCGTCAACATAAAGAGAGTGAGAGGGGACCTGAACACTTGACTTGTGTTATATTTACTGGTTTTTTTTTAAATTTTAAATATCATGCAACTTGGGGTTAAATGGTATAATAAGGGCAAAATTTAAGATGCATAGATTTCCGTTCTTGCATGCATAATATATAAACTGAATGACATGATGACTGTTGGATCTAATCACCTCAGTCATATTGAGTGACATGATGACTGAGTGACATTATTTTTTCTATATTATGCATGCAAGAACGGAAATCTATACATCTTAAATTTTGTCCTTATTATACCACTCAACCTCAAGTTGCATGGTATTTAATTTTTTTTTTAAAAAAACCAGTAAATACAACGCAAGTCAAGATGGAGGGGTATTTAAAAAAAAACTACCATGCAACTTGGAGTGTAGTTGTACCAGAGACATCTGAAAAAGTAGGGTAGTTCTGCAATTTAACGAAAAAGTAGGGCAGTTTTGTGTTTTTTGGCAAATAGTAGGGCAGTAAAAAAAATCGTGCTAAGTAACTATTTTGATTAATTATGTGTATAAATTTGTTTTGGACCGTCGATCCACCACCATTAAACTCAGTAAGAAATTGATACAAAGCTAATAATGTGACATGAAAATGTAGTGATCACATTAAATGTCAGTGTATAAAATATTTTACACCGCCGGACATGCCCAGTAAACTATTAGTCTATTATTACTATTTTAAGAAAATTGTTGTTCACACATATCATAGGCTGAGAAACACATGTAAAAGACGAAATTACCCCTCGGCAGTACTGCCGAGGATTTCCAAAACCGGCTGTAGTTAACTGTTGAGGAAAACCTCGACAGTTAATTTCCGAAAAAAACAACTATGCAGACAGTGGATTCTGCATAATTGTAAACATTTCCAAGCCATTTTTCGGCCAGTTTTTACCTGTAATTAAACCAGAACATTTCCAAATGCAATATAACTCATACAACATTTAAACTCAGTGATAAACAAGAAAAATAC
>Ga0228710_1010203_pt1 | contig 12672 bp, 4 predicted proteins | sample MedpolnodulmetaG_FD_177995 | JGI IMG/M metagenome (GOLD analysis project Ga0228710, IMG submission 177995) | Root nodule microbial communities from Medicago polymorpha collected in Santa Monica, California, United States - pink nodules | ecosystem: Host-associated > Plants > Roots > Nodule...
CATACATATTAAAGAGATGATTGGGCAGATTCACAAAACAAGCATTTATTATTTCTCTAGAATTCTTGTTTGGATTTGCTTCATCATCAAAGCTATTGGAAACCCATTTTTCTTAGGGGAAGGATTGCATTTAACAATGGCTTGAATTTCAGGAATTTAAAAATGCATTTATAATTTCTTATAGAAACCCATGGTTGGTTACAAATGTAGGTTAAGGATCTAAAAATGGGTTCAATGGCATGAATGACAGGAATGGTTTTTCAATGCTTTCAAAATAAACAAAAATAAAAACTGGAAATGTTGAAAAACGGTTTCCAGGAAATAGACTGTGCGGGGGTGAACTCATTTAGATTTGAAGAAATGTTGAGGGTGAGAGTGAAAAATAATTGTGTAAAATGTTAAATGAAAAATAAGGGTAATGTTGGAATTTTTAATAATTTGTAGGGGTGAAGGTACGGGTGTAGGGGTATGAGGTGAAACTTCCTCTAAATTTCTAATATATTTTTTTAAAGAATTATTATAAGATTATTAGATATTTTTAGCATAAATATGAGGTGGATTCTAGGGTGAGGGTCCAATTAGGTCCCTCACCGGTGAACCACGAGAAAAACACCAATAGATTAAATAAGTGGTTCAGATTTATTTAAATTAAAAGAGGGAACATGTAGAATTGCTCACATTCAATCATATCCTGCAATGGTTTTACCCTATGTTACAATTCGTGTAGAAATTCTTCCCATAATCAGATAACTGCTATTCCCCTCAAACCATCAAATTTGTAAATCAAATTACATGAACCCTAAAATTAAAATAAAAAAAATTCTTCTTCCGGTTAAAGTCATAATATCTTTGAGTGATGTTTTACCCTAAAATTAAAATAAAAATTTGCAATGGTTTTACCCTAGTTTTTGAATCTGATAAAGTCATAATATCTTTGAGTGATGTTTTACATGGCTGATGGTTTATTTGGACCGAATATCATTTCTATTTCATCAATCAAATAATAATTCTTCCGCTGGTTGTGCTTATATTGTTGAATCTATTGATATTTGAGTGATTTCATTGCAGGATATGATTCTATTGCGGAAGAATCATATTGATATTTGAATCTATTTCATTCGGAAGAATTATTATTATTTGAAACCAGCGGAAGAATTATTATTATTTGTGGTTGTGCTCACATTCAGTCCAAATAAAACAGGCAGGGAGACTGTGATAATTCAGTCCAATAGATTCCGAAGGAAATAGCTTATAATAATTCTTCCGAATGGAATAGCTTATAATAATTCTTCCGAATGGAATAGCTTTGAAACCAGCGGATATTATTATTTGAATCTATTGATATTTGATTGATTCCATTGCGGAAGAATCATGGCAGGACGAATTTGTACACGAATTGTAACATAGGGTAAAATCATTGCAGGATATGATTGAATGTGAGCAGTTCTACATGTTCCCTCTTTTAATTTAAATAAATCTGAACCACTTATTTAATCTATTGGTGTTTTTCTCGTGGTTCACCGGTGAGGGAACTAATTGGACCCTCACCCTAGAATCCACCTAAATATAATATATAATTTTGATATTATTTATATTATTCATTTAATTTTTTTTGGTCAGCTGAGTTGATGTTTTTATTTTAAATTTAAATAATTTAATTTGGTAAAATTATGTTAACATTATTTTAAAAAAGTACAACATAAAAAACTAATAATTTTAAAATATAATATAAGAAACTGAAAAATTGTTCAACTATGAATAAATATAAATTGAATACTCACTAATTTAAATACATAAGTCACCTAAAAAAAAATCAAATATAAGTTACTCATTAATAAAATAATATTCTTTCAAAAAAAAGTTACTCATTAATAAAATAATATAAATTGAATACTTATTAACTTAAATACATAAGTCCCCTATAAAAATCAAATATAAGTTACTCATCAATAAAATAATTTTTATCCCTTCAAAAAAAAATTATATGACTTTTAAAATTTGTTGAATATTTTACTAGTATTTTCAATTGGTTTTTTCTTACAAACAAAAGAGTAGTAAAAACAAGTCTTTGTGTGAACTCTATTTTGTTTAGAAGTGACAAGTCACGAAGTTCTTATGCCTTCTAGAAATCAAAACCCAACAGCCACCTTCCACTTTCTGCCACCTCATCACATGTACGCGGTTTTGCCATCATCACTCATCACTCACTATCACTAATCACCTCCCCCCACCTAATTATTGCAATGAAATTTGAAATTAATGAAATTAAAATGACAATCCCAATTACCAAAAACCAAGTTTTATTTCGACATTTGGCAGTTACACGCAAACCTCTGTATCACTTTCTGCGAAGTTTCATTTCAACATCTCATCTCCTCTGCAAACAAATCTCATTTCCTATTTTATCTATGGGTATCGATTAAGGATTTTATAAAGGGAAATATAAATTGTTACATCATTTTTTAATATTTAGAATAAGAGTCTCGTTAATTACTACCCTCACAGCAATAGTTAAGATATCTATAAATAGAAATTGTATTTTGGAAATATAAGATGTTACTTTTAATAAAGTAATAATTACACAACTTTTCATAAAAACTTATTTGTTTTGGATGTTAAACCAATACCCTTAAAACACTGGTTAGCATTCTCCTTAAAATAATCATTAGACAAAAATAAATAAATTAATTTAAATGGTACTAAATGTTAACTTGTGCGTATGACAAAAACTGAGATGGAAGGAAAGGATCAGTTTGTGTGTTACACACATATATTTTTTTTTTTATAGAGATTAGTCGTTAAATTGAGATGAAAACTTTGTATCATAACATGTTAATAAATAAATAGTTATTAGCATTCTCTTTTATTAATTTATAAATTTAATTTAAGCAAGGTAACAAGAAAAATTAAAATTTTATATTATAAAAAATACATTTTACAATATAAATATTTTTAATTTCACAAAAAAATATATGTTAAAATAATAAAGTCAAATTATATTTGATTCCAATTTAATTAGATGAATTTTTAAAACAATCTATTTTTTATGACTTAAATATAAACAAAATAAAGATGTATTTAGTCTAAATATAGACCAAAATACACCTTAAGAAGTAAAAATTACATATACATGATTTTGACTAAAAAATTATTTAATTATTTAACTTTTTAGGGGAAAAATAAATAATGAAGTAACTTTTTGAGTAAAAATAATTATTAGAAGTATAAAATAAATACAATACCCAATTCACCCTTTCTCATCATCCATCTATATCTATATATTAACACTTGTCACTATTGTTGTCATTTTCTTTTCCACACACACCAACTGCTTGTTGTGCAAAGTAACATTGATTACAAATACACATACACATACACATACACATAGGTAGTATATCTTTCAAGTTTATCATAACTTTTGAGAAAAAATGGAGAACAACAATCAACAATCCTTTTGGCAATTCAGTGATCAACTTCGTGTCCACTCATCAAATCTAGCAAACCTATCTCTCAATGATTCAATCTGGGGTAACAATTACTCTTCCTCCAAAAATCAAAGGAGAAATTTTGATACCAAATTTGGTGCTGAAATCATCAACAACAACAACTCTGTTTCTCTTGGAAAATCCCCTGTTTCTGATCATTTCAATAATGAAGGATCATCATTTTTCTCTTTTGATGTTGGTGTTTCCCCTCTTAATGGAGGTTTTAACAAGGGAATTTATTCAAAACCTTCTTATGGTGGGAATGTTACTAAAGGTGAAGATGAGATTTTTCATCCATCTAAACCTTCCAAGAAGAATTCAAACCCTAATAAGAAACAAGGGGAGAACAATAACAACAGTGATGGAATTAAGAACAAGGATTCCAAGGCTGCTGCTGACAAGAGATTCAAGACTTTGCCACCAGCAGAGTCTCTTCCTAGGAATGAAACCATTGGTGGGTATATCTTTGTCTGTAACAATGATACCATGGCTGAGAATCTCAAAAGGCAACTCTTTGGTAATCATCCTTTCTTTCCTAAATTGCAATTCTTATTATTATTTCCGATTTTTTTCCCCTTCAATTATGCAATTGTTTTTTTTTTATTATTATTAAAGAGGATGCAATTGTTGTCGTCGTCATTAAAAAGGATACAAATTATTATTATCATCTCTTGTAAAAAAAAATATTATTGTTTTTTTTAGGAGATAAAAATATTATTGTTATCATTATCATCATCATCTCCAATTAAAAAATGTATATTATTTTGCTTTTGATGCTATATGTTCTGGTTTTTTACTTTGAAAACTCGGTAATCAGCCCAATTCCGACGGTCCAATCCCACCCTTGAGGGCCCATTTAAGACCAGTAAAATCATATACGTAAAATTATATATGAACAAGTCCATTGAAATTAACACGGGTATGAGAGGCCAAACATAGTGTTAGCTTGGGTGGCCTTGGCTGCCCCATTTTTATATTTTGTTTAATTTTTTTATAAATTAGTGTAATTTTGGGTTTAGCTACTCTCATAATATAGATTTAACTACCCCAAATAAATTTACTTTGAAAATTATTAGTAGAAAACAAAACATTATCACTTCATTGATGCATTTATTTTTCTTGTTTTGACACTTTGTCAACAACAAAAATTGTCAAGATAATATTCGTAAAAGTATTTTTTTATCTTTTATATATTTGGCCCCTTCGAATTTTTTTTGGCTAGCTTTGCCGCTGCCGGGGTATATGACTATATGTTCTCTGATTGTCTATTTGTAGCTTTATTTTGTTTACCATGTATGGGGCGATATCGCTGCACTGCTTAGTTTAGTTATGATATGTAATTATGAAGCCTGAAATTTTGCAGTTATTGTTGGCTCAGGAAAGTGGCATAATATATTTACTATAGATTGGTGTGTTAGCCATATAAGGGATAATAACCTGTTGTTCAATTTAATGTCAATTGCAATTGCAATTTTTGAAGTGTTTAATTATTATCATCACAATCACAATAGCCTTCAGTATCAATTATTTATTTATTTTTCTTTTGTGAATGTTTGTGTTTTTAGGTTTGCCTCCCAGATACAGGGATTCAGTTAGGGCCATTACTCCTGGGTTGCCCCTTTTTCTTTACAACTATACCACTCACCAACTCCATGGAGTTTTTGAGGTATGATTTACTTGGTTAATGTCATTTTCTTTCTGACCTAATCACATTTATGAGACGGTTAGTTAGGGAAGCCAAACTATCCATTAAAATTGTGCATTAGGCATCATAATAAAGTAATTACCAGCCTCATAATTCCAATACATTTGGCATTTTGGAACTTCATTTCCGCTGTGTCATAAGTCATAACATGTGGTGGGGTTGTTTATTTGTTTAGGCTGCAAGTTTTGGTGGAACAAATATTGATCCAACGGCTTGGGAGGACAAGAAGTGTGCTGGCGAATCTCGTTTCCCTGCTCAGGTATCATTTTCGTTCCAACCTGTACGGCCTTAGTATGCTACATCAGCCGTAAAGAGACGAGACAGTAGATTTAGATGGTCTCGTCCCCATGGCTACTGGCATCATACAGCAGGAGAGTTTCATGTCATATTTTCTGTCTCTTGATTTGCTAGTTTGTGGAAAACTAAGAATATTTTCTTAAACATTGATGAATACAGGTAAGAGTGATTACTAGGAAAACATGTGAGCCACTAGAAGAGGATTCATTCAGGCCAGTTCTTCACCACTATGATGGACCTAAGTTCCGTCTTGAGCTGAATGTGCCTGAGGTATTTGATCGTTAACTTGTGCTCAATATATTGAATTATGGATCCTTTTTTTATTTTTTATTATTTTTGAATAATATGGATCCTTTTTTTTATTATTATTTCATTTCAAACTAAATTGTGCTTTCTTTTATGGGTTATAGGCATTGTCTCTGCTGGATATTTTTGAAGAACAAGATGCTTCCAACAACTCTTTCAAGGTTGTGTCAGCATAAAAGGGATACAAATTACAAAGAATAAAGGAAAAGAAATTGCAAGTCAGAAAGACAGTACTAGATAATTAGAGATTTGGGTTTGTTTTTATAGCTACGGACTTCAAAATAGAGTCTGTAGATATTTAAAAAACAATTTGAGAGGATGTTTGGATATTCAGCCTATATATTGTGTTATAGAGCTGCTATACATGATTGTCCAATTTTTCTTTTGTTTGGGATTTTACTATCATACCATATTTAAGAGAATACAGTAATAATTAGTATTGAACTATTTTGCGTTTGGTTTTTATGCAAAGCTACCAATTTACGGTTGAATGGTTCATTATAGGGTTAGAAACGCAACAAAATAAATTTGTGCTTGAAACGTTGATAACTTGATATGCTTTCAACTTCTGGAAATCTCAACTCTAATTTCTTTTTTTTAATTAGATCTTTGACCTCTATTACATGCTCTAATGGATTTAGGCCCTTTTTTTATTAATACTAAACTAAGGCTGTAGCCTCTAGACTAATCCCTGAAAAAAAAATTGAAGGTAAGAGTTGTTAATTTTTATGGAAAAAGATAGATAGACACTTTTTTTTACATCACACTATTACTCTCATATTTTTTCTCTCAATATTTTTGCTACATGTCACAATTATGTGTGGGAGTGAAATGGTGTATGCCACTTAAAGTGGTCCATGTATAAGAGCTCAATTTTAAATTTTTATTGTTGTCTAATGATCATTCTAAGTTAGATTTTGCATCCTCATTTATTCTTTTGACGGTATAGGTATTGTTTTTCTTAAAATCAAAATCTTGATCGGAGAAATTAGACTATCATCTCAGTCAAAAATAATGTTCTTCTACTAATGAGAAGACTTTGCCATTTCATTATGTCATTATATTGGTACAAATTAGAACAAAAGTTTATTTGAAGAGAATGATTAGGTGATCTATTTCATGAATGAAGAAAAATTATACGTATGTGATGTGATATGAATAGCTGTGGTGTGTTCAGAGTATCGATATGCTTCGATCGTGAATTATGCGTGCTGCTATGGTTTGGTGATCTACCTAGGGTCAAATACTAATGTACAAAAAGCATTTTGTTGGTTGTCTGTTTTGTGAATCGTGATTGATCATAGAAGTAGATAAACTTAAAAGGTACGTTGATCCATAAATTAACAATAAAATAGCTTATCCTTTCGTTCTTTTTGGGGGGCTATGGATGTATAATAAATCGTAGTAAAGTTCTTTAGGCGTTAAAATTTATTCTTTTGTTACAACGAATAGCTATAAATTATTTAAATAACCTGTACTAGTTGTCCCCAAAAAGAAAAACTTGTACTAGTAGCTACTTTTGACGAAGTACAAACAAAGAAGCATTCTTTCGTTTCCACTAATTGACTATAGTATAGTCAACTATACATTTTCATTTTTTTTTTTGTTGAGGGAGGGGTACACATTACTCCCCTCCGTCCCGCAATAGATAACCTATTTGAAAATATGCAATTTTAACCTAATTTACTTTGACTATATTTTTCTACTAATATACAAAGATAAATAATATCATATAAGATGTTGTTAGATTCGTCCCGATGAGTATTTTTAAAATATCAAAATTTTATAATTTTTCTAATATATTATTCAAGATATTTAAACTCAAAATTATGCAATGATATGTGTAATAGGGTCAACTGTGTCATGTATTATAGGACGGAGGGAGTATCATTTTTGTGCTAATTTTTAAAAAAAAATTATGAGTCAATTTTGCAGTTGGTATGTCAAAACTAGCTGGCAACAGCTATTATTTCGGAGGAGGTGCCTTATGGTATAAGTAAAGATAGATATTAATCAGTTGCCACACTTATTTATTTTTGCCACATTTTTTTTTCTTTTAGCTTTTAATGGTTAGAATACCCATATATATTTGGGATATTAACTTACTCTCGTTAAAAAATATGAAAAACTAACTTAACAAATCTACTTCCACTTGTTTTTGACCAATAACTCAAACCTTTTTTCAAATAACTACTTAAATGAGTAGATATTTACGTGATTTTATAAAATAAAAAAAAAATGTAACACTTCGATGTCAATTTGGATAAACTAGTTTAATTTATTAAAAAAAAATGTAACAATTTGCCATTTGCAGTTCAATTTTTGGGTTGATGTCATGTACGACAAACAAATATTCATGTTTAACAAATACTGAATAATGTTTACGGTTCTTGCTCTGTTTCATCATTTTGATAAATCCTTAGTATTTATTTTGGATACAGACCCTTTCCTAAGAGTCTTCATTTTTTGTTCCCCAAAATTGTCATCTAAATATGCATAAAACCGCATTTTATACACCTACCCATGCAATTGTGTCTAGGCGCACAGGGTTGCGCTTGGGTGTAAAAAACAACTCCAAAATACTTCATATAGATCTGTTGCGCTTGGACGCAAATCTTCTGTGCCTAGGCTTAAATTGAAAAATGACTAGAAAATAGATTTTAAGACATTTTTAGTTGTAAGGGTTAAGGAGTTGAATGTCCAAGGTTCAAATTATGAAAAGGAGAAAAAAAAGGAGTTGGGTTGTCTTGGTGTGGTTTGGATGGGTGGTCGTGGTTTTTTTAGACCCGTATTTGATGTCGAAACGGTTCGTGGACGGAGCTATAAAAGGGGGTGGCTGGTGTTGATTAGGTGAGGATGTGGGTGATTGTTTAGGTATTTGTTGTGAGTGATTTCTAATGGAGGCAACTTCTGTTACTCGGATCCATTTCCGTCGTCCCTAGCTCTTGTTTGTGTTTTTTGGTTGTTAAGGTGTTTATGGTGTTTTGAAGGTGCGTGTCCCGTTGAGTTGAGCCTTTTCCTTTTGATTTGTTTGATGTTTGCACCACCGCATATCATGTCGTTTGTCTTACATATTGTGTGTTGGTTTCCGATGGGCCGGTTACCGGTTACTTTTGCTTCGAGATCGGGAGTTGGTGTTTAGCTGCAATCTTGTTTGGCTTGATATGGTGTTTCTATGGTGTGCCGAGAGTGAGGGGTGCCCTTTCTATCTGGTGGGCCGATCACTTTTGATTCAAGATCAGGAGTCAGTTCTTTGGCTCAAGTTTGGTTTTGGGCTTTTTTTTTTGTTCTTTCGGTGTACGAAGGTGGAATGGTGGTGGAAGCTGAACGATCTTTCGGATAGGAGCTTTTTAGATGTGGCTCAACTTTGGTGTTAAGAACTGGGAGTTTAACTTTGAGGGGTGTTCTTTGGGGTGAGTAGTGACGATGGGTAGTGTTGGATATAGTTTTACAGTGGTCGTTTTCGTGAAGACGTCTGTTTTAGGTGGTGATGTGTATTTTGGTGGGTGTTAAATGAAGGGTATGGTTAGGTGTTGTGCGTAGGGGTGTCCTTTAGGGTGTTTATTTTATGGTGTTCCATCTATATACGACGCTTTTAGTTTGTATTCTCTGAATCACTGATCTCTGTTCGTCTTGAGCAGAAATCTGATTGTTAAATAAAATTTGTTGTTAAAAAAAATAAATAACTCAGTAACATTTGCGGTTAAAAAATAATTGTTTGAGAGGTGATACTAGATATTTACAACAACAAAAAATTATAGGATATGGCTACATTGATTGAAGATTTTGATTTTTCTTTTTATAAGTTTGAGATATTGATTTGTTCACTGTTTTATTACTTTTCTCAATTCCTTTTGTTTGTCTACTCTTCTTGCACTTTTAAGTCGTCTATTCTTTAAATATGAAAGTTAGTTATCAACAAAAATATAATTATATCACATTATAATTAATTATATGGTGTTTGATTATTTAAAAACAAAAGAATTGTTGCATTGTTCAACAACAAAAGTTGTCTTTGATTCATTTATTTGATAAAGTGAAGCTTCTCTTGCAGGTTGAAAACTAAGAATGATAATTTAACTTTTGAGTTTCATGTATGGTGTATTAATCTTTTTCGGTCTATGAGTTATTATATTACTTACTTAGTGTTTATGTCTTGTTTTTTGGCTAGTGTTTGTGATATGTTCTTTTTTGCTTTGTTGGTATCTGATTTATAATTTTTCTTTGCATTGACTTTTGATTTCTCACATTGCACTCTGTATTGGTTAAGATCTTTTTGTGGTTAATATATTTAATTTTGACATCTTTAAAAAGTATACAGTCTATATAAACTTAGCTCAGAGTTGGGGTTTAAACCCGGTTGCCTTAACAGTAAATTTGAATTGAATGAGTTTTAAATGTATTGTATATTATATTATAGGGTCTTGTTAACTAGTGCATCCGGGGCACTCTTTAAGCATCTCAAATTTAGTAACTATTCTTTTAAAAAGTCAACTATTATAATTTCCAATGCATTCGTTACACAACTTTTCATTAAAAACTTATCATTTAAAGTGCTCAGACAATGCTCCAGAGGCACTCGTTAATATTTCTCTATATTATATTATATGGACATATGAATAGCATCAAATGGGTCCATAGCTCAGTGGTAGAGCATTTGACTGCAGATCAAGAGGTCACCGGTTCGAACCCGGTTGGGCCCTTTTTTGAAATCCATATTATTTTTTTCCTTTTAACCACCGATTGCTGCCCAATAAATCCAGCTGGTTTTATTTTAATTTTTTGTGACTGAAAGCTGCAACTAGTTCAATAGAAGGAGATTGTCGTATCATAGAAGAAGAAGAAAAAATTATTAGTAACTTTTTTCACAAATATTATAGAAAGAAAAAAAAATTGTCTTCAAAGGAATCAAGATATAATTTATAGAAAAACATGAGTACTGAGAAGTGTAACTTTTTTATTGAACAGATTGTAAGGTCTATTTTTTGATCAAAAGTGTACAATGAATTCAAAGAAGGGGACATTAATCTTAGGCTTTGTTTGGGAGTTGGATTTTGGAGGGGAGGGGAGGGAAAGGAAAGGCTTGTGGAGTGGTAAACCCTTGTTTGTGAGTTTTAAAAAACCAAGGGAAAGGTTTTGGGGGGCTTATTTGTCCAATTTTAGAGTTCCCCCAAATTGGGGGGTTTTGGAGGGTTAAGGATACAAATTGACCATTCTACCCTCACAATAATTCAAAATTCCAATTTTAGCCCTAACCTAATTTCATCTAATTCTAACAATTCATTTCACTGTGCGCGCTCTCTCTTCTCCCGACGGCGACGTGAATGGCGATCTCAACATGAACGGCGGCGAACGACGGTGAACGGCAGAGAACGTAGCTGAACAACGGAGTTTCCTTCATCTCTCTCGATCCTCTTTCTTCTGGTATCAATCTCAAACTCTCTTCCATTCTTTTCCAATTTCTTTTCTCTTTTGCTATTTCATTCATGAATTGATTTATGTTTTGCTGTTTGATTCACGATTTGATTTATGTTTTTGTGTTTGATTCACAATTTGATTTCTGTTTTGCTATTTGATTTTTTAGAGTGAATCATATCTACTCAATAGATGTGTTTTGTTTTAGGATTTGCTTTGATTTATCTTGATTTCATAGGGTGATTTATGCTTATACATAAATGTTGATTTATGTTTTTCACTGTTATTATGATTTTTGTGTATAATCATGGATACTGTATAATCACTATTATTATGATTTCACTATTATTATAAATAAATGTTGTTTGTTTCACAAACATGTATTATTTTGTGTTGGATTCAGTTTAAATGGATCATCAAATGGCTCGTCAAACAATTATGGAATTGATTAGATGGAGAACAAGACTTCGAATGACCCTTGTTCATGTCATATGTCTTGTAGTTTGTTACTATAGGATTCAAATCCTTTCTCAAAGTAGGATAGTTGATCGTAGTTTGACTCTAGAGAAGGATAGAGTACGCAATAAGATAATGAATATAGTTGCTACTAGTGAAGGTCGGAAGATAATAAGAATGAGTCCTAAGGCGTTTTTGGACTTATGCTCTATATTACAACAAGAGGGTGGTCTTCTACCAACACAAAGGGTAACCGTAGAGGAACAAGTTGCTAAAACTCTTTACCTTCTAACACACAATGTTAGAAATAGAGAGATTCAATTCTGGTTCTGACGCTCCGGCGAAGCTACTAGTTGTCATTTTCATCGGGTGCTCCGATCGATAATTGAGATAGGGCGTACCTATCTCAAACAACCAGATGGATCACGCATTCCGGTAGAAATTCTTGGAAATAATCGATTTTACCCCTACTTTAAGGACTGCGTTGGAGCAATTGATTGTACACATGTTTGTGTAAAAGTACCTTTGGCTGAAGCTTCAAGGTATCGTGGTAGGAAAAGTTTTCCTACACAAAATGTGTTGGTCGTCTGTTCTTTTGATCTTAAGTTCACTTATGTTTTGCCTGGATGGGAGGGTACTGCTTCTGATTCTAGGATATTAAAACATGCACTACGCAGAAGAAATGGTCTCAAAATACCTAGAGGTAGTTATAACTTATTGTTATTATTTTCCCTTTTTTTCCCCTTCTTTTTCTTATGTATGTTGGTAATAATTATTTGCTTTTAGCTAAGTTTTATATTCTTGATGCTGGATTCATGTTGAGAAAGGGGCTAATTACACCGTTTAGATCAACACGTTATCACTTGAAAAAATTCTCAGCTAGAAATCCCCCTAGAACAGCTCAAGAGTTATTCAACCTTCGTCATTCATCGTTGCGTAATGTTGTTGAAAGGGCTTTTGGGATTGTCAAGAAAAGATTTCCTATCATTTCAAGTGGCACTGAAGCAA
>Ga0228710_1010205_pt1 | contig 12669 bp, 13 predicted proteins | sample MedpolnodulmetaG_FD_177995 | JGI IMG/M metagenome (GOLD analysis project Ga0228710, IMG submission 177995) | Root nodule microbial communities from Medicago polymorpha collected in Santa Monica, California, United States - pink nodules | ecosystem: Host-associated > Plants > Roots > Nodule...
GAGGAAAAAACAGGTAGTTTTTCCAATACACATGTTTTATCTAAGTCATGTTTTGTGATACAAAGATATTCAACACTTCCTTCGTTTCTTGTTTCGAGGTGGTAACCATTTATCCGAATATCTTTGAAACTTAATAAATTTCTATGGGACTTAGGTGAGTACAACGCATTCTCAATATATAATTTTGTCCCTCCACATAATGAAATATTAGCTCTTCCAGAACCTTCAATTATTTTTTTAGTACCAGATATGGTATTAACGTTTGATTCTCCTTTTAATAGGAAAGAAAAATATTTTTTATCTTTGAGAATTGTGTGGGTAGTTGCACTATCAGCAAGACTCATTTCTCCATAGCTACTCATTCTTTTTAGTGATTAGAGCGTGCTGATAACGTGTTATGAATATAAGTAAATAGTGATGGTAATAGAGAGAAGGAGAAGAAGAGAGAATATGGAGAAGTATTCTTATTCATTGATGTGTTTCTGAATGTTACAATGAGCTCTATTTATAGGGAAATAGAGTAGCATATAAACTAAGCCCAATAACCTAGTGGTATGACCCATTAACCCGTTTGCTATTTGGACATCCACTATTAATATTTATAACATTTACAATATTATTCTTTAATTTTTTTAAAAAGCCATTAACCCTTTTGTGTTTCTTTCAAAATGATTATCGACATCACTTGAGTAAAAAATAATTTAATTTTGTATTTCTCCCTTTTTTAAGAACTAGGTTCATTTCATTTTCAGCATAAAAATCATTTCTTTTTTTTGGTCAAAATAAAATTATACATAAACATAACTCAAACATCAAATTATTTTCTAGTAGATAGATGAAATAAAGTCAATTTTGTTTTTTATAATCTTAAACAAATTGAAACTGCGAATGAGTCATTTTTTATACAAGAGAAATATTGGTTGTGATAGTAAAATGATAAAAAAAAATGATTATGGGCCAATTCTACAACGATCCATACAAAACGGGTTACGGAGCTCCGTTACAAAATACAAATTAACACAGTTTATGGAATAGGCGGCGGAACTTGAAGAGCAGAAGACTTCAACATGGTTCGTTACCTTTTCTTCTTCAATTTCTCAATTCTTTTTTATGATTGTTGTTGCTGCTGCATTGTGCTTATTAGGTTCTTATTAAAACAAATGTATAAGTTTTTAATTATTATTACGAAGCATGGACACGGGCACGTACACCGACACCGTTAAAAATAATCATATAATTCAGTGTAATTATACATGTCTATATCGTGTCGGTGTCGGATACTATATCGTTAACAACATGCATGGTTATGATAAAAAAATGAGGGTTGATTAATTTTAGAAAAAGTGGTATTTAAACTTGTCATGTTATAACATATGAAACTGAATAGGATGTTGGACGATCATATTCCTGCAGCTTTATGTTTTCAACTGTAAGTAGATACTTTTAATATAACTACAACAACCCTGCTACACTTCTGATTGAAGGCGTGTTTGGTTTCCGGCATGTGTCGGTGTCAGCCACCATATGTGATTATATTAGATTATGTCATTTTCTCAAATTATTATCGGTGTCTGGGATACGTTTGGTGTTTGTGTCTGTGCTTCACAGCCAACAATAACAATCAAGTCTTACTCCTCTACTACTTCCTACGTCCTACAATAATTTACCTACTTGACTATTTCGCACATGCCATGCACAATTTCGACTTTTAATATATTTAATTATCTATTAGCAAAAATTATTAAAAGTTAATATTTTGAAATTAATCATCTCAACAAATATAACTTATATGCTACCCTTGTCTTTATATATAATAGTAAAAAAATATAGTCCAAGTATATTATGGGAACAGTGCACATTGTCAAACAAGGTTGATTATTTTGGGACGGAGGGAGTATATGGGGTTGACCATATGGATCAAATGACACCATAAAGATTTGTTGATTTTTTAAACGCAATCTTGGTTTTTTCTGTTTCAATGAGCTTGGGTAGGTTGGGAAGTCTCAATACATAGGATACTTTGAGCTTTTAGAATTTCAGAACATTGATATACTGGTCCTTATTTTTCTAAAACTTTGTTGTTTAATCGCAAGTTATATGTTCTTGACATGAGATTGCTTCCAGAAATGTTTTTGATGAAAGAGTGATAAAGTTTTAAAATTGAGCTCATCTATGTCCTAGGGATGAGGTTGTGTCACTTTATTAGTTGTTCTTGCTTTTCAATTATTTTGTTTGCTGTTGATGAGAATTGTGTACATAGTAAATCAAGTATTAGTTGTGTTGCTTATTTGGCCTCATATATGGCTTGTATTCTTTAGCTCTGGTGTTTTCAATGCTCTCTTTTGATCTCTCTACTAACTACGCTCTCCCTAGATTTTATGACACATTTTATGAAATTTTTTACTTTTTGTAACAACGTTTCATTGGCTTTATGTAATTGTTAGGAATATAGAACATCTTTAAACATAACCTCATATTCTAATTTATAACTATTCTAATATATTTCAGGCAAGAGGGTTGAAGAAACACTTGAAGAGACTCAATGCTCCAAAACATTGGATGCTTGACAAACTTGGTGGAGCCTTTGTATGACCATTTTCCACACTTCATCTGAATTATATTACGTGTGTTTATTTGTATGTTCCATTTGAATTCATATGCTCAATTGGTTTGGTTTAGATGTGCAGGCACCAAAGCCATCATCTGGACCCCACAAGTCAAGGGAGTGCCTTCCTTTGATCCTCATCCTGCGAAACAGATTGAAATATGCGCTAACATACAGAGAAGTTATTGCCATCTTGATGCAGCGTCATGTTCTTGTTGATGGCAAGGTTAGGACAGACAAGACATATCCCGCTGGTTTCATGGGTATGTGCTCATACTTGATTCCTTTCTAAGTCGTAGTTACTATTACTTTTAATATTTGGACAGAATTGTCCTTTTTTCAACATTATTTCTTGCAATAGTTTGTGATTGAGTATCATACAATGATACAATTCAGTAAATAGGCTTTTGGTTTTACATTTCCCTTGCTGATTAATTTTTTCTAATCTCTTGATTTTACCAGATGTTGTTTCTATTCCCAAAACAAATGAAAACTTCCGTCTTCTGTATGACACCAAGGGTCGGTTCCGTCTCCACTCTGTCAGGGACGATGAGGCAAAGGTTTGTCTAGTCCTCATAACCCCTCTAATTTCAACTATTATAATGAAATTGCCCCTTGTATTTTTTTTGCAGTAAATTTGTGCTTTATCTATTATATATCACACCCTGTTTAACAATGCATATCGTCACACACTCACTCACTGCTTAAGGGGGTGTATGACCGACAAGACTAATTTTAGACTTATATCCGTAAATTAAAAACTTTTTAGGATTGAAGATGTGTCCGGACACTTGACATGCGTCGGTGTCTGATACTGCATTGACACGGTAGTTACATACAACTTTTACTTTCTTAAATTATTGTTGTTGTGTGCTTGTCATTGTCCATGTCGTATCTGTGTCAGTATTTGTACTTCATAGGGTATAAGTCTTCTAGGGGACTTCTCAGTTCTCAATGTTCGCAAAATACTAATATTAGATGCATACATGAAATAATATTCTTACAAGCAATTCTTTTGAGATGCTAGCTGATCCTTACCATAACTATATTTCAATTGTTCTTTGCTTCTTGTGTTCTTATATTCTTTCATTTTGGCAGTTTAAGCTCTGCAAGGTTCGATCTGTTCAATTCGGACAGAAGGGCATTCCGTATCTGAACACCTATGATGGTCGCACCATCCGTTATCCAGATCCACTAATTAAGGCTAATGACACCATCAAACTTGACCTTGAAAACAACAAGATCACCGATTTTATCAAGTTTGATGTGGGGAATGTTGTCATGGTTACCGGAGGAAGGAATAGAGGTCGTGTTGGTGTCATCAAGAACAGAGAGAAACATAAGGGAACTTTTGAGACTATCCACGTTCAGGATGTAAGTGGTCATGAGTTTGCCACTCGGTTGGGCAATGTGTTTACTATTGGCAAGGGAACAAAGCCTTGGGTGTCTCTTCCTAAAGGTAAAGGTATCAAGTTGACTGTTATTGAAGAGGCTAGAAAGAGGCAGACTGCTCAAAATGTAACTGCTGCTTAAATTTTTTGATCAAATTGCATGGCTAGCCGATTGTAGTTATTTTAAGATGAGTGAGCATTTTTTATGACGGAAGTTTTTTTGGTGAAGTGACTGAGCATATTTTTTTTATTTTCATTGTACTAAGTGCAATTCTGAACTGTCTTCATGTTATTTCAGTTTAGTTATCTTTTATGAATATTATGTTGACATGCTCTTCATCTCACTATTTTCTTCTAAATTTTGTATTCTACTGTTGTGATGTTAAAAATGGTTTGATCCTTTGACAAGCCGAATCTGTATGGTTAAGGAATTGAAAGCATGCCATTAGAGGCTATAGCTGCATGTGATTGTGTTACTGGTGGCTGGTTTAACCTCAACCACCAAGGTTTAAAATATCAAGTTTTTGTTGAATCTCAATATACCTAAAGCTTAAGCTATAAAAATAGTTGATGAATTGAAAAGGAGTTATAATATTTTTTGAATGTGCAATATAAGGGAGCTTGTAATGATGATACTTGAAAGGATCATTAGTTCAATGAAATGAGACTGTCATAGATGACAGCTTTTGGTGCAGTATCATCTATTGAGTAAAGTCTGCAACTTTTGCAACAATGGAAGAATGAGCCCTCATTTAATATAAGAAATTGAGTTGGTGAAATGGACGGACTCCAAGTGACAAAATACAAACAACGACTTGACAACATAGTTAAATAATAGATAAGGATAAGGATATAAATCATATTGAAATGGACGGACTTCAAACAAATAATGCAATGGAGTTCAATAATAGATAGGGCACAAAGTGACAAAATACAAACAACGACTTGACAACATTTAATTTTCAAACAGATTGCAGCCCAACTTTTCCAACAATTCTTTGCTCTGGTCATCGAGATGCTCCCTTGAACTTAGCTTCATAGGCGCCAATCTATTTATTAAGTATTTTGTTCATGTAGTTGTAATGATTTCTGCACGCAGCTGCATCATGGGGAGGATCAAATGAGCAATGCTCATTACAACAATCAACAATTTTACCCCAATATGAATCACTTTTTTGGTTTCTCCCAACAACATTGTTTGTTCCATATTTAATCCACCCACTAATTAGAACCAAATTTTGATCAGTGTTCCCATTGGGTTTTTCCGGCAAGCAGGAGTTGAATCCTTTGCATTTCAAGTGGCTACATGACCACCGATCATGCCACCAAGAGCCATTTGTGTAGAAAATTCAGGAAATTCATCAAGTCCAACATTCGGAACATTTTAATTTTCCATTGGAGCAGAAGAATAATAAGGGGGGTGCTTGAGATGAATAAGGCATCGTTGATTCATACTTTTCCATTTTATAAATGTTTATTTCTTAGTTTAATCACAACCCTTGGATGTTTGTTTGTCATGTGTCTTGCATCCAAACCCTTAAATGAACTAAATGGAGCAAGTGGTAAATGGAGTATACCAGGACTCCTCCCCCACTATCTCTCCTCATTCAACCGGTTGAAAAAATTCAACCTCCTACAATCCACATGTTTTTCAAGAATCTATTCAACATACCATTGCACTAATTCAATGGTTGAATTTTTTTTCAACATGTCCATTGTAAATGGTCTAAGAAGAATAATAATTTGTATTTGAAAGTGTAGTTGGCTGATTGTTTCAATGGCATACACATGGAAAGTTATACATGAGTATAGACTTACCGACCATTCTTAACGCGATAGCACCTATACATAGTTTAAGTCATGTACCTTAGATGATAAGGCATGTCATTGCTCCATAGTAAATCAAAAGATCATTTGCAGAATAGATTGCAACACAGATTTATTAAGAATCTCCTGACCTCTTGAGATAGACACCTGCTACTCCATATACAATCTTTAATAAACTTAAAAGTTGCATGTTTATTTCTCATTATCATAGAAGGCAATCCAAGATATTTATTGGTACCTAACACGTGACGAACACCTATAAAATTGTGGCAATAAGATTCTTGAGTTTATCTGAAGTGTTGCGACTACAAAATAACTTTGATTTTTGTAAATTAATGGCTTGACTCGAAGCCTACGAAGGTAGCTACAATGTTTTTCATAACAACCATCTCTCTTTCATAGCCTCTAGAAATTAGAAAACAATTATCAACAAGGAAAAGATGAGAAATAATTGTTAATATAAAATAGTATATAGAAAGAAGTATTAAATTAATAAATTTAAATATTAATGGATATACATTTTATTATGAATTAAAAATGTTCTTTTATGTCATTTCATATTTATCAAACCCTTCAACTAACTTATTAGTTATAAGTCATCGGTGATCACATATAACTTATAAGCTATAAATGATAAGTTATCAATGTTATTAGCTATCACTTATTTTACCAAACAAAGTCTATATATATTATTCATATAACAAAATAATACAAAATGGATTAACAAAAATTGATGTATTTGATATATGTTATTCATAAAATGAAGGGAAAATGTTAACTTGTGCCCTTAAGGCACAAGTTAATGTATCAAATAAGAAAATAGTTTATTGGAATGTGTATTATATTTAATTTTTAACTTCTTAATGAATTGAATGCACAAAATTTAAGAGAATATTTCTTCTTTTAGGTTTCTTAACATGTGACCTAAGGACACAAGTTAACACTACCCCAAAATGAATTATTTTACATCACCATTTTTTTTGTTGAGTCAATTGTGTATTATACAAATGATATGATGGAGTATTATATTTTGAGAAATGCTAGCAACACACCTTTTAACACATACTTTTCAACACACTCTCTTTGGTTAAAATTCACATGGGACCCACCAAATCTACATGGGACCCATGTGAATTTTAACGATCAAAGAGAGTGTGTTGCTAACATTCCTCTTGTATTTTTCTATCCGCATGGTTTAGGCTTGTGACCTCGTGTGCAAGGTGATTCCCTTCTTATTAGTCAAATCTTTATCTTGTTTGTTTAAGTATCGACACTCTAAACAAAACTTTGATATAGGTTCTGCCAGATTCGTAGCTTAATACTTGTTCCAATCCAAATATCAGTAAAACAAAGTCACATATCATCCATCCATTGTGACAATTCCGATGATGAAGACATGTTTAATGATGAGTAGTAATAGAATTTGAAAATTTATTATCGACCGATGATAAATTAAATGACAGTAGTAGTAGAAGTAGAAATAGAAATCATCTAATCTTCAACACTTGGTTTCCCAAACATAAGTACCACCAAGGGGATGCAGTAGATGATATTCCCAACCACGACAGTAGAAGAAGAAAGTATGACGTGTTTTTGAGTTTTCGAGGAGAAGACACTCGCGCAACTTTCATTTCGCATCTCTTCAAAATTTCTGGAATTATCGTTTTCAAGGATGATCATTCCCTTCAAAGAGGACATCGCATCTCTGAATCACTACTGCAAGCAATAGAAGATTCTAGAATTTCTGTTGTTGTCTTCTCAAAAAACTACGGGGGATTCACAGTGGTGTCTACAAGAGTTGGCCAAAATTATGGAGTGTCATAGAACAACAGGTCGGGTGGTTCTTCCTGTTTTCTATGATGTAGATCCGTCTGAAGTTCGTCATCAAACAGGTGAGTCTGGCAAAGCTTTTCAAAAAGTATTGAACAGACTTTTAAAAGTATTTGAATTTATGGCGCCAAAGTGGAGAGATGCGCTTCGTGATGCAGCTGACCTAGCAGGCTTTGTTGTCCTAAACTCCAGGTTATTTACTTCTTCTATTCTATGCTTTTATTCATTATCATACCCTATTGACCATTTGTTTATATTTAGTTTTGTAGTTTTTTTTCTTTTCCTTCTTAGCATATAGACTCTCTTTTGCATGTTGAAGAACCATTTCTTGTTTGCTTAACATGCGACAGAATAGTGAAGCCTGACTTTTTATTGCCATTTTGTCAACATCTAAATGATAAGGATAATTGCACATATAGTTTTCTTATATGGTCATCACTTTCAATCTAATTGCAACTTTTTGTAATGATTCAGCTTACACGCTCACACATACATCCAACAATAATTTTTTTATTCTAATGTCCTCTCTACTTTTGACTTTTGAGACATACATACATAGGTAGTTACTTATACATAAACGCACAAATATACATATGTGTATATGTAAATGAACCATTTCTTTGCTTTTTTATAGGAATGAAAATGAGGTTATCAAAGATATCATTGAAAATGTTACATGTCTGCTTGACAAGACAGACTTGTTCGTTGCTGATAATCCGGTGGGAGTCGAATCCCGAGTGCAAGATATGATTCAACTTCTAGACACTCAACAATCAAATGATGTTCTACTACTAGGGATGTGGGGGATGGGTGGAATTGGCAAAACCACCATTGCAAAGGCCATTTACAATAAAGTTGGCCGCAATTTTGAAGGCAGGAGTTTTCTTGCAAATATTAGGGAGGTTTGGGAGCAAGTTTCTGGACAAGTGTATTTGCAAGAACAACTTATGTATGATATTTTTAAAGAAACCACAACCAAGATACAAAATATTGAATCGGGGAAACCCATATTAAAGGAAAGACTCTGTCATAAAAGAGTTCTTCTTGTACTTGACGATGTGAATAAATTGGACTAACTAAATGCTTTGTGTGGAAGTTGTAAATGGTTTGCTCCTGGGAGTAGAATAATCATCACAACCAGGGATATGGATATACTTAGAGCGAAAAAAGTTGACAAGATATACGAAATGAAAGAAATGAATGAAAAGGAATATCTTGAGCTTTTTAGTTGGCATGCATTCAAGCAAAAGAGTCTCAGAGAAGATTTTTCTGAAATTTCCAAAAATGTAGTTAAGTATTCTGGGGGATTGCCGCTAGCTCTTGACGTCCTCGGATCCTATTTGTTTGATAGGGAGGTATTAGAGTGGATCTGTGTATTGGACAAACTCAAAATAATTCCCAATGATCAAGTACATAGGAAGTTAAAAATAAGCTACGATGGTTTAAATGATGATATAGAGAAATCAATATTCCTTGACATAGCTTGTTTCTTTATTGGGATGGACCGAAATGATGTCATTCAAATATTAAATGGCTGTGGACTTCTCGCAGAAATTGGAATAAGTGTCCTTGTTGAGCGAAGCCTTGTAACGGTTGATGATAAGAACAAGCTTGGCATGCATGATTTGCTGCGAGATATGGGAAGAGAAATCATTCGTGAGAAATCACCGACGGAGCCTGAGGAACGTAGTAGGTTGTGGTTTCATGAGGACGTGCTGGATATATTGTCAGAACATACTGTAAGAACTTCGTATACTATGTTTTAAATTCTGAATTTAAAATATCTCAAAACTTGAAAAGTAAAAAACATTTAAGTTAGTAGTTCACATTCATTTGTGTTGTCGTTAGAACAAAAGCTTTGATTATTAGTTTGGTTGTGACTTGTGAGTCATTTTGTGCTTCCTGGATCCTAGTAACAATTGATTGGTTTCATTACAAGTATTTTATCTGCCTTATAACTTTTAGTATGGTTGTGCTTTCTGCTCTATATCATGTTTTACTTTGGTACTTTATACTTCACAGGGAATAAAAGCTGTTGAGGGACTGACTTTGAAGCTGCCAGGTCATAGTGCACAACGTTTTAGTACCAAAGCGTTTGAGAACATGAAGAAACTCAGATTGCTTCAACTTTCTGGCACACAACTTGATGGAGATTGTATATATCTTTCAAAACAATTGAGATGGCTGCACTGGAATGGATTTCCTTTAGAATGCATACCTGCAAACTTCTATCAAAGAAATTTAGTGTCCATTGAGTTACAAAACAGCAATGTCAAACTTGTGTGGAAAGAGATGCAGGTATTAGTTGAGTGTAATTTTTTCGTATTTTCTGAGTTATTATATCACTTTTTAAATTTTATGCATAAGATGTACATTTCTATTCTTGCAGAAGATGGAGAAGCTGAAAATTCTCAATCTTAGCCATTCTCATTATTTGACTCAGACCCCTGACTTTTCAAACTTGCCTAATCTTGAAAAGCTAACCCTCAAAGATTGTCCAAGGCTTTCTGAGGTTTCTCATAGCATTGTACATCTCCATAAAATTCTTCTGATAAATTTAAAAGATCGTATTAGCCTTTGTAACCTTCCAAGAAACATCTACACGTTGAAATCTCTGAAAACTCTAATTCTATCTGGATGTTTAATGATTGACAACTTGGAAGAGGACTTGGAACAAATGGAATCTTTAACCACTTTGATTGCAGATAACACTGGTATAAAAAAAGTTCCCTTTTCTCTAGTAAGGTCAAAAAGCATTGGATATATCTCTGTGTGGATATAAAGGATTCTCCCGTGATGTGTTTCCTTCTATTATTTGGTCTTGGATGTCACCAACAAATAATCTCTCACCCGTTGTTCAAACAACCGCTGGCATCTCATCCATTGTTTCTTTGGATTCGTCAAATAGTGTTTCTCATGATCTATCATCTATTTTCAATGTTCTTCCAAAACTTCAAAGTCTTTGGTTGGAGTGTGGATCAGAACTTCAACTTTCACGAGACACAACCAAAATTTTGAACGCCTTAACTACATCAAATTCTAAGGAATTGAAATCAACTGCAACATCACAAGTATCAGATGTGAAGACTTCTTCATTAATTGAACGTCATGGTCAAGTGTACGAATCAACAACAAAACATTCCATGAAATCTCTTCTAATTCAAATGGGAACAAGCTGCCTAATCACCAATATTCTCAAAGAGAGGATCATGCAGGTCTCTCTCTCTCTCTCTCTCTCTCTCCTCAAGTGGAACCCACAAATGATTTTAAACAATCAAAAAAGAAGAAAACTAAGGCATTCAAAATGCAGAAAATCTTCGCAATATCAGTACGCTTCAAGAAGAGTTTATCTGTGAGTCTAAAACATGCCTTCATTCCTCCCAATGAAGTTAGCAATCTGCTCTCTAATGTTGCTATTATTATTCAGTGTGTGCCTTCAGTTTAGTTTTTTTCCTGCTGCATTTCCTCACAAAAATGTATTTTTTCGGTTATCTCATTGTTTAGTTATTTTGCTTTAAGATTTTTTAAACATTCAATTTGAATACTGGGAAAGAAATGTATGTGTGGGCAGTTTATCTTGAAAAGTTAAGAATATTCTGATTAGCATTTTCTCGTTTTAACTATGAGCTCCTGCAATGTAGAAGGTAGCACTATTGTATTGTGTAAATAAATTATGGGAGAGAAGACCTACATTATCATGTCATACTATGTACTAAGAATGAAGAATTGTTTTGTTTAGCATGCATACTTTTGATTGTTGGAATTTGGTTTTTCAGGCTAGTGTGTGAGATTTCTCTTTCTGGAGGAACTGATTAAGAGATGTATGTGCCCTTGATGTTGAGGATACGAGCATGTTGCTTGCTTCACACATTGTTCCGTTCAACTTCTTCCCTACTGCAGCTGGACTGGATTTATCGACCACAGTTTTGCCTGTCTTGGTAATGCACCTTCATATTGATTGACTTCATTTTCACTTTCCCCATTTTGTGCAGTAAAATTGGTCTTCTTAAATCCTGGTAAACATTTAAGAGAAAGAACCATTGTCCATTGCAAATGTATGCATCCTTTCATAAAGTTTTCAACTGCAGTCCTTGGATTCTACTGCAACCCCAGTCAAGGATTTTCTCATATATAATGTATTCCTCTATTTACATCTAAGCCTTTAATTTGCGCATCTATAGCTTCTCACCTTTGCTCACTTAAGTTGACAAACATAGACTAAGGGACTAACTTGATCAATGTTATGTAGTCTGAAAGACTATTAGAAATGAGCAATGATATATGAACAACCATCAAGTGACAATTTCTATTTCCTCTATTTCTATTGGTCAAAAATGATAGAGAGAAAAAGGAAGAGAGAATAAAAACATAACGTGAGTATGAGAGATAAAGTTGTCAAAAAGTTGTTGCAAAATGGTTGTACAAATATCATTTCTCATTTGAAATAGCTACAAAATAAGGTTCTGAATTAAGGCAAATGTGAAAGTTATTTGAACAACAAATTTTGGACAGCGACGACAATTTAGGTGGCTACTACATTTGTAATATTAATTACAAGTAGTAGATAATTAATAAGTAATTCAGATGCTAAAACCCATTAACCTAGTAAATGTGATTTTGCTAACCATAGTTTTAGACAGGGTTAACTACGATGTTCACCCAAAATAAACTTCATTTGTTTAAAAAAAAAAAACAAATCAAGGTTAAACTACAATTTAAACATGACTAAATACAATTTTCCAGGTGATCAAATCCACCTATAGTTTTTTTTTGTTACAATCCACGGTTTAACACCTAGTAATTATGGTTAATTACCGACAAATTTATGCTTAATGAGTTTTTATATATGATACTTCCTTAACCATTCATTGAACATAAATAACTTTGGGGAAATACTCCCTTCAAAAACAAAAAAAAAACTTTGGAAAAATACTAACAATTGTTTTGGGGCCCACTTTAAGAACCTTAATTGGTAAGTTTTTTTTTTTTTTTTTTTTTAAGATTTTTGAATTTAAA
>Ga0228710_1010206_pt1 | contig 12668 bp, 4 predicted proteins | sample MedpolnodulmetaG_FD_177995 | JGI IMG/M metagenome (GOLD analysis project Ga0228710, IMG submission 177995) | Root nodule microbial communities from Medicago polymorpha collected in Santa Monica, California, United States - pink nodules | ecosystem: Host-associated > Plants > Roots > Nodule...
TGTCCATATCATTTTCAATCTCAATAAAACAGTAAATGCAAGAATAACAACAATATTGAATAAATTGCTAGAACCATATATTAAATGATCAAAAGATTACATAATAGCTTGTTTGAATACCTCAAACCCCACAAGGGTAGATGCAGCTACATATGTCTATGCAAGCTTGGCAAAGGATGAAAGAAAGATGAAGATTTCATGCCTAGACTCATGATTACTCAACAAATCTTGGGTAGAATCTACTCCTAACACCTTACTTTGTGTTTCTCACTAGAAATGCCAAACCAAATATCTCCCAATAATGTGCTACTGTATAACCATGGCGTGATCCCCTTTATGCCTCCAAAATGTGAATCCTCCTGTACAAGAAAGCTGCCTCCTTCCCCAAAACGTGTGTTGTTTTCTTCCTTTTTTGTGCCGCAACCTCCTCCTCCTGTAATCCTTTTCAACTGACCTAGTTCCTTCTTTCTTCTTTTCTCTCGGGTCACCGATGGGTTAAGGTCCATTTGTTTATTTTTCTTCTAATTCCTAAGCATGTTGCACGTGTGCTCTTATAATAATAACTAAGACATTATGTTGTCAAGTATTCCACACACCTTTGTTATCTCATTAGCCATTGGCCATATAATAATAGACACTAATACACTACTTGACTCAATAAATAAGAAAATGATAGTTTATTTAAAATAACTCTAAATTAAGTACTAAACTAAGAAAAATAGAATTAAAACTTAATTAAAAAGACTCTAAAAATGTGATGTGACAGACTGTCATCACAATCATAATTTAATTCAATGGTCCTTCACACTTGAACACACGTTAACGTATCCAATTGTTCTTTCATACTTTGTTATCATCAAATCTTTAGAGACATTGTTCAGCTCTCTGGCCCCCTAGATTTCCTCGACGCCACCCTTTAACTTATTTAATTATAACCATGTCCTCAGTTTCCCACCAATTTTACACCATGAAAGAGGTTGAATTTAACACCCCAAATTTTAAGTAATTCATTTTTAACCTTGTGTGTGTCACTTGAGCCAATTGTTATATGTTCGGATGCTTAGACATCGAAATAAGATAGTTATAATGGAGAGAATATGTTTTTAAAATAGAAATCGGTTTTTAATATTTTAAAATTTATTTGTTTGAAAATTTTGATTTTCTTGTTTGAGAAATTGACTTTCTTTGAATTTTCCTAGCCTTAAAAGACAAAACGTTGGAGTCATATTATGTCAAACCAAGTTCATGTACAAAGTGAATTGTCGATTAAGGGATGAAAAGAGTCAAGATCCTCTCCATTTATTAGTCTCTCCATTTCTTTCATTTGGAGAGATAAAAACACAAAGAAGTTTGAAAATAATTAATAGTAGTGAAACTCACTTAGTGGTGGGACCCACTACATACTTTTTTGTATCTATCTCTCACCAAATAACACTATCCATTTACTTTTAGCAAATGGAGATGAACTTAACTCGGAAGAAAGGGTTTAATTAGGAATATAATGAGTGAGCATTGTAGTATATTGAATAGGGAGACGTCTCATGATCCCTAGGTAGCACAACCGCCAAATTGTGTTTTATTGTAGACAATTTTGGGGATAACGAATTAGGATGTTAATTAGAATAGGGAATAATGTTTATTTATGATGTTTTATGTGTGTTTTAATGTTAATTGTTATATTTTACCATTCATAAATTGTTTGTTGTATTTAATGTAGGAAATGTTTGGGACATTTATGTGCTTAGGAATTGATTTTAAGTCACGCAAAATCTATTTAGTGGTTTACAATTTCAAAATCTAGAAAAACGAGCATAAAATAATTGATTTTTAGGCTTAAGGAATACATTTTACGATGAACTTGAAGAAATTTGGAAAATTGATTTTTAAGAGTAAAGATCCTCTTCATTTGTCAAAGTAAATGGAATAGGAGAGGATCTCAACTCGATTTTTGGCTAGTAAAAACTGATTTGTGATACAAAAAACTTGAGGATAAAATTAATTGATGATATGGATTTAGATTAAAGGATAGAATGGTAATTACGGATAATTTAAGTGATAAACCATGCTCAATTGAGATTTAGAATTATTTACGCAACATAAATATTTATTTCAAGTAAAGTTGCATCACTTTTAAATCTAATTCATGTTGAATCAACCTTGTAGTAGTTGCCTAGATAAACAGTCAGGTTTTTGTATTTTTTATTTTGTAAAACTTTCATTTCATGATTAGATCAGGATACTCACACAAACACAAGTATGGAACTAATAGTTTTGTAAGTATTAGAAAATGTTTCTTCATTATTTTGTAGAGGTATGCATCATTGCATCTTAGATAGACAACCATGGTTCAAGTGGAAACTTTAGTAGTTAAGGTTGATACATTATACATAATTATATTTCTACATAAGTTAATAGCGAAGATGCACATTCTTTGTATTTTGAAGACATTTTGATTATTAACAGTAATTGGAATCGATGAATACTTGGATAGAGACAATGATGTCGTTTGGAATTATCTAGCATACAACTCAAGAATTGCAGGGCCACCAATACAAGACAATATCATGATTTGTATGCAAATTTTTAGGTTGAATCTCTATCATAAGTAAGCGCATCAAAGTGGTCCTTGAAAAGAAAAATGAATATAATGATGTGTGATGTGTCTGAAACTGACCACTAGGACGTGAAAGAGCATTTAATATTTAAGGTAATTACTATACTATGATATGATACTCTATTTGTGTTCCCTAATACATATGCAAAGTGGATCAAACAAAATGGAGAGCATAATTAGATTAGAGTCTCAACTTAATAATAGTATAATAATGGGGGTCACAAAATGTAGGAGACAGAAAGAGTGACTTCCAGGCCTCTAAACTAAATAAAAGAAAATGGACCAGTGACCTTTAAAAAATATGTTTTTGGTTAATCTAAATATACTAGTTTTAACGTTTTATTCCTCTAAAAATGTCCTTCGAATTTTGGTCCCAATAAATTTTATGATTCCAATTTCAGTCCCTGCTTTTTACAACATTTCATGTTTTATGCTCTTAGTGACATTTTCTGATAACATGCCGTTGATAAGAACTTAAAATATTATTAGTTTAATAATTTAGTTATTTACTCTTTAATGTTCATTAATTTAACTATAACTTTAAATTTCAGATTAAATAAATAAGTTATTAAGTTAATGCTATTTTAAGATATCAACAATGACGTGTCATAAAAAAAAGTTCACTTGGAACATAAAATATGAACTTTTGTGAAAATACAGGGCTAAAATTGAAAACAAAAAATTTAGATGATAGAAATTCGAAGGAAATTTATAGAGGGACTAAAAAGTAGAAGTTAATATATTCAAAGAGACTAAAAACATATTTAACACCGTATATTTTGTCCTTGTAAAACCAACATGAATTTTAGTCCATTCAACTTCCTCTTTGTACTTTTACCGTTATGTATTAGAGCATCCACAATGGAGACCCTCAATCTTGAGGTCTTAAACGAGTCCCACATGGATACATCACTTTTTTTTTTAATAATAGTACTTAATATATACTCAATCATTCCAATAGAGACCCTCTAATAAAATGTCTAAATAAATCCCACCAATAACTCTTTATCATTTACATTTCAACAAAAACAACTCAATAATGATTATTTTATTAAAAAGTGGTGAGGGGCCCACTTAAGAATTGAGATCTTAAGTGAGACCCTAGATCTTAAGAGACCTCCAAAAAAAATTTCCCCAATAAATGTACCTATTAGGTACCGGGTCTTAAATAGTGAAGACCTCACTATTGAAGATGGTCTTAAATGCTCTATTGCGTCATCCTAAATTTCTCTAATGCAGTTACGATGACTTTAATTAATAGTATGTCTTTTGTCGATGTAATTTGACTTTAGTCTTCATATATATTATTTTTTGTGCTAGTTTCATTTAATATCAGAAAATAATAACCGAATGGCCAATCCTTAACATAGAAGAAGCATTTTGTGATCTTGAAGGAAAGTAATTGAACGATAAAGTTTTTCAAATGAATGACTATCTATTATAAAATGGTTTAGAAAGGGACTAAATGTAAGTCTCCTTGGACCTCACTGAAATGTGGTGACAAATAACAGAATTTGACACTTCTAATTCATCAAGAAAAATACAAAGGTTATTACTTTCCTCGTCACTCTTCACAAAAATAGGTGACATTTAGCACATAAGTTTTAAAAATTCAAGCATTTTCCCACAAGTAAATGATTATATATACTCCCTCATTTATACCTGTGTAGGTAAATAAACTTCTTTAAATCTACATATATGATACCAAGACTGTTTCTTATCCCAAAATCTATGCTAGTGAGTAAAATTGATATACGGTAAGAGACTCAAACACTATTTTGCACAAAGGCTAATTAGTCTATTTTGCATATTTCTACACTAAGGAAAATTACCTACATCAGATAATCTATCACGGTATAGTGGATCTTCATGAAAATTGGAAAGAGCCTCAACAACATTATCCATTAGTCCCTGAGTCTCATCACATTGAAAGTTAACAAGAATAAAAAATGCCCTTACATCTGCAAGGGCCATTATACCCCTTCATCTTAGCATATTTAATCAAATGCCCCAAAAACATTCTCTTTTAATTCTTCAGCCTTATGTCCCAATAGCTCAACAAGGATAGGGACCACATCTGAATCCCGAATCACAAAAGTTGTGTGTGTATGGCGACAAATCCCATATCACATCAGTAACTGCTACTTTAGCTTCATCATAACCTTCTCTATTGCCTTTGCAGTATAGGACATACAAAACATATACTCATATATTTCCTTAACAGAAGCACCATATCCTTCAAGAAGTATAGCCCCAACTTGAGCAACTGGTCTAATGCAATTAACATGAGTCAATAGCACACAAAGAGTATTGCCATCTACAAGTTTGTATCACGAGGGATGAATCACAAGTGCAACGAATCGCAACAATTAATAAAGTGATAAGTTATCGTCTCCACATGGATTTTCATACAATTAAGCATTTAACAGAATTTCTTAATTGAAAAGAAGTAATGGATTTATGGTTTTCTAGTTTTAAATTGTCTTGCACAATGTGATATTGGGTTTGGTTGATTTAGAAGATTAACCATGATTAGGGTTTCCTTGAATCCCCTCTACCTTCTTTGTTGGAATTAACTCGACTTATTTTTAGTTATTATCTAGCCTTGATAAACGAAAGTTCTTATATGACCCCATGATGTAACGGTGGAAAGTTCTAGTATTTGTGCCTAAACAAACAAGGGATATACTTTTGACTTCCAATAAAGATGAATCATAACCCTAACAATCATACTTATATTCAATTAAGAGATTAATAGAAAATAGGCAATTCACTATTTTTCTTGTTCAGGTGAAAGCAGAATAGTTAGTCTTATACCTTAACCTAGATATCAGGTTAACCGCCAATTGAAGAGCATTATAATGTTTGAAACATATACAAATTAACCCATACTACTCGGATCATAAACTGAATAATTTTTTTATAAATTGAACAAGAGGAGAAGAAACTCTGCCTTGAAGCTCTGGATGCTTGACCCTTGCGTTGCACCTCTAACTTTCTGAATGAATAAAAGTGTGTGGAAGAGTCTATATTTATATGCATAATTAATTCTAGGTAAAGATATGAGAAATAGTTTTATTCCACCCATCCATTTTGGAAAACAAGTTGAAAGTGCAAGTTGCCCACAAAAAAGTGCAAGGGCGCATTGGAGGAAGCACTAGGACGCATGAGGCAAAACCTAATGGATTCCCCTGCATATGGGAGCATAATCAATGTGTAGGGGAAGATTGACCTCAAGGGTGTGAGTTTTAAAGTTTTTGTCCTTTTTTGAGCGTTCTTCCTTGTTGAAATGCCTTGGAACTTGGGATGAATTTTACCCAACTTGTATTGTCTTCAAAAACCTTCCAAGTATCATTGATATTCATTATTCATATCCCTTGATCCTTCATGTGGTGTCTTGGTTTGTCGAATTACATGATTTATCAATAAAAAGACACAAACAACCTATGGAGTTGCATGCTTATGGACGAAACTAAATTACAATTACTCGAATGAAAACAATACAGAATGATCCTCAAACCATGAACAAATCCTCTAAATAACCTCTTAGTAGTCTTCAAATGTAAAGAAAATAACTAAAAACATAACTTAAAATATCATATAATGCTCGGTCATCATAATGTTATCTCCAACATGAAAAAACTCCACAAACATGAGTATCACTCCCAACTCAACAAGCATACACATATCTTATCCTGAGACACCAAGAAATCCAATCGATTGACACACACTTTCCTAAAAAATCATGTCACCAACACCAACATTATCTACGATAAAACAAAGAGCTCTTGATCTAACAAGTTCCTTCCTAACTTCCCGCTGAAGAGCCATTACACTCAAATCTCTAACAAATACAATCTAAGATCGGTATCACAAGAATTTAACAAACATGTGATAATTTCTAAACTATAATTACTTGCAACAAACCATCATACTTTCACTACAAAAAATAACAACAACCAACATTTTATCAGGACTCCCCGCATCTTTCCTTCCGCACGAAGCAACAACCTTATCAAAGACTGTGTAGCACCATATCCACCCATTTCAATTACTAAACTATACCACCACCTCCACAAGAAATTCACTTCAAGCAAAAAGCACCAACTTCGTAAAGTAAATCAGGAGCAAAGAGAGATTAGTTACCCATGGGTGAGGTAACTAACAAAGAGATGAAGTTTTATGATGGAAGAACATGCAAAAACTTGAATCCAAGCTACCAATGAAGAATTACAATTTATATCTTTATTTCTCTATCTAAAACAATAATATGGATCTAAAGAGTATTTGAATGAATCTGTTTACAATCATATTTATATAAGTCATAAAAGTGCAGTTTCGTTAGGCGAATTAATGCTCGTCCAGCGAAACGAGGTTTCTTCATGTGTAGGGCAAAAACAACTGGTCTTTAAAAAGTCACTAAACCACCTAACCTCATTGGGTGAAGTGTTTCTCGCCTATCGAGTTTGCTCTTGACTTTCTCCCTAGAACTCATCGCTTTTAGCTTGTCCAACGAGTTTGCTCTCTGACTTGGCTTGCCTTCCACTCACCTTGGCTCACCTAGCGAATATCCTTGTACTCAAATTCTTAGTTTCATTCTAATTAGGTGTCTAACCTACAAAAACAATTGGAATATATATAATATTATAATTTTCTAGCATAAAACTATATAATTTGTGTATTTACAATAAATTAGGAGTTTTTATATGGATTACATGCAAAACAAGTTAATAAGTGCCAATGAAAATAACATGATTTTGGAACTTATCACATTCCTCCCAAGTTCCATTTGAATGGATATGCTTTGATTTTCTTGGGCTGCACATTATTTTGATAAGTCTGTTTGTTTTAGGCTTGTTGTTGCAACATCATCGTATTTATTTTCCTTTGATTGTATCATGTTCCTAACAAGCTATCTCCTCCCCATGCTGTTAACGCTTTAACTATTTTGCCCTTCACTCATCATCCATCGTTACCCCCCTCATCGCCTTGCCTCTTTTGTTCAACCATAATCTCTAGTCCTCACATTCTTTTCCCATCTTCCTCCCCTACTTAAAAAAAGAAGATCACATGAATCAGTTGTATGTCCCATGAGTCCATAGTAGTAGCAAAACATTGCCAATCTTTCGTATTTTAGATTAACCTTATGCGCCCTCTCTTGACTTTTTTATTTTCCTTCTTTTCTCCAAAGACTTTATCTATCATAACCCTGATGATAAATTGTAGACGTGCACCTAGAACAATACAATATACCAAAATTTGATTTGGTATATCAACATCCATCATTAACCCTAGTATCAACATGTATTTGTTAAAGAACAAGTGGCCAATTAACAGCTTTTGGACATCTAAGTGATAAAAATATTGAAACATGAAGATCTCATCCTCTACCTTTCGTATTCTGAATTTACCAACCAAATACCATATCTCAGCCATCTTTTGTACGCAGATTTCACTATTTGTAAAAAACATTCCCATGAGGCACAACACAAGATTTGTCGCTTACTCTTCTTGATTTACTTCTTCAACTTCAATCATCACTTCATCTTCCTCTTCCTCTAGATTGAGGTGCTCAAAAGACTCCATGAAAGTTAGGTTCAATTGGTAGTTTTATGTAGGAAAGTTTTAGGAATTGTTGAAGTTAGTATAGAGAAGAGTTAGTTAGTTAACTTGCTAACCATTTTGTAACTGTTTCTTAAGCATAGTTAGTTAGAGACAGTTATAGGATTACATGTTCTATATAAACTCTCCATGTACTACTTGTTCAGTTTAGTTTTTTATGAAACACTTCAATGAGAATAAACCTTTCTTCTTTCTCAAGCTTTTTCTCTCCATTAATGGAGTTTTACTTCCAGTTTTCACAGGGATCACATGCAAGATTTATATCAAGAGATAGTTTGCAAAGGTTGATTGTTCTATTTTGTGTAAACCATCTTCTCACGTAGGATAGAAAAATAAAAGTCACGTAATACTATAAAAGGAACTTATTCTTATTTTATTTACCATTAATTTTTTTTATTTTGATATATATCTATATCTTATATACCTATATAGAAAAGGGACACCCGCGTGATTTTGGGCATGCCTTTTTATCTTTCGATTATACCCTTGATTTTAGCACTTCTAATTACAATTTTATCTTTTGTTTGCAAGTTTTGAGAGGAAGGAAAGGAAAGGCTGGGGAAGGGACGGGAGGGGAGGGGAGGGGGAGGGGAGGGAAAACCCTTCCCTTGTTTGGGAGTTAAGAAACTAACAAGAAAGGAAAAAGGAGGGCTTACGTGATAATTTTATTATTTTACAATTTTTTTCCTTCTTAAAATCAATAATTTGTGTTATACTTTATAATTATTATATAAAACTAATAGTTTTTTTGACTAATCTTATAAAAAATCTTGAAAACATTTTTTTAAAAAGTGATACAATAATGATAAATTAATTTCACTATATATACAAAAATTATATTTTCTTTTATTTCATAAGTATTATTTTTGGGTACAAATTTCATTAATAAGTTTAAAAAAATAAAAAAATGATAAAAGAATTAGAATTTTGAATTATAGTGAGAGTAAAATTATCAATTTGTATGTTTAACCCCCAAGATCCCCCAATTTGGGGGAACTATCAAAATTGGACAAAATAAACCCTCGAAAACCCTCGAAAACCTTTCCTTGTTTTTTTTTAAACTCCCAAACAAGAGTTTACCTCCCCACGGGCCTTCCCTTCCCCTCCCATTCCCTCCAAAATCCAACTCCCAAGCAAAGCCTTATGGTTACTAGAGGAATGACAGGCAGTGCATGCTCGTCTATCCATATTTTTCTATTGTATTTTCTTGTATTTATATTTTATGTTGTTTTTAAATTTGAAAAAAAAAAGTTAGATTGTTACGTGAAAATTTGTAGAGAAAATATTCAACTAATAGATAGTTTTTCTCTAAAAAACTAATAGATAGTTTGTTTTCAAATTTTCTATAATTTATGTATAGATTTAGATTTAAATTTGAAAAAAATGGTTTTATAAGGGTAATTCTGTCTATGAAAAAGTCCAACAAAAAATTAGTTAACTTTGTAGTTGTCTTTATATAAATGGTATAAATATTCCAAAATATTTGTTAGTAAATAGGTTAAATAAGCATACAATTAAGCACAATAGAAAAGTGGACCCATATTGACGCTAGTAGATATAAATGCAGGGCCGTCTTAAACTATCCGGAGGCCCCGATGCAATCTTAAAAATTGGCCCCTCCAATAAAAAAAACACACCAAAAATTCAAAAACATTATCATTTATTTTAATTGCAAATGACATTATAAAGTTGTAAATAACATAAATAATATCAAAAAGACTATTGTACCAAAAAGTAATATCAAAAAGACTATTCCTGACTATTCCATGTAAATAACATAAAATGAGTTATGTTTAACACTTGGTTTTCTTATGCTGGAAAAAATAAATAAAATTAAAACATAATAATAAAAAAGTGATTCCTAAGAATCGAACCAAGAACCAGACGCCCACACACACATCTTTCAACCACTGAACCATCACACAATTCTTTGAATTATATGCGCTAAACAAATATATGTAACATTTTAAGGCCTTATATGTATAAAAAAATATATTTGGGCCCCAAATTTTGGAGGCCCTGAGCCATGGGCCTGGAAGCTCTTGCTTTGGGCCGGCCCTATATAAATGGGATATATGTGTTTATCGGTGGTTTTGGTAAACAATAAGACTAGTTTGATTATTACAAGCAGGATCAATCCATAAATCCTAAAACATGTTGTGCAATCTTTTTCCAGAAAATAGTTGAATGTTCATCATATTCATAGTTTTCTTTATGAACGAGATGAATAAAACTGCTTTTCAACAGAAATCAATGAAGAAAAATGCAAGTAAAACCTAAGAATGCAGAAAGTAAAGACACTTAAAGAAAAGTAAATTGCATTGCATTAAAATAAAGGTGTTCAACAAATTTTTACATACATTCTGACTCTTTTCTCTACGTTGGTACTGTGAGTGTGTGAATTCTGTAAATGATATTTGTGACCCATATGAAAAACTACTATATATACATAGAAAATAACTCCAAAAACTAAACTGCTGTGAACTAAACTTCTTCGACATGAACTGCATGCTTTCCACGTGTCTGGACTTTCAAACTTGCTTCTTCATAATCCAACACTCTGTCTAATCACAATCTTCTGTCGAAAACATTTCATTCTCTGTCGAACTCATCACTTTCAACCATGGACTTAGAGGGTTTTTGCAGCTTTGAACCTCTTTCTTCCTGTCGAAAAACACAAGATAAAATATAGGTTAACAATAGGATTTTAGGCTTCACTTTCATTCTTCCAATTATACCATTATTCAAATTTTTCTATAACTGCTATATTATGAAATTCATTGAAAAAGATAAGAATTTATATAAAAATTTCTATATTATTGGTGTCGTTGAAAAGATGAACATAATTTGTTACAATTTAAAAGTCACGAACATCTATGCTTGTAATTTTAATCAAAATTAAAGTTTCTAAAAAACATTGTTAATAATTTACACAAGTTAGCGCGATAAAAAGAGAGTGGATAAACGACACATGAGTACCCGTTGAATGCTAGTTATAAATAAGGAACATTATCGTCCTAGTTATTAACTGATATTATTTATTTTTTATATTTATGTACGATATTTGTTTCTGATTGGGGGAAATCTTAAAAGAATGAAGAGATGTGATGATCGGGGAAAATCTTATTTGATATTATTTTTTTTACCAAATTTATTAGGGTTATAAACATACTATAATTAGTTATGCACAGAAAAAATAATTAGCATAATTCAACAATTTCAATAACATAATATAAATTTTGTTTGGTAAAAATAATATATAATAACTTTTTCCATGAACAACATGGATATAATGGCAATCAAATGCCATTTACTTCCATAATTAAGTTTACTAAACCATAGAATTGGCTAGCATAATTCTTATGAATGATAAATAACGAAACAACCAAAATGAGGGCTTATAATTATAAATGGTGCTTTGCTGTTACAGTTTATGGCTGACAACAGAATAAAAGATATATGGTGTTAAAATGCAAAGGATGGGAACAATGTCTATATAAGAGGATAAAAAACATTGTAAAGGGAGATGTGATTCAAGTGTGTGTGAGATAAAAAGAATATTGTTTTCTCTTCCACTCTCAATCATTCTAGTGGGTGTGAGATGAAAAGAGCGTTGCACAAGTTGAGACACGCAATTGTGTAAACCTTGGGGAGCAAAAACCGGGTATTGGGTTGCACCGAAGATCCAACAGAAATTTGCTTTCAGGAAAGTGGCTTTTGCCACAGCACAACAAATCTCTTCTATTATTCCTAACTATTTCAATTCTATTTTACTTTTAATATTTTCAACAATCTAAAAGCAAATTTATTTATTTAATAATATTTGAAAATATTAACTTTGTGATTTTTCTATGTATCATGTTGGTTCGAATTGCATGGAAAGGATCACTCGGTCCCCTCAGCAGTTGGATGTTAAAGAACATGGCATGTGAAATTTCAAATAAAGTATCGTATAATTTGAGGTAAACATGAGATTGGAGTTCAAGTAAGCCTTAAACTCAAATATATTTATGAAATTAAGTTTTTGTTTAGAAGGGATTAAGTATATATTTTTCTATTGGTGAAATATTGCTGAAAAGTTTAAACGAAAATTTCTAAATGGATATTATTGATAATAATTTAAGAACATTGTATTAAATTTTAATATGTCAAAAGTATTTTCCATATTTGTAATCTTCATGGTAAAATAGAAGTTGTTATAGATATATTTTGTTTAAAAATCTATGGAACAACTTTTGTGGAATTTATAATATAAGTAGAGGCACAAATTTGATTATCTATAAGATAAAATAAAAAATAAAAAATTTCTTATAGATTTCACAATTTTCTATTGATATATTTTGTGGCCTAAATGTTACCATTTATGCAAGTGGCTCAATTTTTAGTGTTTTAAGATATTTTATGATTTATTTAATATCATAGACTTATGCAG
>Ga0228710_1010207_pt1 | contig 12663 bp, 8 predicted proteins | sample MedpolnodulmetaG_FD_177995 | JGI IMG/M metagenome (GOLD analysis project Ga0228710, IMG submission 177995) | Root nodule microbial communities from Medicago polymorpha collected in Santa Monica, California, United States - pink nodules | ecosystem: Host-associated > Plants > Roots > Nodule...
AAATACAATAAATATGAAATAAAGACTAGATTGCTACTGATGTCTAATATTAATGCAATCTTTGCGGGAATGACCGGGCATCCTACACACGCCGCATCTTCTCTCAGTTTCCACATCGTCCATCTCAGTCCTAATGTGAGTAATTGGTGGACGACCTTTCTTTGCCCTGCGCATGGACTTGTTGGGAACCACTTTTAGTCCTTCATAATCAGGCCAATATGTCTGGTGGTGAACCACATCGAAGTGGATGTTGTATACGACCTTTCTTTGCCCTTCCTTAATTATTTTAAAAATTTTGAAAAAAAAATGGCATGGTATCTCGCAAATCCCACTTGCGGGACATTTAAAAATTTCGAAAAAAAAAAAAAAAAAAAAAGAATAGGTACCTCGCAAGTCCCACTTGCGGGACATTTAAAAATTTCGGAAAAAAAATGAAAAAGTACCTCGCAAGTCCAAGTTGCGGGGTACAATAAGGACAAATTTTCGTCACTTTTTAGGGTACCCCGCAACTGCAAGTGGAGGGGTACCAGAGTGTAAGAAAAAATAGGGCATTTCTGCAATTTTTTTTAAAAGTAGGGCAGTTTTGGAATTTTGGGAAAAAACAAGGGCATAAACAAAAAAATTTCACATTACGCCTCCATATAGTTAACTAAGAGACTAACCTAATCTCCATAGAAAAGTGTGGATTTACTAAGAGACTAACTCAATCTACATAGACTTTATCCATCAAACTCAACCAAACACTGACATCAAATTCCACCCACCATTAACTTCACATCTTCAATATTTTAGCTAAATTGCATATATAGTTCTAAAAAATCAATTTATTCCATATCAATATTCTGAATTAACCAAATTGAGATTTACAATTTTCACAAAAATGTTTAAATTTAATTCAAATTAAATTGATATGAGAAACGTGAGAATTGAGTCACACCAAAAAAAGGAACAAACAAAAGTTACAAGATGGAATGAGTGAATCAAACAAAAAGAACATGGATGAATATACATGCGTTGAAGATGAAAGAGGGAGAAAACGAGAGGAACAAGCTAGGGATTCCTGATCACAGAGAAATCGACGGCGATCACAAGGATGTGGGAGGAGATCGACTTTTTGGGAAATCTATCAAGACGTAACGGCGATGGAGTCAAAGAGAATGGCGGAGGAAACGGCCTCGCCGAGAAAAAATAGAACAAGGGTGAGAGAAAGAGGAGATGAGAGAGAGAGAAAGAATGAACAGTTATTTTATTTTTTTGGTATGACATGGATTATGCCAATTTTTTTTTTTATTAATTGTGGCACACAATGGTGGTAGATAAAAGGTACTGCCACGTAGGGTGGTTCATGTATCAGTGTTGTATTTGCAACCCTAGAATAACACCGACCTACTCGCACAATATATATTACCATTAGATTCATAGAATGGATGCGGCTAAACAAAACATTTGAATATAAGGATTCTAAGTCGATCGTCTTACAAGTCAATAGTGTTCAAAGATTTTCTCTTTGGTATCGCTTCCTTGACAATTCGATCGATGGATCTACAATTCTTTAATTACAGGTATATGTATACGATTCCACTAAGCGTTGCTTCTCCTATTTTTCATCTATTAATCAAATAATTTTGTAGGTATTTATTTTAAATCTTCTGCTTTTGTTGGAACTGCAGTGAAACTTTTCTCATGCTTTTGTTGTGGATGATCTTTTCTCTGTCCTTTGTTTCGTCGTTGGCGACCGATGCTTCGAGTGTAATTTTTTTGATTAACGTGTTTTCTTTGACAATTAATAATATAAGGTATGATTCAATATTTATCTTTGTGTGATGACCACTGAGTTAATTTGAAGCATTTTCTATGTGTGTAACTTTTTTATTTGGATCTGGTTTGGGAGCATAAATCATTTTCATAGTATCAAGATGCAAAACTAATTATAATTTGCAATCAGGTTCTTCTCCAATCCCAAAGGATAAAAACATTAGACTCGAGCTAAGTCTAGGTCTGGGTAAGAGTTACGGTTCCTCCTCCAACTGGGTTAAGAAAAACATTACCTTTGGTTCAAACCAGGTTCAAAAAAATGATTTTATTGACTTCCAGTTTGGCAGTTTAGCTTTGAACCTGGTCGAACCAGCGACTGAAGCTGAAAAAACCCCAAATCAGCTGGTTGGCAGTTTAGCTTTGAACCCGGTCGAACCAGTAAATGATGCTGGAAAACCCCCAAATCAGCTGGATCAGATTCGAAAGGGTAATTAAATCGATATTTACCGTTCAATCGATGGGGAAGGTGACGGGGGATGAGTTTGATGGTGGGCACAGAGGAGAAGGTGACAGAGGAAAGGTCAATGGCGGAAAACGTGACGACAGAGAGGTCGACGACGACTGTGGCAAAGATCCTATTCAAACAGCTAATCCTGAACATAATATTTTTTAACTCCAGACCATCTACTTCTTCTGTAATCCAGGTATAGACTTTGATATTTTGAGTTAATGTTTCCTCGTAAAAAATTTGGTATCCCAAAAATTTTTGTAACCTTTTCCAACTAATGTTTTATAAATAATAATAATAAATTTTTTCAATGGGAATAATAATAATAATTATCATCATTATTATTATTACTATTATATTTATATGTTACAGTATTATCTTTTAATTTTGTCGTTCAACGTCACCAATATAATTGTCTATTCATTATCCTTTGTAGGGTGTAGGTCGTTTACTAGGGACAATGTTCTTCGACTGTGATTTCCTTGATTAATGTGTTTTCTTCTCAGTCCCTTTGCATGATGCAATGTAGTTTCATCATTCAAGACAGTATGACCCTTTTCCTTTGTTTTGGATTAAACATATGTACATCTTATTTTGTTGTAAGGGTTGGACATTTCTTTGTTATACATCAAGATCTGTTTCATTGTGTTTACTATTAGCTTTTTTATTTTTCTACAGCTTTGAAACATATAATAGTGGACTGAATGACTGATGAATAACATGACCAAGAATGATTTGGTTTTGAAAGCAAATTGGAATGGGGCTGAATTTTTACTTTTTCCATCGAACGTTTTGCCTCAAGAAATCCAACATAAGATATAATCTTTACTCTTCATATATGATGTCATATGAATTTTGAACCGCGATAAAGTTCATGTTTCGAGTTGTCTCTCACTTACTATTCTCTTGCTACTTTTGTGGTTGGTAGCTTGTAATGATTCATCGTTTGTCTAGGATGTATTCAAAGAACGAAAGGCGAATAACACCACAAACTCAAAAAAAACGATCGCAAATTCATTGATCTTTAATTCACCGATCTCAAATCCTGCAAAGGGTAACGATAAGAACGATGGAAGCTTTATGCACAAGTTTTAAAACACCATATGTTTCCCTTCAAATTAATCAACCAAAGACACATAAGATATTTCAGCACAACTACATCATCATCATCATTCAAAAACCGAACTTTCTCGAGTTTTGAAAATATTTCAGGCAAGTAGGATTCAATCTTAAGGTTTGTAGTTACATATTTAATATGGATCGTTTACCTTAAATATTTATAAACAATGTCCTTGAGAATTGAGAGATAAAAAGTCACTTAACACTGCTACATTTTATTTTGGATAAGGTGGGATAGTGGGACTTTTCTTTTATTGTTGCTGAATAGATTTTTTATTATATTACTTACTATAAATTAACTACAAGGATATGATATGGTGTCAATCTTAACTTGGGTTATATATTAGTCATGTGACTTCTGATGGATTGAATTTATTTTTTCCTATTCTGTTGTAAATAATAGAATTTCATATTTCTGAATTGTTGATATGTGAATGTGTTATGTTATATAGCTTGTTTTAGTATATTTGTACATGTTTGTGTTATAATGTGTTTCTCTTAAGTAGTGATTACAAACAATGTATTGGGGATCATCTATGGTTCCAAAGTTGTGCAATTAATAATAGATTTTTCGTAAAACCAAAACTAAGGCTTTGAGGGTGTGGTTTATTTTGGTTCTTGGCTTCGCATATTGTTCTTTGTTAATTTGTTACTTACTGAGACTAAATTTTTCAGGTTGGTTATTTTCTTATAATTTTTTTTTTCTGGCATTATTTTGCAGAACAATGCATTTCTGTTACGCCGCTTATTAAATGGAGAGAAAGAACCTACAAATTTACTGAATTGTATAGAAGGCAACAATTCCAACAATATTTAACCACACAAGAAGGCAATGAGCGATGCATGGCTTTCTAGTGGCAGAACAATTACAACAACTTCACATCCATTTCCATGGCCATTGCCACAAGGAGCATTAAGATTAATGGTCTGGTTATGCGTCTATAACTTGATCACAATTGCTATAAGCCTATAACTATGTGTCTAGTATTGATTAACAAAAAGTGTATTGGATCATTGATTACATTTAAATATAAAGTGAACTGCACTTGTCACCTAATATTCTTCATAGTATACTTTATTTTCTATTGTCTACTTAGCTTATGCCTCACCAGGTAAAACCATATATGCTAATGATAGTTGACTAATATATATATGGTCATGACCAATATGTATATCAGATGATTGACAAGTACTACTATCTTCAACCAACAACTTAGAAGCTTGTTTTAGGTCATGTGCTTATGGTCAAGCAGGGTCGACCCAAGGGAATGGCCATTAAAGCCATTGGTTTAGGCCAACTAACAAAAAACTTATTTAATAAAAATATCTCCCCTCCTCTCCCTCTTCTCTTTTGAACCAAACATATATTTAATAAAAATATCTCTCTTCTTTCCCCCTATTCTTTTCTCCCCTTCGTTAAAATCCCTCTTCTCTCTTCCTCTCATTTGAACCATACAGACCCTAATAATGAGTCAAACTGTGCATCGTAGATTAAGCTTACTACATTTGCATATTTGCAAGTGATTCCATGTTTTTTTTTTTTTGAAAAAATGCAAAGAGCATCAGATCATTTCATTAAATAAAAAGAATTACAAAACAGAAAAGGGGGATTAGACCAAGACTTTTTCAAAAGGTGGTAAATATAAAGTTGGGCATTCCCAACCTATTCCTAATGTACTCCCCCTAATAAAATCAGGGATAAATAATATTGTTTTTGGGTATAAGTTTATAACTAATGCATAATTTAGCCTACCTTATACAAAAAATAATGTATAATTTAAAGCAGTTACTGGTAAATTTTTCGTCCCCTTGAAAATAACTCGATTGGTGAGAACATTGCGATATGCAAGAGTCGAGGTTTGAACCCCAAAATCTCCATTTTTTCACATTAGGCTACTTGATAATAAAAAATATGTGATAGATTTTTTAATTTGTAATTGGATATTTTATTTGGAGAAAAGATTGGATATTCTTATTTGGAGAAAAGAAAAGTAAAATTTGTAGTGAAACTATTTTTTTATTTTTGATGCAGATTTGTAGTGAAACTATTATCTTGATGTAACATAAAAAATAAAATAAAAAGTATCAAACCCTAGTATACACGTAAGATATGGAGCATGGAGTATGGACCCATCCAAATCAAACCAAACCCAAGATGATTACACATAATTTAGGTTAGAATATTACTTGAAACCCTAGAATAACACCGACCTACTCACACTATATATATACGATTAGATTCATGGAATGGATGCGGCTAAACAAAGCATGTGAATATAAGGATTCTAAGTCGATCATCTTAGAAATCAATAGTGTTCAAAGATTTTCTCTTTGGTATCACTTCCTTGCCAATTCGATGATTCCACTATGCGCTGCTTCTCCTATTTTTCATCTATTAATCAAATAATTTTCTAGGTTTTTCTTTTTTAATACTTCTGCTTTTGTTGGAACTGCAGTGAAACCTTTCTCATGCTTTTGTTGTGGATGATGTTTTGTTGTCCTTTGTTTCGCCGTTGGCAACCAATGCTTCGAGTGTAATTTCTTTGATTAACGTGTTTTCTTGCCATGATGACCCGGATTCGGTTGGTAAAGTAACAGCTGAGGTCTCCATTGTCTTCAGTTGCGCCTTATAACTGAATATTACAATTAATAATATAAGGTATGACTCAATATTTATCTTTGTGTGATGACGTCTGATTTAATTTGAATCATTTTTTATGTGTGTAACTTTTTTATTTGGATCTGGTTAGGGAGCATACATCATTTTCACAGTATCAAGATGCAAATTGTGCAAGAAAGAAAGTGATGGATGATATCAAGAAAGTCAAAGAGAAACATCCTATGTTAGATGGAAAATTAAAATTCCCTTCCATTAAAGAGCAGAGCCTAAGGCGTCTTCTAAATGAAAGTTTTCACACTTATTTTCTTAAATTTAAACAACTAATGCATTTCAACAATATGTAGAAAATTTATTTATTGTACAATTTGTTAGATCAAATTGGCAGAATCAAAATACTGTTCAAGCAGCTGCTCCTGGACATAGTGTTTTTAATTCCAAACCATCTACTTCTTTATATTTTGAGTTAATGTTTCCTCGTAAATAATTGGTATCCCAAAAATTTTGTAACCTTTTTCTAACTAAAATTTTATAAGTAATAATAATAGTTTTTTTTAAGGGGAATAATAATAATAATAATTATTTCTTTTATATTTATACGTTACAGTATTATCTTTTAATTTATATAATGTTTTTCGACTGTGATTTCCTTGAATAATGTGTTTTCTTGTCAGTCCCTTTGCATGCTGCAATGCAGTTTCATCATTCAAGACAATATGACTCATTCCTTTGTTTTCGATTAAGCATATGTACATCTTATTTTGATGTTTTGGTTTACTACTACAATGTTTCTTATGCTATTTCATGATGATTTGTATATAGGTGAAGGGATTTCTGCAAGGAATTATGTTGGGTTTCAGAAGCTGTTACTAAGTTTGTTGGACGTTTCTTTACTATTAGGTTTTTTTTTCTTCTACAGCTATGAAACATATAATAGTGGACTGAATGACTGATGAATAACATGACCAAGAATGATTTGGTTTATAAAGCAAATTTGGAGGGGTTCGACTTTTATTTTTTCCATCTAACATTTTGCCTCAAGAAATCCAATTTAAGATACAAATGAATTCCTAACTGTTGCTTACTTTTCTGCAATGAAAACAAATAACTTGCTCTGTTGGAAACAGATAAAAATTGCAATCTCTTATCGCTCAGCTCTTTTATTTAATTTTTCTAAACCAAATAAATAACGCGAATTGTTTGGACGAAACAACAATCCTTGTGGATACGATACTGTACTTACACTTTATTACTCTATAAACGATTTGATAGACTTGCCTAATCCGACCATCGATTTGTTGGGTTTGTTATAATTTGAAAGTGACACACGCGCGCGCACATACACACGCATACACACACACACACTTTCAATCAAAATTTTATAAAAACATAGTTTATAGTTGACAAACATTAGCGCAATAAAAAAGTGAAAAGACGACACATGAGTACATGACTTTCCGCTAGTATTACAATATAATTAATTTTAAATAGCTTAATATTTTCCATTTTTAAAAACTATATTTGGGCTAACTAAAAAAACTATATTTGGGTTGTTGTATCTTTTAGTGTGAATCTCTAAAAAAAAAATGTTCATTTTCTATTGCAGTTTTGGTGTTTTTGCTACTACCGAAACAAACCCCATTCTTATACTTATTTTCTTTATTTGAAACCAGCAACAAACTTATGCTAAGCACAGGTCCGTACTCCGCACGGGTTGGGCGTCGAATCGAAGGGTTATGCGTCAAAGCGCATTGCAATGTTATATGCATTGAGAAAATAGAAAAAGTTGACGATAAAGTTAACGTTAATGATAAAAAGGGCAAAATTACATTGACCTCCAATGAGATTTTCTTAAACACAAGCACCCTTTTTAATTTTTTTATACATACTAATCTCCCTTTAATTCATTTAATTGGACATTTTATTTGGAGAAAAGATTGGATATATTTGTTTGGAGAAAAGAAAAGTAAAATTTGTAGTGAAAGTCTTATCTTGATCTAACATAAAAAAATAAAAAATAAAAGGTGTGAAACCCTAGTATACACATATGATAAGTATTGAGTATGGAGTATATGGACCCAAACAAATCAAACCCAACCCAAGATGCTAACACATTATTTAGGTTAGAATAACACCGACCTACTCACACAATATATATTAAGATTAGATTCATAGGATATATGCGGCTAAACAAATCATGTGAAAATAGGGTTCAAAGTTCAGACCACTCAGTCGATCGTCTTAGAAGTCAATAGGGTTTAAAGTTTTTCTCTTTGTCATTGCTTCCTTGCCAATTCGGTTGATCCATCCACCATTCTTTTAACTACAGGTATGTATATGATTCCACTAAGCGATGCTTCTCCTATTTTTCATTATTAATCAAATAATTTTATAGTTTTTTTTTTTTTAATATCTTTTGCTTTTGTTGGAACCGCAGTGAAACCTTTCTGATGCTTTTGTTGGGGATGATCTTTTCTCCTTTGTTTCATCCTTTGAGACCTATGCTTCAAGTGTAATTTCTTTGATTAACGTGTTTTCTTTTGGAATGGCGTTTATAACGGACTTTTCTAAGCCCTCGGTGTGTGTGCATGTGAGTCCCCTCACCATTGTTGTTGATTGGGACTCCACATCGTTGTTCGGAATGAGGAACCGCTGAACTTGGAACCGACGGCGGATGGTAGGTCTTAGGTTGTGAGTGATGAATCGGGAACAAGTTACTATAATGAAAAGGCCGACAGCCATCATAGCTAATAATATCGCTATCACGGGTATGATGAATTCCAGAAATATTGAAAATAACTGGTGAGCTATGATCTCCGTGGTTTGCAATATTGAAATCAACAATATAACAAAGTTCACTAACGCTTTAATGAGACTGTAAAAAAATCATTACAACTTGAGGATTGAGTTGGTAATATACCCACTAACGTTTCTGAAACTGGTCACAAAATTAAAATGTCTGAAACTGCACAAGAAAAAAGGCCTTGTTCATGACTATACCATTATTGAATATTCTCAGATAACATATTGGCAACAATTGTTGTGGTGAGTTCTCCTGCCGGTCGTCTTAACGTAAGTTATTTACACAGAATTTTTTTTAGCTTTTTTATTAGCTAGGATTCTGAAACACCAAATAAATTTTGGTATATCTTTGACGTTAAATTACTATTCTCTTTGTTTTGTCACGACCTAATTCATTTCTACTTTATTTGACCCCATAGGTAATTGTGAATAAAAAATGAAAAAAAAATAAATATAATGTTGCACTTATCTTTCTGATCAACATCACCAATAATGTAATTTTAATAAATTTGCAGATGCCTCACAAACTAATCAACATCACCAATATAATGGCCTTTTGATTATCTTTTGTAGGTCGTTCATCAGCGCCGATGTTTCTTCAACTATGATTTCCTTGATTAATGAGTTTTCTTCTAAGTCTCTTCGCATGTTGCGATGCAGTTTCATCATTCAAGAATGTATGACCCTTTTCCTTTGTTTTCATTTAAGCATATGTACATCTTCTTTTGTTGTAAGGATTTAATGCTATGATGTTTCTTATGCTAGTTCATGATGATTTGTACAGATGCAAATTTCAGATACTCATCAACGAAGGGATTGCTGCAAGGACTTATGTTGGTTTCAGACTCATCTATCAACAGTTTGTGCTGTAGTTGAGGTTATATAAACACCAACTGTCTTTACTCAAGTAGCTTTATTACTATCTCATATCTAACTTTTTTTTTCTCCTTATTTTCAACTAATAATTTCAACCAAAATGGCATCCAATTCCATGGCACTCGGAGCACTAAGAATGTATGCGGTGAAAGTGAATGGTTAGGTTATGCGTTTATAACTTGCATTGAAGAAGATTATAACAATAGAGATGGAGATTCATACATCGAAGGTGATGACAACGATAACGATGGCTATAAGCCTATAACTATGCTCATGCTGCTTAAACTCTAATAGATTACCAAGCTATAGCTAGAAACTAGTAATAGTATTGATTAACAGAAATTGTATTTGATCATTGACTTCGGTTCAATATAATGTGAACTTCACGATTACCTAATATTCTTCATAGTATACTTTATTTATTAACGAAAAGACGGGCACTCACGTGTGTGTTTTTCTGGTCTTTTATTACGCTAACATTTAAGAATTATGAACCGTTTTTTTTTATGAAATTATGATTTGAATTCAAACTAAAAATATAAATGTTTCTTGCTTTTATAACAAAATAAATTAATCATGATTATTTATTTCAATGATACATACAATATAACAAACAAATATAATCAATTTTTTTTTAATGACACCAACAACGATCTTTATTATAGAAAAAATTGTTTTAGGGTATAATTGAGATAATGAAAAAGTAAGTATAAATATGCTCGTATAGTTTGTTACACTTTTTAAATGATAAAGAAAAAAAACCAAACATATATTTACATTTTTTTTAATATTTAAATTTATACTTTTTTTATAGGGAATAAATTCATTGCTTTTCATTAGCTATCAAATCTCGGATACATGACGGTACATCATCATAAACGTGAGAGCTAGCATGAGATGGGGCTAACCTAACTAATTCATGAGAGACCCCATTGGCTTGCCTCCTATTGAACTCGACATGAGAGTTCTAAAAATAACAACCAAACAACTGCCTACAAGCCGGAAAAATACAACCTAGTTCACTACTATCAACTAGGTTTGAATTAAATTGTTCAACAACATACTTGGAATCCAAAACAAAATCAACATGGTCATAGTGAAGATCAGCCACCCATTGTAGCGCCGTGTGAAGTCCAACAACCTCGCCAACATCAACATCACAAAGAGGAGAGAAACAATTCTTAGCCATGACAAACTCACCCTGATCATCACGGATACATATGCCAATACCTACTATATTCAGAGAGTCAAAAAAAGAGGCATCAATATTACATTTGTACCTACCATATGCCGGCTTCGTCCACTCAATGACATGACCATGAATAACACTGTTCGGCTGAGCATGATTGTTAGTAGCAGAGTTTGACAAAAAAGTTCGGTCGGGTACTTTAAAAAAATGAATTACATATTTTACTACTAAAAAAATAAATTACGAAACTATTTTTTTTATAAAAAAAACTAGCGAAAAGACGGGCACTCACGCGTCCATCTTTACACTTTTTCCATTGGGCTAAAGTTTGAAAATTATGAATGATGTTTTTCTATGAAATTTTGATTTTGATTAAAAGTATAAATATATAATTAATGATTATTGCTTTCAAATTATAACAAATCAAACTAACTTTGTTTATATATTTTAATGACACCAACAATATAACAAAAAAATATAAGTTAAATTCTTTTCTTTTAATGACACCAACAACATTCATTATTATATATAGAAAAAATGTATATTTGAGATAATGAAAACGTCAGCGCAAAATCTTATATATACACTCTAGTTTAGTTACACTTTTTAAAGCATAAAAGAAAGAAAGAAAATGGACATATATTCATATTGTGATTGTTGTATTTTAAAAAAAAAATTGAATTCACTCCCATCAATTATCTTTTTTAAAGAATAAAGGATTAAAAAAAATTTGAGGAGATGCACCACTTGTGCTTGGTATGGAGCACTATTATTGATTACATCTTTTTTAAAAGTAAAAGAAATAGATTGTTCATGAATTAAGGTTTTGATATTGCTTCAAGTACTCACTTGATTCAAATTGCTTGTTTCATACGGTGGATAAAGACATACTATCTAAAGTAATTTAATCACTTGGTTTTTTTTTTAAAAAATAAAAATTAATCACTTGGTTACAATAATTTTGAAGGGTACGAATATTATTTCCTTTCGTACATTTTTTTTTTTGACAATTTTTTTTAATTTGTACGTATGCACGAGTTTGTAACTAATTTTTAATTAAAATATCTTTTCTCTCATTTTCTCCTCACTTTTGAACCAAACATATATTTAATAAAAGCATATTCTCTTCTAATTTCAAAAAAAAAGAGCATATTCTCTTCCTCCACTTGTTTGAACCAGACGGACCCTAATAATGAGTCAAACCGTGCAACATCAATTATGCTGAATACATTTGCATATTGGCAAACGACAACCCTCCAACATATATTAACATCAAACCAGCTTTAATCTCTCAATAGAATCAAACTAGTTTTAATTTGTAGAAGTTTTTCGAACACTGATTAATCATATTTCCAGAAAATGACATGCCCTCCATCAAAGTCATAATTTGAAATTTAAGGAAATTTAAATATATATCAAAATCATTAGTCTTTTCTTTTTTTGAAAACCCAAATCAAATTTTATTAAAAAACAGAAAACAACACAAGATATCACAAACAAAACATATAAAATTCTTAACGCAACCACAATACAAATTCAATATGTTACAACCTGAAAGTTAGGAAATAAACCACTTCTATTAATGTGTCAAAGTCATATTTATTCTAATACTATAACCGTGGATAGCAAATACCATCATGCTTCAATAAAAATGCTTAAAAAAAAGTAAATACCATCAAAATTCAGTGGGGAGACATTACTAATCGAAAGTTTTGCACGCATTGGTTAGAGGAATGGGCACACCCATCTTCTTTGGATCCATAGATAAGGAACACTCTATATTCATGTTGAACTTGT
>Ga0228710_1010208_pt1 | contig 12661 bp, 18 predicted proteins | sample MedpolnodulmetaG_FD_177995 | JGI IMG/M metagenome (GOLD analysis project Ga0228710, IMG submission 177995) | Root nodule microbial communities from Medicago polymorpha collected in Santa Monica, California, United States - pink nodules | ecosystem: Host-associated > Plants > Roots > Nodule...
TGGAAAGGTTTCGTCAGATCACTTGACATTCTTGTCACTTGGGTAGCAATGATGTGTTGCTAGATACCGCTCATTGTTTATAGTATTAAATATTAGATTTAATATTATTTCCAACGTGACTAGAACCCATAGGGTCACACACAAAGAACGGTCAAAAGAGAAATATATAAGTATGACTTATATAAGGGGTGCATTTAGTAAATAACGCTAATTAGTTAGCAGAATTACTAAACTCGTTATTGGGCTTACTGAAGCCCAATAGTGACTTCTGACTTGCAGAGCACACTAGGAGTTATATAAATAGAACCCTGGTGCTGAAGTTTTTGGTTACACGTCTTGAAGAAACCCTAGCTCTCTGAAACTTCTGATTCCTTGGCTAGCACCGAGTTTTGGAGAAGCACCGTTCGTGTGGACTTGCTAGAGGCTTTGCTGCTTGCTGCTTGCTTTGTTGTGATCGAGATTCCAGTTTCTAGTTTCCAGCTTTCAGATTCCACACTTCGAGGTAACAATCGAATCACTGGTTCATGTGTAAATTCGTAATGATCCAAGGAAAGAAAATCAAAAAATTTATCTGCTGCTTTATTCTGTAAACATTCGATTTTCCTTAAAGGAAATATAACATCAGTTTGGGAGACACATCTAATCTCGGTAATAATTCATCGAAAGATGCCACACCAACGGTTAAGACCCAGACAGACAATGTGGCTTTGAGTCAAGAAGAACTCGCTCAACTTGAGAAGGACAATCCTTTGGAAGTCGTCAGACATTTCTACTGATGATCCATCAGAGACTTCGAAGGAAAATCTCCTAGCAGAGTTTCGAAGCAAGGTGCTGGGGACAAACTTATTTGGAGCCATAGAACAAGATGGCAGCGTCATCTCTAAAGTAAAAGAATTGCTCTACAAATTGAGCAAGCTTCCTTCTGGCTTTAGATTCCAAGAATTTTCCCAGACCTTGGAACCACACATGGATGGCATCCACCAAAGTTTTCAACAAAAGAAGACCGATCAATCGAAACTCGAGGAACAAACCCTGCGTTGTGACCAACTTAGGGCTGAAGTCGCCACCTTTCAGGCAAAGCTTGCTACCTTTCGAAAAGAAATCCCGGATGCTCAATAGAAGGTGGCAGAAATAGATTCTACCATTGCTAAATACAAGGCAGAGATCCAGATTTTAGAGTTCTTGAAAACCACCGTCTTGAAAAAAGAAGCTCTTATGAAGAAAGAAGCTAGCATTGCTATACAAAAGGTCAAAGATTCGAAAGTGTTTCAACAAGAGATAGTAACACTCGTTGACAATGGCAAGGCCCTCGATGAAAAACTAACTGGGTTCAAGAGACAATTTAACAAGCTCAAATCTGAGTTTGTAATTTAGACAACTCTTTGTAATTTTTATTTCGAAGGAATATTTTGTCCCTTAAGCTTTGTAATATTTGGATTTATAACGGTGTTAAAACCGTTTTATGGCACTTTATTTTACTTTAAATATTTTTATCTGCCAATCCATTATTTCTAATTACAAAAATTTATATTAGGAACAAGTTTCAAGAACGGCAATGATGAAAAACTAAAAAGTTTCTTTGTTTTAACCACTCAAAATTGAAACTGCTTTGGAAACTGTAAAGTTATATTATTTAAGATAATACTTAGGGAATTTAAAATAAAATTTAAATAAACTTTAAAACTTCCCCCTTTTATCGAGTCACATCTGCAGACGCTACCCTCCACGTGTCCAAACCTTTGAAAAATGGAAACCGTAAAGTTGAAACTTCTTTCAACTTCTTCATCTACTGTAAATACCATACTTTCCTCTGAAAATTTTATCACCTTCTCTATTGTTTTCCAACTCTTTGCAGAAAAAGCCACAAACTCCTTTTTTCTTTTCCATCAAGATGGATTTTTTGAGCGATGATTTGATTATCAACATTGCAGAGAGAGTTGCTGCTCATAGTTTACGTGACCTCTTTTCTTTCATGAGGACGAACAAGAGGCATGAAAACCTCTGCAGAATTCCAGATGTCTCAAAAGCTTTTGGCGTGATTGCATTGCGCTACTCACTGATCTTTGCATGTCCCATGAAAAACTTAACTTCATGGATTGTTTGTGGGATGATGGCAATCCCATGTTTTGCATTCTCCGATGCACTCAACACATGCTGGAACCCATGCCATGCTTTGATGTGATAAAGCGTTTGTTGACGAACGTTGAGGCTGAAAACTCTCTAACTGCTAAGTACTTTCATGTTCTAATGACGGCTACTGGCCAGCCTCCTATTGATAAGGAAGGAATCTTAGCCGATTTCTGGGCGCTCTTGATGACCAGGAATCTCTCACAATATCGGTCTGATATCCTGGGAGGACGCACTTCTTTTAGGTTTCGCTGCACTTGGTACAAGAGATTTATGCCTGCAGGCATGTGTCGCCGACGCTTTTGCCACAATTGGCTCAACTGCCCAGGAGATGGAAGAAGAAACAATTATCGAGGGTTTCTCCCTATTGATGATGAAGAGTACGTCTTCAGCCATTTTTGCATTCGTTATCGTCTCGACGGAGAAGTCCGACGGTTCATTGATATTTTCGGCATTGATTGTAACACCCCGTTTTCCCAACAATGTAAATAATACAGATAATCAGAGTATTCAACGTAAAATGGAATGTCACACTACAATTAGAATACAAATAGAGTAAAGTTACTATTTATTAAAATCAACCTTGTCAAATTTTCAATGACATCGCAGCGGAAAATAGTTTCATAGTTCAACAACTTCGGCACTACGGCCTCAACGTAAACAACTTAATCAAAAATCTTAATTCAGAAAGGTTCAACAACATGGTTCATAAATAATACGCAACAGTGGAAAACAAGCAATTAATCCCCATCCCGTTACGTATCAGAGCGACCCTAAGACGACGCACGAGAGAGTCAACTCACATCAACAGCTAATCCTGGTTATCAGCACGTTACCACGTAGAGGCAACATTCAAATAGAAGGGGTGAGAATTCACATTCAATAATGATAAGCATATAATTCATCAACATATGCATTCACATAAATATCTCATCAATGTGTACATTCATATATCAATTCATAAATCATGTTATTCTTGACAAACAAACCATCTGAAGAACTGACAATATCACCTAAAGCTTTCAAGTATGCACCAAAGGCTAGTTCAAAACAGAAATGTACGAATACAACACAAGAACATGAAAGAGGTACAACACTACTAGGTTACTCGCCGTGGCGGGCGACCTTACTTGTCGTGGCGAGCAAACACTGCTCTCTGTTACACAATCACTCGCCGTGGCGAGTGGATGGCGAGCAAACACTGATCTCTGTTACACCTAGTTCGCCGTGGCGAACAGACTACTCGCCGTGGCGAGTTATGACAGGTTTCTGTCGGGAAGTGCGATTTTTCACCCCAAAAACCCAATTTTCATCCAACTCAATCCCAAATTTGATAGGAAACTCAACCTATGATCATTCTACAACCTGAACATCATTTAGCTATGAATTCTACGGACTTTCTACACTCTTAACATCCAAATCTACATGTTCTATCATCAAAATCCGGTTTTAAACCCTAATCTCAATTTCACATGAACAACAACAAAACTACATGCTAAATTCAATTTCAGAATTATATAGCCTAAGATTAGAGAATATTAGTCCCACCCTTACCTTAGATTGGTGATTGCAAGACTCTACCGGTTCTCTCTTCTCTTGGTTCTCCTCTTCCCTTGGTTCTCCTCTTTTTCTCCAAAAGCTTGTAAACCTAATTTGTGTCTGGCTCTTAGCTTTTATATCTCACACCCTCAACATATTTTCTAACTAAATCCAAACCAGCCCCTCAAGTCTATTTATTCTAATTTACAGCATATTCTACTAAATAATAATATAAAGCCACTTAATAAAATATTAAAACATCACAACACGTCATAAATCAACATGAATCATATAAGTCATATAAAAGACTCGAAACTCAACCAAAAATAATTAAATAATAAATAGGGCGTTACATTGATCACCATGTCTAGAACCTTAGCGGTTCTCAGATTTCAACTTCAGATTGACATATTTCAGCATTTTAAGCTTTTTACTTTTATTTGGGTTGCAAACTTATTTTGTAATGGCTAGTTTGTTTTATCCATTTTGGGACTCTTTGTGGTTTAATGTAACTTGTCCGTTAGTTGGCATTATTTATCTAATGCCATTTTCTGTTATTATTCGAATTACTCTTGTATGATTTTAACTTCTTGCAATAACAGCCTATATTTTTTCAAATATTTCTCATTTATGTGTAAGATCCTCTGATCGTCGTTTACCTCTTTGATCTCGTACGCATTATTCAAAAAAACTCTTAGAACTTCCCATGGTCCCTCCCAACTAGGTGACTATTTTCCCAAGACTCGATTCTTCTTGTCCATTGGTAAAATGACTTTCCACACCAAATCCCCTTGAGCAAAAAGCTTCGATTTCACTCTTTTATTGTAGGCTTTTGCTACTCTCTCTTTTTGCCTTTTAAGGACTTCTAATGCCATTGGTCTCTCTTCATCTAGATCAACCATATCGTCTAGAACCATATTCCAATAGTGATTCGTCGGGATTTCGCATTGTCTTTGGATTCTAGTTGATTGAAGACAAATTTCAACCGGTAACACTGCATTATGGCCAAATGTTAGCCTAAAAGGTGTGGTGTTAGTCGACTCTTTAGGGGACGTTTGACATGCCCATAAAGCCTCGCCAAGAACTTCATGGCAATTCTTGGGTTTCCTCTTAGTTTTCCTTTTAATTATGGAAATAATGTTTTTATTTGCTGCTTCGACCTGACCGTTTGCTTGGGCATAATATGGTGTCGAAGTTAACAATTTATAACTTGTGTCTTTAGCGAATTTAACCATCTTTCGACCTGTAAACACAGATCCTTGGTCTGTAGTGATGGTTTCTAGAATACCAAATCTATGAATGATATATTTCGGGATAAAATCTATGACCACATCATGAGTGACATCTGGTAGTTGGATTGCCTCTATCCATTTGGTGAAATAGTCTATTCCAACCAAAATATATCTATGGCCTTTCGATGATTTGGGTTTAATTTCTCCAATTACATCTAAAGACCAGCCTCTAAACGGCCAAGGTTTAATTATCGAATGTAATTCACTTGCTGGCACGCGTTGAATCCCAACATGTTTTTGACATTCTTGGCAACCTTTGGCGAATTCTATGCAATCTTTTAGCATAGCTGGCCAATATACGCCTTGCCGAAATAACAACCACTTCATTTTACGGCCTGCTTGGTGCGTTCCACATGCCCCACTATGAGTATTGGAAAGGGCCATATATGCCTCTGCTTCTCCCAGGCATTTGAGTAAAACTCCCTCTGGAGTCTTTTTGAACAACCTGTTCCCTACAATCACATAACTCAAAACTCTATACTTTATCTTTCGACAAGTTATCCCATCAGGATTTTCCAGATAATTGACTATTGGTTTTCGCCAATCATTATCAGTTAAATTGTTAATAACAAAAATCTCGACCAAATTCGTAAATTGTGCGTGTTCGTCAGATGCTTCTACCCCCCAAGTTTTGGTATTAACAATTTTTTAGAGGGAGCTTCTCTCGAACTACGCTTATTCCTGATCTCAATCACTTTCTGCATTTGTTCTTTCGAAACCTTGTACCTTGAAGCCAATTAGGCTAGATCTTTCGCTTCTTGGTTCTCAGTACCAGGGATGTGCTGTACTTCAACATGAGTGAAACGTTTGAGTAGTGCATTTGCAGCGACGTAGTACATGATCAGGTTTTCTTTAGCATATTTATACTCTTTTGTTACTTGTTTTAACACTAATTATGAATTGCCCTTTATCCCGACACATCTTTCCCCCAGTTCGAGCAAAATTTCCAAACCAGTGATTAAGGCTTCGTATTCAGCCTCGTTATTCGAACAAAACTGGTTAAGTCGAAACTTATACTTTGTTGGAACGTTATTTGGCGAAATGATCATAATTCCAATCCCAGTACTGTTTTATGGTTGGATCCGTCGAAATACAACTTCCGAAGTTGGTTACTAACATCATTTAATGATGGTTCCATTATCGAATGGTCAGCAATGAAATCAGCCACAATCTGGCCTTTAACAGATTTCAATGACTGTTAAGTTAATGAATATTCTGTAAGTGCTAAGGCCCACTTACCAACTCTACTATGCAAAATTGGTTTCGATAACATGTGTTTAATTATATTGAAGTGAGAGTAGACATAAACATCAAACAGTTTTATATAATGCTTCAGTTTTGTACAAGAGAAATACAAACAAAGGCACAACTTCTCGCTTGGATGATATCTTGTTCCAGCATCATTTAATACCCTACTAAGATAATAAATGGCTCTTTCTATGCCATTTTCATCTTCTTGTGCTAACATACTTCCTATAGTACGTTCAAACGTTGCTATGTACAATTTCATACCTCTATTCTTAAGAAGAGGTGAAAGAATAAGGGGGTTAGTTAAATATAACTTGATTTCTTCAAAAACCCTTTGATGCTCTGGTTCCCATTTGAACACATCTTCTTTCTTTAGACGAAGTAATGGCGAAAAAGCTTGTGTTTTGCCACTTAGATTCGATATAAATCTCCTAAGAAAGTTGATTTTTCCCAACAAAGACTGCAACTCTTTCTTTGTCGAAGGGGCGTTAATTTCCATAATTGCCTTGGTTTTGTTTTAGTTGATTTCGGTTCCTTTCTTATGCACAACAAAACCTCAAAAATCACTTGCACAAACACCAAATGCACATTTGAGTGGATTCATTTTTAATCCATATCGCCTCATCCTTAAGAATGATTGACGAAGGTGATTCAAGTGATCATCCTCTGACGATGATTTTACTACGATATCGTCTATATAGACTTGCATAAATTTCTCTATGAAGTCATGAACATCGAGTTCATTGCTCTTTGATATGTAGCACTGGCATTCTTTAGGCCAAATGGCATAACTAGCCATTCATAACAGCCTAAAGCTCCTGGACACCGAAATGCAGTTTTCGGTACATCTTCTTCAGCGATGAAGATGTGATTGTAGCCTGAATAACCATCAAGCATACTTAAATATTCAAATCCTGCTGCCGAATCAACTAGCATTTCTGCCACAGGCATAGGGTATTCATCTTTGGGAGTAGCCAAATTTAAATCCCTAAAATCAATACAGACTCTAGTAGTTCCGTTTTTCTTTTTAACAGGAACGATATTTGCTAACCAATCTACATACTTTGCAGTTCGGATGAACTTGCTTTTCAAGAGTCTTTCGATTTCTTCTTTGATTTTGGACAGAATTTATGGTGCAAATCTTCTGGGAATCTGCTTCACTGGTTTCTTATCTGGTGGAATAGGCAGTTTCAATTCCACCACTTCCCGGTTCAAACCCGGCATTTCATTGTAATCCCAAGCGAAACAATCTTTGTATTCCTTTAAAAGCTCCACAATTCGATCTCTGAATTCTTTAGTGATTTTGGCGCTAACATAAGTTGGTTTTTTGACAGAGGCATCCCCCAAGTCTACTTCTTCTAGAGGGTCTTGCGCCTTCATTTTTGTAGTAGATCCAAAAGAATCTTCTTCGAAACCCAAAGGTTCGTCATCATATATGCAATTTAACCTTTGGTCGTCAGTGAGGTCATCGTTGGTATCTTCTATTAAAGTCTCGACCACCTCTTTTTGCAGAATTTCGGCCTCTTGGGCCGTATTTAATTTGTTTTCGGCCACATAGGCCGTAATTTTATCCCAGAAATTGGGCTTGGACATGGTTCACCTATCTACATCCCACCCAGTTGGTGAGATCTTATATGCAGGACAGGTTGAAGCAATGTTATTAGTCGCCTTTTTGTAAGTTGAGGCTCTTGTCCTGAGCATATCATCTTCCATCAAGGAAGTTTCACCATGATCAACGACCACGTAGTCTTGATCCATCATTTCTCTTTCCCAAATGAAGCCAACATCTGGGTGAAGTTTCATTGAGCACATCTCATTCTGATGAATGTCAAGTGTAGGGCCGATAGACGTGTATGGAGGGATGGTAGCTAATTGTTTATCGAAGTTTTTCCTGGTTATGTTGTTCACCTCAGCCAAAAATAACTTTGGTCTGCCTCAATATTCTCCACCAAACCATCTTCTCTCCATATGGCAATCCTCTGATGTAGCGTCGAAGGCACTGCCCCCACCCCAAGGATCCATTCTCTGCCTAACAGTACATTGAAGTTCGCTTTAGATTGGACCACCATGAACGTAGTTGTCTTGCTGACGCTTCCCACTATCAGTTCCACTTCAACAGCACCAAGTGACTTTCCAGTCGTTCCTTCGTAATTAGTGAGAACCACATTATGAGGTTTCAAATCGGAGTCAACCAGACCAATCTTGGTAGTAAATTCACAGTTGCACCGCCATCCACCAGGACCTTATTTACACCAACGCCATTTATTTTGGCTTGGATAAACAAAGGTTTGAGGTGATGAGTCAGTGGAAAATCAGGCTTCTCGAAGATGGCGTGTTGGTCTTTAACACAACCATTGTTCATTACATAATAGCACAATGGCTTGTGATTAGCCATTTCCTCCGTGAAATCAGTTTCGAGTTCATTTACCTTTGATGTGACATCATACTCAACCGACAATATTGATACAACATTACAGACTATGTCGAGACTAGGCTCAGAATCAGAGAAATCCGAGGTCATTTCTTCATCTTCCCTTGGAAGATCTTTCTTTATAATGGACAAAGGAGGAAAAATTCTTTCAGTGGCTGGTTTCTTAACCATTTCGAAAACTGCCACTTGTTTTCCTTTGTTCCTACCAACATTAGTAATGTCTTTCAAGGCACCTGCCTTTTTCTGGCGTTGATATCTACGCCATTGTGTTTTGGTCATAGGGTGTTTCCCTTTGTAGTTGTTGTTGTAGGCATACTGGTTGGACTTCGATGCCTCTTTGTGGTTGGATGAGGTGGTAATTCATTTAACCCACTTAGTTGGTGGGGCAGAATAACCAGGTTTCTTGCCACCAGAAAACACCCAAGTGTTTGTGGGAGACTTCGTAGGAAGGTTGAAGGTCTTCCTTTGGTTCTTGTTTGGATTTCGCTCTGTGAATTTCAGTTTGTAAGGAACACCCCTTTTGTTGAAACCAAACCTTTGATGGTTGTCAGCCCATCCCCTTTCCCTTTTTGATTGTGGTCGAAAACCTTCCACAAATTTCGTAGCTTCTTTGTCGAAAACGGCACTGCACCAGGGGCAAAGCATAACAATTGTGTTACAGATCTTGCATCTGTTGAGGAAATCAATCAAATCTTCCTTAGCCCGTGGATAGGCCACTGTCATTTTTTCTGCAAATTGGTCTTCAGTGACCACTGCATTGTCAAATTGATGGTCTTCAGTAACCATCTCAGCATCCACTAGCATTTTTTCTTCGGGCATTGATGCTTCGATAGGGACTCCAGTATCAGCTGCTTTAGAAATGTCTACCATGTTTATGCCAATTATCTCAGCGTACATGGAGTCAGCTTTCTTCAAAGGGTCATCATCCACTTGCATTGGTTGTTTGGCTTTATCTCCAAATTTAAACCTTCCTTCATCGAGAGCCTTCTGCACAGAATCCCTGAAACAAGTACAACGAGACAGGTTATGGCCTAAGAAACCATGGAACTTACAAAACCCTCTCTTTTTTCGTTGCCCTAAAGGAGGAATCTTTAGATTTTTAGGCACTAATATTATGCCATCAGCAACTAAGAGATCGAAAATTTCATCGCACTTAGAAACATCAAAGGTATATGTCTTAAGCAGGTATTTATCGTTCTTACGCTCTTTAGGATTCTTTCCATTCGATGGCCTTAATAACTTACATGCATATGGCGGTCCATCTTTAAATTCTGCTAGATTAATTTCATTATCTTCGACAGTATCTAATCCCCAATCGAATTCAGGATCACTATCGCCTGTGTCTACATGGGCTACTTTTTCCTTTTTAGGGAACCTATTTGTTTTGGCTTTCTCAGCCTTAAGTCTTTCGACCTGTCGGACCCTATCTGCCAATTGTGCCATATCTCTGAGATATTGAGTATCCAATTTCTTTCGAATGGAATAGTCTAGGCCTCCAGCAGCCATCTCAACCAACTCATGTTCGGGCACTATAGTGAAACATCTAGCTTAAGGAGTCGGAATCTATTCAGATAATCATCAATTGACTCGTGCGCTCTACGTCGAACGCTGGCTAATTCTTTCAAACTAATTTTCAATTGACCCATGTAAAACTTCTCATGGAAAGCTTTTTCCAATTGGTTCCAACTGAAAATAGAATGAGGCAGCAATGTTGTGAACCATGTAAAGGCATTTTTTGTTAAAGAACTTAGAAAATATTTCATTTTCAAATTCTCATTAGTCGCTATATCACCAGCCTCCATCAAATATCGAGCAATGTGTTCGACTGTTGATTCGTTAGTTTCCCCAGCAAACTTAGTGAATTTGGGGACTTTCCAATTTCTTGGTAATTCAGACATTAATACATATTCAGACAAAGCCGACACAAAATTGGGCCTATGTAAACCCATGTTGAAACCATTTTGGGCTAACAAAGCTTCGACCACATTTGCTATATTGTTTTGGCCCTTGTAATTATTTCGACGGGCTTGCATGACCACTTGGTCTGCATCTTGGTTCGTATTCACCACTATTGGGATTCTCTCAGGCTCCTCTGGGGCATGTGGTTGCACCGCTTGCGGTTGTGCCACATTTTTGGGCATTTGATTATCTTCCCTTTCTGCAGGGGTTTCTATTTCCCTTGCGTCTTGATTTTGAGGCACTGGTATATTTCGAGCTAGAGGAGCGCCAAAGAAATTGGCAATCCGCTCCATTTGGGTAGACAATGCTTGATAACTATTATAGGTATCTCGAATTAATGGGTTAATAATCGTACCAATTTGTTGTGTCACTTGATTGACCATTTCATGGTTGCTATTGTGACAGCCCGATTTTCACTGGATTTAATTTTAATTGTTTTTATGTCTGTTTAATTATGCTCGTATGTGATTAATTACCTATGTGAGTATTTTAATGGGTTTTCGTGTTAGAAGGGTATTTTGGTCTTTTGCGAGTAAGGTTAAATTAGTAATTTCATGGTGAGAGTTATTCTTAGTGTTGCAAGTGAGAACCATTATTTTTACTAAGTTACTATTCGGTGGTGATAATTAGTTTTAGACCGGTAATTATTTGATAACTTTTAACCGTGAGTGACTAGAAATTTTGGGAGTTAGTTTATAAGGGTTTTGGAGCCCATTAGACTTTAAGGGTTAAGCCCAATAGTGTGGACACTATTTAAGCCTTAGTCTTTAAGAAAATTAGGGTTCACAATCATTTTACAAAATTTTGAGATGAGGTAGAGAGAGAAAGAGCAATGGAAAGGGGCAAGAGGAAGAGAAGAGGGTTGTAGAGAAAAACTTGAAAGACCAAGAGGAGCTAGAGATTCTAGGAGCTTAATTGAATCTTTTGCTAGGATTATTGCTTATTGAGGTAAGGGGGCTATTTTTTATTCATAATCTTTTGTATAATTTTTTTCTACTTCTACCCATAAGTGCTTAATTGTATAACGTGATTATTGTGAATTTAATTGATGAAATTCGTGCTTATGTGTTGATGCAATGTTTGGGTATGTGACTTTGATGTTAATTAAGTTGTTGATGATGAATTTACATGCTCAAGTTATGTATATAGGTATACTTGTGTTTTTGCTCAAAATTGGTGAAGTATAATGTTGTTGTTGATGAATTGTAGAGGAATTCACTTCTAATTGTTGTTGATGTTATGAGGTGTTGTTGTTGATGATTGAAACCTTGGGTAATCTTAACCATAGAGCTTGAAGTGAAATTGTGTTGTTCTTGAAGGTTTTCATGAAAAATGGGTCAAATGGTGATTTTTGTTGAAATGATGTTTTGGTTCAAGTTTTATATGGATTTGAGTGTCTTTTCATGTTTAGAAACGTTTAGACAAACTTTGGGATCAAATTTGGGCATTGGGAAGTCAAAATTGGGATTTTGGTGTGAAAAATTAGTTTTTCCCGAGAGCTACCTGTCATAGCTCGCCATGGCGACTAATTTTGTGGCCATGGTGAGTGATTTGCTCGCCGGGGCGAGCTGCACAGTGACAGCAATCCCTGTTTCGCGTTCTTGCATCTTTTTCACACATTTATGTTTTGAATTGGCTTTTGGTGTAAACATGAAAGTTTTAGATAATTGTGATATCTTTCCAGTGGCTTTGGTTTGACTTGAAAATGCTTTTTAAATTTTGATTTATGATGAAAACACTCCAAGTAGGACTTGGAGAAATTTTAAGGAAACTTAGCATAACTATTTCCAAGTCAACCCGAAACTTATGGTTTGTTTCCAAACTTCAAAACTAGAAGTAATAGGAGTTCAATTAAGAGGTTTAAGAGTATTTAACCTATGTCTTGTTGAATCTAACTTGGTTTGTTTTGAAAATGATTTGGTTTTGCAATATAGAAGGAATGATACGAATTTGTCGTAACTTTATGATTTTGATGATTTTGTCGTAGTCGGCCAGTGAAACGCACATGTATATTCAACTACACTCATATGTGATCTAAGTGTATACATAGTCGAGGCCCTAGAGT
>Ga0228710_1010210_pt1 | contig 12659 bp, 5 predicted proteins | sample MedpolnodulmetaG_FD_177995 | JGI IMG/M metagenome (GOLD analysis project Ga0228710, IMG submission 177995) | Root nodule microbial communities from Medicago polymorpha collected in Santa Monica, California, United States - pink nodules | ecosystem: Host-associated > Plants > Roots > Nodule...
GTTTGGATGTGGATTTTGGATGTTTTTATCTTTTATTTTACTTCAAGAATTTGCATAGATTATGTAAGAATCATATCTATTATGGTATGATGAATTTGCTTGAGATTATGTAAGAATCACGATTTTTGTTGGATTATAGTTATAGTATGGATTATGAAATTTGAATGGAATATCTTATGTATGGATCTTTAAAAGTTGAAGTTTGCAGGTAATTAAAAGTTGAATTTTTCTTTGTACAAAAAAAAAAAATAATCCATGGATACCCGCGGATATCCGTGGGTATTTAAATACCCGCAGATTACCCATATAGAGATACCCGCATGGATATGGGGAGAGGGACGGGTACGGGTACCATATTTATCCAACGGAGCGGAAACGGATATCATACTACCCGTATCCGTGGATACCCATTGACATCCCTAAAGAAAACCAACTAAAGGCTTTAGTATTTAAGGACCCTTACCCTCTCTTAGGTTCTCAACTACCCATTTCTCATTACGCCGTTCCCTCTTGTTTGTGTCTCATTCAACAAAATCTCAAAGTTCGATTCTAATAAACAAACGGAAATGCTAATAGGTGCCCCAGGGCATTGGTTAAGATATGAAAAAAGAAATTATATAATAGTTAATGTATTGAAATTGTGTAATTAATTTATAAATTTATAATAATGTCAAGAACAGTTTTTTGTAGGGTAAAAATTCCTTTTATGGTATGCTTAACCAGTGCCTCAGGTTGCCGATTAGCAGGACCCTGAAACAAATCTCAGAGTCCAGATTTTCCTCACTTCATCTCTCTCTCGTTCTACCGCCGCATGCTTCACCTCACTTTAATAGTAAGTCTTCTTCTTCTTCTTTAATAATTTTCCTCATATCAAAATTCTTTTATGATAATGTTGAGTTGATTTTGTTTTTATTATTATTTTGCTCACAAATACTTATTTGCTTTTTTAATATTCAGCTGTCTAACTCATATGTCATCATTTTGTTGTTTTTCAGTGCAATGGTTGAAGATCTGTCGCCATAGAAATTGTGAACAGAATGACATGGGTGTTTTGCTCATTGGTGGAAGTTTTGTTGTTGAAACAATTGTGATTTTCTTGATTAATGATGAATCACCATATCATCACCGTAGGTGACTAGAATGCCCCTGAGAGACTAGGCAAAGATGTTTTGGGTGAGAGTGAAGTTGTTTTTTTTTGGATAACCGTGTTAAAATATGGTTGAAGACAAGTCTGTTAAGATATGGTTGAAGACATGAAATAGTATAGTGTATTGCAACAGTAGATGAAAGGAGAAAAAAGAAGATAACTCTAAGGTTATAGGCTACGAAGCACGAACACTCTTCGATTAGGCGTGTCCCCGACGCATATAATTACAGTAAATTATGTGATTTTCTCAAAATTTTAACTGTGTTGACGTCCCAGTGTGCGTGTCGTGTCTGTATCCGTGCTTGATAGGTTATAGGCGATCTAATAGATTGTCGTCTTTGAAGGTGCATTTGAGAACATATTAAGTATCACAAACAAGGGAGAAGGGTAATACAAATGGCGATGTGGCTGTGCAGGTGAGAAATGGCTACCTATTATTACAATGCTTATTTAATTTGCTTTATATAGCTTTTTGTCTAAACAATTCTTTGCTCACTTTTCAGGATCGCCTTGAATTGTAATAAACTCGTTCTTAGAATGATGGTTTTCTAAAAAAGCAATCTAGTACTGGTGATATCATAGTTCTTTTTTGTGGAGTTGGATGTAGAAAACACTACTGAACAATTTGTCGATAGTAGGTGTTGGAAGCCAATGTCAAGAGCGAGTATAACCTGCTCTTAGCAGAATTCGCAGAGGTTCATTGCAGCGTCGTCGATTTGATGCAGGCAGTAAATTGACAGTGTTCTTGTCCGTCCAAGTGTGCGGTATTTGCGTGGAGTGAAAAATAGACACCCGACGGTGGATGCCCTTTAGCATAGTGGTATTTTGGATGCTTCCTATGCTGGAGTGTGTGTATGTTATGCAGGAATAGTTTAGAAAGTGCAAACCATTTATTTTTCCAATGTTCTTTTACTTACACAGTATGGTCTCAAGTATTCTGTTGGTTGGGTTATATAGCAGTGCTTAAATCATTTTAATTACTTCAGATGGATCTCAAAAGCAAACAAGTATAGAAGGTTTAGACATTTTAATTACTTTGCAGTAATGGCAGAATCTTCGAAAAGAAGGTTGTGGATAGTATTTGAGTTTTGGAACACAAATAATCTCGGAGTTGGTTTGTTTTGAGGATCAGTAGGAAAAGGGGTTACTGGTTCCATGATTGGTTGATGAATCCAATTTGTTGTCTTACCAATGTAATAAAAGACTTATAAGTTATGCTTGGTCTGGTTTTGGGTAAAAAACGGTATATATGATCATTTGGAGGCTATATAATATGCAGGTAATGGTCTCTAGATAATGATCGGCCACTATTTCTCATATATGAGATGGCTATAGCTGGTAGCTTAGTATTGAGAGGTTGGCAGGGGCTGTTTTTTGATGATGCAGAAAATCAGCCATCAAGTTCTGCTGTGAACTGGTGGATCAAATTGGTGTGTAGAGGGAATGATCCGGATGTAACAGGAGTAGTTTTAGAGAGGTTGTAAGTTTTGGTGCTTTGTAGTTTGAAATCATTTTTGTAAGGTTTAGGTGTTTTGTTTTTGTCCGGCTTTTGAGCATGTGATTTGATGGGAGCTTTGCAACCCTTCATAGAAGGTGGGTAGAGTTTTCTCGCTATGTTGCTAAGTGTGGACTGCTCTTGTTGTAAGGGTTGGAGTACCCCTTGTACTCCCAAAATTTTGTTATAAAAAAACATGAGCTCTCAGTATAAAATACTGTTTAGTTAATTATTTGATCTTATATTTTGTAGTAGAAAACTATTTAAGAGTATCTTTGTGAAACTTTGAATGTAGATGCGGGGTACTTGGTGAAAGAATCCTAAAATCTATTAAGTTCAGTAGACTTGGAAGAAGTAGAGTGGGCCTAAGATGTCTGGAATTCGTTAGTTTGATGGCTTTTCGTTAATAGGCTTCCTTCTAAGGATAATCTTAGCAAAAAAGGGGTTTATTTGAACTCCTCTGCTCTGTGTGGGTGGGTGCGGTAAGATCGGGACCACAAACCATATCTTTTTTAGCCGTGAATTGGCTTAGTGTCCCAGTTGCTTTTGTGGGAGGTGGGTATGCTCATCTTAAGTTTTTTAAAGGGCGTGTGTCTGGTAACAGAAATATTATGGAGAGCCTCGGTGTAATTTGGTACTCAAACGTCTCTACAATTTGGAAGGTTAGAAACGATATGACTTTCAATCAAGTCTGGTTAAAGGGCTGTGTCTGGGCGGTTCCTTTTGTCACATTACTATCCGGCTTCAGTTTTTCATATGTGAGTGCAGTCTTCTGATCTTGTGCATGGTCCGTTTCTGTGCAGTTTGTGGATCGGGATCTGTTTTTGTTTGTTAAGACGTCTGGTTCGGTTTTTGTGCAGCATTCATTTTTCTGCTTCAGGGAGTGGTTGCTACTGTTTGTATGGTGCTGGCCATGTCTAGGCTTGGTCATCACAATAGAAGTGGATTTTGACATTGTTTCGTATCTTTCTAGCTAGCTGTGGCTTTTGGTTATCCATACGGCGTTTAGAGGCTTTGGTGGCGCTCAGAAAATTCCAAAGGTCCTGGTGATTCTAGCACGATTGCAGGGGCTGTTTCGACTAGTCTGTCAATCTCTTGGTGTACTGTTTTGGCAGTTTTTCAGTTTCTTAGATTTGTGTATTCGAGCTGTTCTATTGTGTTTTTCTTAGTATCAGTTAGTTGACATGTTACCTATGAGGTTTGGGGTGGTTTGAATCTCTGATTGGTTTAGTGTGATCACTCAATTATATTTTGTAATTTTGAACTTTATATTCTAAACCTTGTACACCTTGTGCTTGGTTTAGTGTATTTTAATAAATTCATCGTCGATCTAATTTTTGTTTATCCTGAAATGCTTAGTCTGATTTTGAACAGTGTGTAATTAAATCACAGAAGTTGAATTGTTGATGCCAATCTAGTTGGGTAAATTCCTTTGAAACTATTTCAGGCTTTAGAACTTATATGTGAAAGTGATTAAGTATGGATAATCATCAACAATGATGCAAGTAGAGTAGAACAGTAACGAGCGTAAATCACCTCATTGGAGCGTCATTATTTGAAATAAAATCCCTAGTACATGATTAAGTACTCTGATAATTTATTTTTGTAACAAAATAGGTCTTTAAACATTTCGTACTAATGTCGACCTGTTCAAGTTCTGCTACACTAGCACTAGGTGGATTGGTAGCATCATCTTGATTTTTAATTTTTATTAATCTACCTTATGTAAAGATCTATAACAGTCTAATAAGTAGTGTTCTTATTGGTTTTGGGGGGATTAATGTATTAGTGTTCTTTTTAATATTTTATAACACAATTAAATTACTTCAAAGTTCAAAGTCTCCAAAATCACTATTTGCAAAAAGTAACATGCTGATTTTAATGCATAACTACCAAATCTCTGTATAATTTTGCACCTTCAAAACCACTAAGAATTCTTTATGCAAACTGCAGAAGAGATTGTTAGAGAGTTTGCAATAATTTGAGTAAGGATTGTGAGCAATTCAGTTGTTATGAAAGAACAACACATTCTCCAAAATCAAGACTAAAGATTAAGTTCATATCCATGAAGACATGATGTAATTGTTCTTTGAGCATTAAGGTTTTCCATCAGTCTTTGCAAGTCTCTGAAATCCAAATCACCTAAGTTAATTTCGATAAATAAAAAAAGGTTAATGAGGTTTTTTAACATTCATAATGTTTTATTTTGACAAATTTCACATTCATAATGTTAATATCATTACTTAATCTCTATAAAAAAATAAGTCAATAATCTTAAACCATTGTCATGACTTAATTATAGTAATTCCTCTTTTGATCTTTGATCTCTATAAAAAGGTCATCTTTCATGCTATAAGTAATAACTTTTTAGCTCATGAAAACAAAAGGAATTTAAAAACCTCTAATATTGACCCAATAAGTAATGTACTTACCGGAAACAAAACAACAGATGAAATAAAATGTAGTGCTAGTTGCTGATCAATGTCTCCCCAAAGTCCGCATGTGAAGAAATTAGGATGCCAACGGACTTTAGTCGAAGAAAGATGACAACTCCTGTTAAAATTGGTTATCCAATTATGCCATCACTAACAGAAGGTGTCATCTCTCCTGCGACTGAAGTCCCGGAACATATCTTCTACTTTTACACCTTTTTCTGCATATTTGCATATTATGTTCCTTTGCTCAAAGAAGTTAAGTTCATATTTATAAGGGAGATGGATCATCTAGTCTATTGTGTTTCCAATTTGGCTTGAGTCTAGTTTTTTTTTTTTAAGTTGACTTGAGTCTAGTTAATTAGGCCGGGCAGGGCTAGGTACTATATGGTGACGCATTTATCCAAACACCTTGACATAATCTTATCAGTGATTAGTTTATATAAATTAATTAGAGTTTCAAGTTAATATTATTTAATAAAATAATTTCTTAATAAAAGAACAATGATTCTCAAAATCCATTACAACAAGATTTTTCATACATTTTGAAATTAATATTGTAAATCTTCTTTTTGTTTTTTAATTTACTACAGGGAAACTTCTATAGTTTTGGTGGTTGAAAGCTAAACGCAAACGCTTGAGTTTTGATTTTTATCATCGGTGGATAAATCATTGTCAGTGCTTGAACCTTGTTACATAACTATTGCTTGTGCTGGGTCATAGCTAGGGTTTTGTTGTTTTTTTGTGTTGGTATCTGATTTATAATATAGTAAATTGATATTCTTTTGGACCCTATCTTTGCACTACTTGTGCATGTTATAATCTCCTCTTGATTTAATATATTTCATTTTAACTTCTTAAAAAAATAAAAAATACTCACGCATGTTACAAAACATTAATAATGTTGGCTTAAATAACTTTTATTAATTTTGTAAAAAAACAAATTGACCTATATTAATGATGCAGTAAATATGTTGTAGTAAATACTACCAAAAAAAAATGTTGTAGTAAACGATCACAAATTATATGTTTTGCCCATAAGGACAAGAAATAAAAGAGGAGTACACGAGAAGTTACGTGGTTTATTATCTCTTGCTTATATCAATGGAAATATATCGAAATGTATTCACTAAATAAGCTTACAATGAGTTTGTCCAGACTTTATTTTGGTCCGTCTAATTCCTTTGTATTTTAATTTTAATTTTATATATTTTAGGGTGCTGCAGCAAATAATTGGTTCTGTTTTTGGTGTCAACCTAATTAAAATCGGTAGTTTGAAGTTTGAACAATGATGATATATTGCACCCTCTTTGTTTTTTGTTTTTTAAAAATGTATATCACCTTATGATTCTCTCACTCAAGAGGTATAAAAACAATAATAGCTACATCTCACACAACAATCTATAAACAACTGCAAATTAAGATTAAGGACAACAGTTAAATTTTACCCATAAAATAATCATAAGCAAGTACTCTCAACACACTTCTTATATATAATTTTCATTATTATGTCAACTTTAGGGGAGTTCTATATTAAATGATGTGCATCTCTCTCCTTAAACTATTTTATAGGAATCATATCCTCTTTAGTGATAACAATGAATCTTATATAATAGTATAATAAAAACAATATGACACCACTATATGATTATATTGATATATGTACCATAGTTTGGTGTCATCACTCGTGCGACAGGATACCCTCAAAACAACCTCTTATTGCCTTCTCCTTGATTATTAAATGCTTCGTACAAACATGTTACATATGTATATATAGATCGATTTTAGTCTTGGTCTTGCAGCCAAAAGTAACTTTAACCACATGCAGGAATTGCTCTGAAGTTGCCAGAATTTGGAAGTAGGAAAATAGAAGATTGATGATCCAAAGATTTCTATGTTGATGATTTAATTTAACACCACCATTCCCCTTTCAAGAAACTTACAAGCAGGTTTACATTGATTGATTTATTATTATAATATTGAAAGAGATATATAGGGTTGTTATAGAAAGTGCCACTTGTTGATCCATTTCAATGAACACAAGGAAATGAGACAACTTTGTTGTCAATTCGAACAAAAATAATCACACGAATAAAATTTAGATGTGTGAAGCAAAAGAAGTAGTAATCAATGAGTGAAGTAGCATCAAACAACATCAACAACAAACATACTTAGATCTAAGTGCAAAACTACATCACAAGCATAATAATCAAAGCAACAAGCTTCTTATTGAATGGTCAGTGGAAAATATTGGAAAGAGTTGTTCCTTGTGGGATCAATTTGATTTTATTCGGCAGAAAGAAGAAGAGAAATGATATTTATACAACCATTTTATGACAATTTTTAAACAACTCTTTTATACTTACATTATGTTTGTATTTTCTCTATTTTTTTTCTCTCTATTGTTTTTGACCAATAAAAAAAAGGAAGTTGTCACCAAAACTCAAAAAGAATATAGGCCGATAAATATAAGACAAGTTATGAAAAAAAAATCCAGTTGAGAGAGGAGAACCCACTTTGTGTGCTGCACAAATTCTTCGACGTAGATTAGTCATTGATAAGTGATGGTGGAAGCTTCATACAAACAGTGGCGGAGGGAGAGGGGGGGCCTATGGAGGCCATGGTCCCCCTATATTTTTAATTTAAAAAAATTTATATACTACAATTAAAATGTTCACGTGTTATTAGATTAATAAACAACTAATATCATTAGTTTTATATGTTATATTATTTTAAATTGTATCATATTGTCCTTTCCACAACCTATTTTAAATGGAATGAAACATAATGATATAACTTTGGAAAATAAAATACTATTTTAAAGTAAAAAATGAGCAAATTAAAAAATAGGGGATTAAAATATAATTTAGTACTTAATGGATTTTATTCTCCTGTGACAAAAATCTCATGTCTTTCACACTCGTACAAAAGTTCTTCTATTTAGTCAATCGTCGTTCTCTTTTTGTGTTAACTCTTTGATTATTAAGATAAAGTGGTCATGGTGATTCGAAGTTCGACCAAAAGGTAACTAAAGTTTCATTAAAAAAAAAAAGTATTCTATGGCTGCACCGTGCGTACAAATAGGTAAAAAAAATATAGTGTATATGTTGTGGTAAACATCATAAATTTTCTCTTTATTGTACACCACGTGCGATACACTGGCCACAAACCGTGCTTTTTTCACATGTGAAGATAAGAAATATGAAATTCAAGAAGCAGCATCAAATCATATGATATAATAAGGATAGGAGGGAGTGTCAAAAGACTTTCCAACGACCAAGCTTTTCATTTTCTTGAAGACTCTCAAGATGTCATTCTCTGGTTTGGTGGATGATATCAATGCCATGCTCGACGGAGCGGAGCCACCTTCAACCGGTGACTGTTGCATCTACAAGGTCCCCTCTAAACTTCGCAAACTCAACGAAGATGCATACACCCCCACTGTCGTTTCCATTGGCCCCTTTCACCACGGTCACCCCCAGCTCCAAAACATGGAACCTCAGAAACTCATTCACTTCAAATCTTTTCTCGAACGAACCAAGGCATGTTTAAACGACTTAGTCTGCTACGTAGATTCTATCTTATCTGATTTCAAACGCTGTTATTCCGAAACCCTACCATTTTCTCATGATGAACTTGTTAAGTTAATCTTAATCGATTCCGGTTTTATAATTGAACTTTTTTTGAGATACCACTATGGTGGGTTTGTCTTTGAACTTTGGTTCGATGAAGGTATAACAACAGATTTAATGTTACTTGAAAATCAGCTTCCCTTTTTCGTTATTGAAAAAATTTACAGTCTTTCATTGAGTTCTACAAATGCTAGTGTTCCTAACACTATCATCCCTTCTTTTCTTGAACTCACTATTAATTATTTTTTTCTTTTCAATAAATCAAACTTGATTTTTGATAATGGTGGTATTAGTATAAGGCACTTCACTGATCTGATTAGGATATTTCATTTGCAACATCCCATTGAAAGTCGGCCGGGTAGAGAGGATCTCAACATTGGTGAATGGATGTTAAATCTACCGAGTGCAACTGAGTTGTTAGAAGCTGGAGTTAAGTTTAAAGTGAACACTAAAAGCAAGTGTTTACTTGACTTGAGGTTTTCAGGAGGAGTTCTTGAAATTCCTTCATTAATAGTTGAGGATCGGACCGAAACTTTATTTCGGAATATGGTTGCTTTGGAGCAGTTTCATTACACAAACAAGTTATATATTACTGATTATGTTGCTGTTTTGGATTACCTTATAAATACCGGTAAGGATGTTGATATACTTGTTCACAAAGAAATACTGGAAAATTGGCTTGGAGACAGTGATTCTGTGGCTAACTTGTTTAATGGTCTTTGCATAAATGTGGTACATACCAATATCAGTTCTCAATTCTCTATTCTTTGCAAAGAATTGAATGCTTTTTGTAGGAATCCTTGGCATAAGTTGAAGGCTACTCTCAGGCGTGATTATGGTAAAACTCCTTGGCAAACTGCTGCTTCCATTGCTGGAATCTTACTACTTGTTCTCACTTTAATTCAATCAGTTTGTTCTGTCTTGCAAGTTGTACAAGCCTCCTAGTCATTTCTTTCATTGTTGAGTTCATAATTATTGCTATTAGTATTATTACCGATGTATGTTGTTTGTTTTAATGGTTTCATTATTTTGTGTGTCGTGTATTAAGTTATTGATATTCTATGAAACCCTAGCCTCTGTTGTTATCATTCTCTCTTTCTTAAGTTATTGAGCCTTTATGTTACGAAGTGTAGTCCGCTCTAGGTTTTACTTTATTTTGTATCTGTATCGTTCGTTAACATTGTGTACTTAGATCGAAATTGTAATTTCATATAAATAAAAAAGCAACTTGATCATGTTGTATTGTTGTTGAATATTTTCTGATTTAATAATTATTTTTGGAAGAGATGTGCTATATTTTTGTTGAATGTTTTCCGGTATTATCATTGGTTTCGAAAAGGTTGAAAATCGGTTTTCATGTAATATTTCATACCCAAGAAAGATATAAAAATATTACAACCAATTAATTCATGGAAAATGCTTTATAACACGACAAGTTTTGTCGCACGAATTCCTCAAATCTCAATTTTCTCTCTTTTTAAAGTATATTTCCAGCCATATCTCTCTTTCTTATTCTCTATTTAATTTAACTCATCACTTTAATGTTTTTGTTTTGTATGATATGGCATACAATGTACACCCTGATGGTGTGGCTTTGTTGAATTACACTACAATATTTCCAGAGGATGTTTTGTGGCAAAAGCACCGCTCCAAACTATTGGTGGAGAATATTTTGTGGTAATCCATTACAAAGTCAATGCAATTCATATTGTGAAATAATTAAGTATATATATTATTTTACTTGTGGTAGAAAACAATATTTTATCTTGTGTCAAAAAATTGCTAAAGAGCCTGAGGCGTGATATATACATGGTCGTGCAAATGGTGCGACAAAGATGTCGTACCGTATAGCACTACTCTTAATTCATATAAACCAACGAACCAAAATTCTCCAATACAGTATTACTTTTGAAGCATTGATAATTAAGTAGAGGAGTAAAAGGTGCAGCAAACCTAGGCTCATAAGCAAAACCATGCAACTCAAACCCATGATAACCAAAGTAGAATGCAACTGGGTTGGTGGTGGTAGTTTTTTGGAGTTTTCAAGAAGGCGTCTCTTTATGGAATCTTTGGTCTCCTTTTGCCTTGGTGAGCCCCTGTGTTCGTGACTTTTGGAGAAGTGTGATTTGCTTTTGCTTGCCACTAGCTTGTATTGGTTGCTCCAATGTGCTATTGTATGTTTTGGAGTCTTGCTTTGTCACGCGGAGGTGGGGTAACCTTTGGGTGACATTGTAGTCGGTGACATTGATGATATTAGTCAACCACATTATTATAGATGATTTTATTCTTTCTTTTTTACAAGATTTTTTGTTTTGTTTTATTGCACACTTGTGACATTGTGGTTGACCAATGTCCCAAATGTCACTCATGTGCTACCGTGAAGGCTGGTGTGCTATTGCTTCTGGACTTTTGCCTTGGCCACCATCATGCTTTTAGAATTTTGCTCTTCTCCCATCACAAATTGCTCACTCCTATATAAATTGAGCAAAATATCTCCCACATGAGTTAACTCACGCTGATTACGCGTCAACGTGACTTAACTCACGTAGGTTGTTGCCCAGCGTGAGTTAACTCACGTTGTTCTTGTGTCCAATAACAGAACAACAAAATTGACTTTTTTTTTCTCTCTATTTTCATTCATCCATTCCTTCATTCATTCATTTAATCAATTTTTCATCATTCATTCGATCATTCATTCATTCGATATCTGAAAACTAATGAAATTTAAATAAAAACCGAAAACTAATGAAACTGTCATAAAAAAACGTACATGCACAAGTGTAAATATGTTGTGAATTCGTTGTGAAAACCACACCAATAATAAACTTGATGCGTGGAGCAAATTAATACCAAGTAATCAAATCAAGCGGGTGATAAAAATTAATTCAAACAAAAATAAACAGCAAGAGATAAAGGAAGAAGGAGAACACAAGAATCTGTTTACCCAGTTCGGTCTAATGAATTCCACTATAATGATATAAGTTTCTTTACAAAGAGATATTGATGATTACAAGAATTAGTCTTCAAACCTAATTCTACCCACATTCCCAATCTCTTCCTGTGACCAAGAGACTCAATCCTAACAGTGTTTTGTTCATGAACCAAAGTCAGTACGCTTAAGTGCCCTCAGCACGCTTAAGCGTACACAATGTCGAGAGCAGCTTCCTGTACGCTATCAGGACGCTTCTGGTATGCTTCCCAGATTCAAGCAGCACGCTTAAGCGTCCCCCAGTACGCTTAAGCGTGAAAGTTCTAGTCACCAATCTTCATGTACGCCATCAGTACGCTTGTGGTACGCTCTTCCAAGATTTATCTTGCACGCTTAAGCGACCACTGTACACGTAAGCGTACACAATGTCGAGAGCCCAGATCTGCACACTGACTGCACGCTTAAGCGAACTTCATCAGGTTGCAATTGCTTCTTTATTTTGTTCTGTTTTTTTATATAACTTTGTATTATTTCATGTTTATATATATATAAAGATAAGGCACACGTGGCTGCTCCCAATTGACCAACAAAAGATTTTTAGTAGCACGCTTAAGAGTGCAGACACGAATTCTGCCCAAACAAATAGCTTTCTTCTCTCTTTCCAGCCATTCCATTACATTTGTATTACATTTTTCTGGTTTTTAGAGAGAGACTAGGGTTTTTCTAGAGAGAGAAACACAAAGCAAGGTAGTTAGGAGTATATTTAACCCAAGATTTATTGAGACATCATTAATCTAGGCATGAAATCTTCATCTTTTCTTCATCCTTTGTGACATATGTAGCTACATCTACCATTGTGGGTTTTGAAGTATTCAAACAAACTATTATGTAACTCTTGATCTTTTAATATATGGTTTTAGCTTATTTATTCAATATTGTTGTTATTCTTGTGTTTAATGCTTTATTGAGATGCAAAATGATATTGACAAATACTTTTGGATCTAAGAAATAGAATAACAATCTA
>Ga0228710_1010212_pt1 | contig 12658 bp, 8 predicted proteins | sample MedpolnodulmetaG_FD_177995 | JGI IMG/M metagenome (GOLD analysis project Ga0228710, IMG submission 177995) | Root nodule microbial communities from Medicago polymorpha collected in Santa Monica, California, United States - pink nodules | ecosystem: Host-associated > Plants > Roots > Nodule...
TTTGTGTATTTTACACTAGAAAAATAAGCAACTTTTTATATTAAGTGCTTCTCAAGAAATGTGTTTGGCCCAACTTCTCCTTTTATTGTGTAGAAAAGTCAGAAATAAGCCGGGCCAAACGCTACCTTAGAGGGTCATACTAAGTGCCCCAACGGCACTAGTTAAGAAATCAAAAAGTAGAAATTTTGCATTGGAAATAACAATTTTTAAACTTCAAAAAGGTTGAATTCACCCTTTTCCAACATTATTTCCATCAGTTTCCTTAACAAGTGCCCTGAGGGCATACTTTAGGATTTACCATATTGAGGGTGTATCAAGTGAGAGGACATTTTATAATGAGAGATGAGAGCATTAAATTAAGACCGTAGGATCAAACTGAACGGTGGAGATGATATTACACTTAATGTGGCGCATGAATTACCTTTCTTTTTCCAGGTTTATGGTTAGCGTTTCTTTGTAATTCCCTTCCTTCTCCACCGTTTCCTATTCCACTACTCTTCTTCCTGTTCCATTGAAATCCTTTTTCTTTTTCTAGTTTTGCAATTTCACTTTTTAATTTGAAATTTGGATTTTGGTTTTTTTAATTGAGAAAAAAATTCTACATTCTTTTAATTGGTAACAAAAACATTTAACACATGCAGCAGAAACGAAATTCATGAAGATTTAGAAAAGATTGTTTTTTCTTCTTGTCTTCTTTAAACTGAAAGTAGATTAGAGCTAGAAGATGAACAGAATGAAATTATTCCAACTTCTTTTTGGTGTGATTCCAAAACTACAATTCGCTTAATTAAAAATTAGATTTGATGCAATGAAATTGCCTTGCCCAAGATCAAGAAAAGAAACGGTAATAGCACCAGAGAGATGAAACAGCGAGAGAAGAAGCACACAAAAGGGAATGAAAAATATTATAAGCTGCAGTTTTTAAAATTAAGTAGCACAATAAAGATTGATCTAAGGGTTGTGATTTAACCCTCTCACTCATTTTAAATAGTGCTCTTATTTGATACACCCTCATATTACCATATTTAGATATCATCTGAGAAGTGTGAAATAATAATAATGTTAGCACATGCAAATTTGTCATGTATATAGTTGACCAGGGAACCGTTTGGTCACAATTGCAACCACTACTAGAATCATCAGCTTTTCCGTTAAGGGCAATGATTTATAATACTGTCTAGAGACACCAGTGGTGTCATCATAAATGTTGAAGAAATGCCGAGAAGTATGAACTATGTTTAACAATAATTGGGCAGGTCTAAACATGTTTTTCGGCAAACAATCACCAGAACTGTTGGTAACGTATTTATAATTGCCAAGATAAGAGCCTGCATACATATTGGTGGTATTTACAGTTGTGATATCACGTTTGCGTGTTTAACCCATCACAATCATATTTAGGATCTTGATTTTGATTTCCCAGCCAATTTTTTTTGGCACAAGATTGGCCATTTGCATCCCAGTGATTATTTGTTTCCTTCACTCTAGTTTATTAAGGTCTCATGTACTGAAAATTAAAACAAATTTTGAGGTGCTTTGTTTTTTTCATTGTCATGTTTGCTTAATTGTGGTTTATTTTGTGCTTTATTTTCTTTTTGCTTTCTATTTTTGGTGCCGAATTTAATATTCTATTTGTTCTTACTCATTTCTTGGCTAAATCTGTGTTTTCTATTATCATACCTTGTTATAGAACGGAACATGCTATTTTCATATTAGTGTCCAAGGTTCATGATAGTTATATTTTCCTTTTAGGATGTTAATGCTGCACAAGTTTCTATTCGGGAGGTCAAAACAGCTGATGGGGCTTGTTACTTGGCACTAAAGGTGTCAAAGTCAAAAATGCATGACGGATTTTGGACCTTTCTAGAAAAATATGGCTATCGCTATGGGGGAGATCATACTCGAGCTTTGCTTCCTTGTGAGGTGTGGTTTCTACTGGTTTTCATTGTTATTTTGTTGCTTGAAATGGAGAGTTCATATTACTTTTGCCAGTTGTTTTGATATATGCATAATATTGCTAAAGTTACTTTATGTTTGCAATTCCCTTTTTTCTGGCTTTTATATAATTGAAGCAATCCACATATAGGCATTTTCATTGTTTTATGATAGTTGCATTTTTTTGTTTATCATTTACTTGGAGTTGGATCTTTTTTTCTCTTTGAATTTCAACGATATCTTTAGCAGACCCCAGTAATTGATCAGCCTCTTTATTCGGAAATGTTTTAATTAGTGTGGGATTTGGTAAGATATAAATAATAATAGGAGGAAAGTAGCAGTGGTATTTGAATGATTGGGAGGTACAGCCTATCTGGGAGCTTTGGGAGTCTTGTATCTATATTCTAATGTTCTTCAGCTGTTCTTTTGATCCTGAGACCATATTAAGTCAGTTTCAGGGAGAAGAGTGATAGGTGCCACAAATTGGAAGGGTGAACCTGAAATGTACTGAATGAATTATGGCTGTCTCAGATATAAGCCGCTGTTACAGTATTACAATCTCAGAAAATTAAGCCAGAAATTTAAATGAAGAAATGTAAAGGAATTTTGTGTGAACTCTCTGAATCTCAAGGATGGATTCCTCCGGATTTACAGCTGTTACTCTAATAATATTGAATAAAGTTAATATCTGTTATATCTGCTTTTTATTTTTTCGAGTCAAGTTTCTGTCCATGTCCTATAGATGATTTGTATTTCTTATATTTCCCGGGAAGAGGAATGATATTAACAAACTCTCAAACTAACATTTTTTTTATTGTTTCATTCCCCAATAGTCAACCCATTCTTTTTAGAAGGATCAATTTATGAGGCATTCAAATGGACTTTTTTTTTTTAAATGAATCAATTATAGAATGTTAGACCCTTTGCAAGCATCCTCTTCCCATGAATGGCGAAATGCTCCTTTCGGTTCACTCTGCTATATAGGGGCATATAATTATTTCTTGACCTTATATTCTGAGCCTATGACACTGTTGGAATTCATATTTGCTTTTTCTGTATGATTGATATTTCTACTCAAAATGAATATGTTGACTGTCACATGGGGTTACAGTCGATACTTTCAGATTAATTGTTATATGCTTATGTTTTTACGTTTCGGTTGAAACGTGTCACATAGGGTTACAGTTGATACTTTCAGATTAATTGTTATATGCTTATGTTTTTACGTTCCGGTTGAAACCTGTCATTAGATTTTGATTTATAGTTTATATGTCAAATATCTACCAGGCAATGGAAATTATCAAGAGACTTCCTCAAGAAACAAAGAAGAAACTGGCTGGAAAGGGATATTTTCCTCAAGATGGTTATGTTTTAAAATACCTTCCTGTACCACCAAATTGTCTGTCTGTGCCAGTAGTTTCAGATGGTGTCAGTATCATGTCTTCGGTGAGGATATGATAATGTTATTTTTTGCTTGATTATGAAATTATTTTGTTGTCGTTCAGAAAGCTTATGTATCTCTCTCAAATTGCAGGATCCGGCCATGACAATTCTCAGAAAATTGCTTAGGAAGGTTGAAGTCATCAGAAGTTCTAGATCTGGTGAACCAAACTTTGAGTCTCATCAAGTGGAAGCCAACGACTTGCAATCTGTGGTCGATCAGTATCTTCAAATCAGGGGAACTTCTAAGGCTGCACGTGATATTGAATCACACTACGGGGTTAATAAAGAGCTGAATGACTCCTCAACAAAAGCCTGGTTAGAAAAAATGAGAACTTTATTTATTAGAAAGGGTTCCGGGTTTTCTTCGCGGAATGTGATAACTGGAGATGGGTATAAGAAAATAAATGAAGTTGGAATTCCGCTTGAGGTTGCCCAGAGGATCACCTTTGAGGAAAGAGTCAGCATTCATAACATCCATCATTTACAGAAGCTGGTTGATGAAAACTTGTGCTTGACATACAAGGAAGGTATGTCAACATACTCACTGAGGGAGGGCTCAAAGGGGCACACATATCTTAAACCTGGTCAGATAGTGCACCGGAGGATTATGGACGGGGATACTGTTTTCATCAACAGACCCCCAACTACCCACAAGCACTCCTTGCAAGCGCTTGTGGTATATATCCATGACGACCACACAGTCAAAATTAATCCACTGATATGTGGACCCCTAGGGGCGGATTTTGATGGTGACTGTGTCCATTTATTTTATCCCCAGTCACTCGCTGCTAAAGCTGAGGTTTTGGAGCTTTTCTCTGTAGAGAAACAACTTCTCAGCTCTCATAGTGGTAATCTTAACCTTCAGCTATCTTCTGATTCATTGTTGTCTCTCAAGATGCTAGTTAAGAGTTGTTTTTTGGATAGAGCAGCAGCAAATCAAATGGCTATGTTTCTTTCCCTCCCTTTGCCAATGCCTGCTTTACTCAAGGCCAGCACCGGTGATTCTTATTGGACTTCTCTTCAAATCTTGCAGTGTGCTTTGCCTTTCTCATTTGATTGTACTGGAGGCCGATACTTGATTAAGCAGAGGGAAATCTTAGAGTTTGATTTTACCAGAGATGTTTTACCATCAATTATAAATGAAATAGCAGCCTCAATTTTTTTTAGCAAGGGTCCTAAAGATGCACTCCATTTCTTTGATGTGATCCAACCTTTTCTGATGGAAAACATATTTGCCCATGGATTTAGTGTTGGATTACAAGACTTTTCAATATCCAGGGCAGTGAAAAGGGTTATAAATAGGAGCATTGGGAAAGTTTCTCCTTTGTTGCGTCAGCTGAGGGGCATATATGAAGAGCTGGTGGCTCAACAATTGGAGAAAGTCATTCAAGATATTGAACTTCCGGTTATAAATTTTGCTTTGAAGTCAACCAAACTTGGAGATTTGATTGACTCGAAGAGTAAGTCGGCAGTTGACAAGGTGATTCAGCAAATTGGGTTTTTAGGCCAACAACTCTTCGAGAGAGGAAAGTTTTATTCCAAGGGATTGGTTGAGGATGTAGCTTCTCATTTTCACGTGAAGTGTTTCTATGACAAGGATGATTATCCCTCTGCTGAGTTTGGTTTGCTCAAAGGATGCTTCTTTCATGGTTTAGATCCATATGAAGAGTTGGTGCATTCCATTGCAACGAGAGAAATAATTGACCGCTCTTCTAGAGGATTATCTGAACCAGGCACACTATTCAAGAACTTGATGGCCATACTCCGTGATGTTGTTATTTGCTATGATGGAACTGTGAGGAATGTATGTAGTAATTCCATCATCCAGTTTGAATATGGCATACAATCTGGAGATGCAGCTCAGCACTTATTCCCTGCTGGTGAGCCTGTAGGTGTCTTAGCTGCAACTTCCATGTCGAACCCTGCCTATAAAGCAGTCCTTGATGCTAGTCCAAGCAGTAATTCTTCCTGGGGATTTATGAAGGTAATAATTTCTTAGTGAATAATGGACATCTGTTTCTTGAATTTCAGTAATAATTTTGTGTTATTTATTTGCGCATTGTATCTTCAGGAAATACTCCTTTGCAAGGTGAACTTCAGGAATGAACCAAATGATCGTCGTGTAATTTTATATTTAAATGATTGTGATTGCGGGAGGAATTACTGCCGTGAAAATGCTGCATATTTGGTTAAAAATCAATTGAGAAAAGTAAGCCTCAAGGATGCAGCCCTAGATTTCATTGTCGAGTAAGTTTTCTGTCTTGGCTTTCTTTTTGTTGCTATGTTCAGCATATATTTTTTTGTTGATAAAAATTGTGTGTTGCTAGTAAGTACTCTGTTACCAGTGTTAAAACCAGTAACACCAGTACAGTAATATTTTGTAGTGAATGATGATGTTTTATTGAGTTAACAGAAAAGTTACAAATGATCACAGGTTGTTCAAGAGCCTGCTCCCTCCCTAATAACCGCCATACTGAAACAAATAGCTGGATACCCAAATGTCCATTTCCCTACTCTGTTTAATTAGACACACATATGGGCAGTCACAGCAAAAGACAAACTGGCATAAACAATTACAGACATAAACAATCACAAATCTAGGCAGTTATAGACCAATGAGATTGGACCAGCATTGATGTTTTTTTATAACTTCATTCCTCACATGAGTTTGCGTAATTAGAGGCTTGTTGCTAACATGGATCAAATATGGTTAATTGGTTACTTTGTAGCGTAAAGCCTGATTTGTCTTTATCAATTTTGTCAATTGCACTTGTGCCCTGTTAACATTCGTTTTTGGGGTTGAGGTCTGGGCTTCATCTAATGCCTTCTTCAAGTTTTGTCAAATTACATTTGTGTCAGCGGGATAGAAAGAACGTTTATGATGAACCATTTGTGTCAAGGACTAATTTTTAAAGACCAAGCTTTTAGATGGGGGTCCATGAACGGTTGTCTCTGTAATATGTTTCTTTGGACGAAGTGCTATTTAGGCTTGAACCATGCATGGCTTATCCTCTTAGTTTATGGTGATATGATTCCTCATATGTAGTTTGCTTATACACTTGCTATGTACTCTGTATTTCGTTGGGGGTAAAACATTTAATGCGTTAATTGAACTAGTTGTTATTTTTTTTTTATTTGGAAAGTTGTATTTATATTCAATATTATTTATCTGGGATATGTGTCTCATCTGCAGATACCAGCAGCAGCGAAGACGCAATGATGGTACTGAAGATGCAGGCCTTGTTGGTCACATTCGTCTTAATGAGGTTATTCATTTTTTTAATACATGTTTAGGATTTGATGCAGGCATGTGCCTATATCATGCAGCTAGCACGATTTTAAAATTTTATAATCCGTCTCTCTAGTAATTTTTTAATGCCCCTGCATATTTTATTTCATTTTCTTTATCAGATATGCAGTGGGGTTGGAAAGCGCTTTTAGCTACTAATCCTAATTATTTTTTATGTCTTTATTTTTAGGAGAGTTTTATAATTTCCTTCATATTTTCTATGAAACGGAAGTGAACTGCACTATGCATAATTGGTGACTCTTGTTGTTTAGATAAATTAAATTATCATTTTGTTTGATCACTGAACTGTAAAAGCATTTAATGACTTGTTTGAAAATGTTTAATTTTTTTTAAAAAACTTCTTTTAAAAGATTTTTTAGTATTCAAATGCTATTTATTTTTTTAATATTTGATTCTGAATGTATTTACCAATTCTATTATTTTTCTCAACAGATTTGTGCATAAATTCTAAATGTTTGAGCTGCTAGTCTATATATTTTTCCTACCGATAACTCTTTTAGTATCGTGAAATGTTTAATTCGTTCAAACTTGGTTTTTTAGGTCTGGCCACATTCGATATCCTATTAGTTTAATGTTAGGTCTAAATGTACCGTAACCTCTGTTTTACTGGATTTTGAGATAACTTTCCTGTTTGGGTTTGTTAACCGTGTCCTCTTTTTTTCCCTTCTTTTTTCCTTATAATTGTTAGCATTGAGTTATTATTTTGAAGATCTGAAATTGATAAGGAGATTGATGGATATATAAAAAAGGATCTTTACAGTGAATTTTGGGTAATAAAATGTCAACAAGTGTATGTTTGAGTCATAAGAATATTGTGGATGTCGTGGTTTCCTCCTGATGCCTGTCCTTTCTCCTGGCCTATTAAAAAAAAAGTATGGGAATGTTGTGGTGGATAATTGGAAATTAGAAGACGAACAAAACAAGCCCCGTTACCTAAACTGGTCAACTAGAAACTAGTTTTGGATTAAAAGGACTTGTTGTTGACCTCAGAAAACCTTGGGGGTGAAAAACCACTATAAGATATTACTCTTTTGGATTTGCTGAAAGTATTGTTTTGATAGAGCCTAATAGTGTGATTTTGACGGTTTTATAGAAAAATGGTCGAGTTGTACTTGTATGTTTGTGCTAGATTGGTTGTAATTCTTATGAAAATAAGTTTGTTCAGACGAGCCACGTATGCAGTTACTGGTATGAGCTGAGTTTAATAACATTGGTTGATAGTGGAGATTCAAAACTATATGTTTGTGATACTGAGAAGTAAATACAACAAAAAAGTATAAGAAGGTTTAATTGTATTAAATTAAAAATAGACTAAATTATTATAATAATTTAATTTTTCTATTCTTTCATTTGAGACGAGTGTATTTTTATCATAATATAAATGTCATTATTGTGTTAAAATGCTTTTGGTTATTGATTTATCATTTTGAGCAGGTCATGTTAGAAAAATTGAAGATCAATATGACTGAAGTTTACAGAAAATGCCAAGAGAAACTTAATTCCTTTAGTCGGAAGAAGAAACTTTCCCATGTTTTTAAGAGAACTCAATTAATTTCCAGGTTAAATTTTAGTTCTGCCATATACATTTTTGATATACTGCTATAAAGTCTTAATTTTCTTGCTTACTTGAAGTAATTAATTGCTCTGGATTTGATTTTTAATTGTAGTCATAGGAGCTCATTGATGTTCCTTTTAGTATCAAAAAACCAATCAGGCATAAATTGTAGTCTGGGGAGATTTTTAATGTGACAAGATGTTCTTTGTTACTTGTTTGGCTTTCAATTTTGTTTTCCTTTTTGTCGCACATCTTTTTCTTATGGTTAACTTTATTATTTTCTACAAAAATAAGTTGTACAATATTGTAAAACAAATACTGATATGGATTGTCTTTTGTAGAATTTATATATGGTGTTCTAGTCTTGCATTTTTCAGAGGGTTTTTCGTTCTATAATAGAAATAGAAGCTGTTACAAATAAATGAATGCAAGTTTGACTAATAGAAATAGAAGCTTTGTTACAAATAAAGAATGCAAGTTCATGATAAGTTGATTATTGAAGTGCTCAACCTTATTGTTTCTTGTCCAGTCCTTGATTATCATGTTGTACCTTCTCCATTCCTTGTAAAAACTATGGTCTCTCTCTCTCTGTGTGTGTGTGTGTGTGTGTGAGAGAGAGAGAGAGAGAGAGGCAATGCACAATATAATCTTCTCTTGGTTTCTAATATCCATTCCTTGCTTTCTTTCCTACGTGTGAGCTTCTTGTTCCAATGAACAAAGCAACATGGTTTTTTCCCCCACTTTTGGGGTTGGTTAAAAGCACCAAAAAACATGATATTATATTGTCTCCCAAAAACAAGGGGGAAACAAAGAAAGATAACAGCTGATGTATGTAGAGTGCTTTTCTTTAACCATTAAGATCACTTGTTTTTCTTGTGACAATTGCAATTTACATTAGTCTTTATTTATTTTTGTCTCTGTTAACATGCAGTTTGTTTGCAGTTTAAAACTTACCGTCTTGTCTATTTTTCCTTCTTTGCAGTGAGTTTTGCTCTTCTCCGAATTATTCTGCCCCTTGTGTAACTTTCCTTTGGCCGGATGGTGCTGATTTAGACCAGACGACTAAAGTCCTGGCTGACATGATCTGCCCAGTTCTGTTAGAATCAATTATCCAAGGTTTTTTCCTTTAAACTCATTTTTCAACAATCTATTTATCTGGTATTGTTAAATCGATACATGGGGTTTAGATAGGGAAGGATAAAAAGGATATTTTAGGTAATGCTGGATTTAATTAATATTTTCTTGTTATATCTGGTAGAAACCGTTAATGGAAAGGAAAATGATGAAAAAAAATGTGCACTTGTATGAAGCATGGACACCTCTAGGACTAGGTGTGTCGCGGTGTCTGACACTCCTATGGCATTCATATGACACATGTCGGATAACTGAGACAAGTGTCCTAACTAAAATCGTTTTTATCTTGCTCAATTTGTCAAACTAACTCTTTGAAACTCACCCTCGGTGTCTCCCCTATTGGAGTAGCCGTGATGCTCCACTGTATCAATGCAATCCAAGATTTAATTCACCATAATCTCTATTGTTCAAACGTTACTCCATTAATGCTTTCTGCACGATATCTCCACCTTGCATTGAGTTCTTGCTTTCTCTACGTTTCTGTTTTTTGTTACAGCATGAAGCTGGTTCTCATATTGAAACCATCTCTGATATAAGTTTTATTTATCAAATAGTATCTGAACAAGAGATCAAAAGATATAACAAGAAAATGCAGGGAAGTGAAAAGTAAACGCCTTATAATCTGGATTGCAATATCCCTCGTGTTAGGGTAACCCGAGGTACTAGTGATTGAGGGTAACTCAAGAGTTTCTTAAGCTCTCCCGAGTCTCAATAACAAAATGACTCCCTCCCCATTCCTTTTATTTATATGCATCCTGACCCATGGACATTTCTTAACTAACTAACTACTTGGATAACAAATTAGTGAGGTGGTATTTTCTTTGCCATGTCTGTTTCATATTCTTTTTAAGATGTAAATTGGTTCCAACTTTCTTTGTAGTCCATATTTGTTTGCAATTACATTTGTTGTTGGTTTGAGCATTTATTGCACTTGTAATCATACATACATATACATATTTCTCACATATATTTTTGTCATAAACAGGAGACCCGCGTATCAGTTCCGCAAATATAATTTGGGTTAATCCTGGCACGAACACATGGGTTCGTAACCCGTCCAAATCTTCTAATGGTGAATTAGCACTGGACGTCATTCTTGAGAAGGAAGCTGTTAAACAAAGTGGTGATGCTTGGAGGATTGTACTTGATTCCTGCCTTCCTGTTCTTCATTTGATTGATACTAGACGTTCTATCCCTTATGCTATTAAGCAAATTCAGGAATTACTGGGCATTGCATGCACTTTTGATCAAGCGATTCAGGTAACTTCTGAATAATATATTTGCATAATGTTAAAAGTATGAGCTGTCTGTTTTTTTCTTCTTGTGAACGCGCACCTTTAGTAAACATAAAGGTGCTTTACTTTCCCTTTCAAATCTTCATTGAAAATCAGTTACATGTGATTTCATGTCTTTTCTTTATTATCGAAGCTGCTTATTTTTTCATTAATCACTATGTGAAAGTGCATATTCCCTCCCTTTACTGTGTGACTAGGAATCAGGTTCTTTTGTGACATATAGTTGGCATGTGTTTTCATTTTATAATTTAAAAAGCTTAGGCAATCTTCATCTTATAAGCTGATTTTGTGGAGTGTAATTAGGCCCATATCCTAAAAACTGAGTTTTCTGATTTTTGGATAATAAAAAGGTGACATACTAGGAAGCCAAGATTTATGGCAATATGCTGTGTTTGCATTCCTCTGGTGTGTGCATTTGGAGAATCATGCTTAGATCTTTATGTAGGTTTGTTATCCATTTATGCTGAAGCTTGATTTTTTATATAGTTACATCGTACTCCTCTGCTTTTTGCTCCTTGTCGCATGATATGTATATTCTGAGAGACTGGAATTTTAGAAAGACCCGTTGCATGCATAGTTCTTTTCTTCGCCGTTCTTCAGGTTGTATGCTGCCTTCTGTCTGTTTTGGTGTTCTCCTCTTGTCTCTTGTGATATTTTTCTACCAAAAAAACTATGGCTATGATTTTGTCAGTTATTGAGCTTAGGTTGATGAAAGATCCTTGATCTTAGTCTACTAGTTAGTTGTAGCCTCAATATTAGGGGTTTATGTTATCTAATTTATCCTTTTGTGCTGTGTGCAGCGTCTTGCAGCATCAGTAAGAATGGTGGCAAAAGGCGTTCTCAGAGAGCATCTCATTCTCTTAGCAAGTAGTATGACTTGTGGTGGAAATTTGGTTGGTTTTAATACAGGTGGTTATAAAACACTGGCACGTCAATTAGACATTCAAGTACCATTCACCGATGCAACACTCTTTGTAAGTGCTTTGGTAATTTCTAAATTACAAGATGTATTTTGTTATTATTTTTCTTACTTTGTGAATGTGATCATGCAGACTCCTCGAAAATGCTTTGAAAAAGCTGCTGAGAAACACCACTCAGACTCTTTGTCAAGCATTGTTGCCTCTTGTTCCTGGGGTAAGCACGTGGCGGTTGGTACAGGATCAAAATTTGATATTGTATGGGATCCGAAAGAGGTATTTGATTAAACTCAGATTTAATGGACTTCAATATGTCTTGAGTTGGAGTTCTGTGAACATTGTTTTAAATTTCAATGTTGGATTTTTCCTTTGCAGATAAAAACAAACGAAATTGAAGGAATGAATGTTTACAAATTTCTCAATATGGTCAAAGGCCTTGCCAACGGGGAAGAAGAAACCAATGCTTGTTTGGGTGAGGACATCGATGATCTGTTTGATGATGAAAATGGGGACTTTGACATGTCCCCACAGCATGCCTCTGGATTTGACGCTGTCTTTGATGAGACTTTTGAACTTCCGAATGGCTCAACATCAAATGGTTGGGATTCAAATAAAGACCAGATTGATCAGACCAATTCAAACTCAAATGATTGGTCTGGTTGGGGACAAAATAAATCTGACTTACAAGTTGATGTTATCCAAGAAGACTCTTCAAAGTCTAGTGCTTGGGGGGCTGCAACAAATCAAAATAGTGACCAATGGGGCAAAGCAAAATCGGTAGTACAAGAAGACTCTTCAAAGTCCGGTGCTTGGGGGACTGCCACTAATCAAGATAGCGAGCAGCCTTCATGGGGCAAAGCAAAATCGGTGGTACAAGAAGACACTTCAAAGTCTAGTGCTTGGGGGGCTGCAACAAATCAAAGTAGTGACCAGTGGGGCAAAGCAAAATCGGTGGTACAAGAAGACACTTCAAAGTCTAGTGCTTGGGGGGCTGCAACAAATCAAATTAGTGACCAGTGGGGCAAAGCAAAATCGGTGGTACTAGAAGACTCTTCAAAGTCCGGTGCTT
>Ga0228710_1010220_pt1 | contig 12649 bp, 9 predicted proteins | sample MedpolnodulmetaG_FD_177995 | JGI IMG/M metagenome (GOLD analysis project Ga0228710, IMG submission 177995) | Root nodule microbial communities from Medicago polymorpha collected in Santa Monica, California, United States - pink nodules | ecosystem: Host-associated > Plants > Roots > Nodule...
CTTTTTTTTCTTCTAAGGAAAGATATATATCTTTATTATGTGTGTAGATTTTTGAGACTATGCATTGATGATGACATGAGTTGTATGATGACATGGCTATTTAGGAGACTTATTTTACTATGGATGACTGTTGAGATGATTTAGTTAAATGTTGATGTAATGATGTTTTTATTCCGCTGCGTTATTTTGAGAAAATTATTTATGCATGCTTAGTGAATTATTGAAGAAGTAACATCTAGATTCTTTATATGATTGTATCGTTAGCGTAATTTATCGCTTTTAGAGTTTAGGGTGTTACACCTATCTGTATCGGATACGTATCAGATACCGATACGTATCCATGAAGTATCAGAATTAATTATTTTAATTTTAAAAAATATTTGATTGGGTACTTATATGATACTCCATAGATACACAAAGATACTTCAAAGATACGTATCCCATAAAAGATGAAGAGTAAAAAAGTGAGACAATGTTGTCTAAATTCGGTGGAAATGTATATGATTCAATTTTAGAGGAAAACTTTACATTTTTATTTTATTTTGATCACATGTATTATTTTTAAAAAATTGTGACTTTTATAAATAATAATATAATAATGAAGAGTAATCAATGCTAATTTTCTTCGAGTATTTTACATGAATATAAGTTTTAGTAGAAAATTTTTGTTAACATATATTAGTCGTATCATATCCTAAATTTTAAAAATTCCACGTATTTATGTACCTGTATCGTATCGAACTCGTATCTCTTATCGGGCTTCGTTGGACTTTATCTATAGGTTTAATTGATCATTCAGTCTTTTAACTTAATTCTTTTTTTTTCTTTTCTTTTCAAAATGGTTCATTAACTAAAAAACGTCTCAAAGTGGTCCTTACGGTTAGAAGTTTTGGTCCTCTCTCTTGTCACCTTAACCATAAATGTTCAGGTGGACTAACATTAAAAGTAGTCCACTATAGATCATTTAGATTTATTGTATGTTACATTGAACTATCAACACTTAATTTTTTTTCTTCCTTCTCTTGATCTTCTTCCATCATCTATTCATCATCTTCAACAACAACTTCATTAACTTCGTCAAAAATCCATAAATTCATCACCTTCAAACACAAATTCAAAAAATCAAAAATTAAAAACTTAAACACATAAAATCAAACCAAACAAGTTAATCCTCACAAGATAAAATTCTAAAATTCCATAAAACCAAAATATGATTCAATCCTATCACCTTTCTTCTTCACGCAAGTTCATTCACAGAGACATATGCTGAAAGCGACATACCAATTTCTTAAAATTGACATTATGAAAGTTATTGTAGTCTGACTTAATTTTTATGTTATTGATTTGATATTACTTGACTGTTCAATTTCATGTTTATCAATTACTTCAATAGTTTGACATTAAAACAATGCACAAAATACGATTTTTGCATGAATTGGTATTGGACCGAGAGGAATACATGAGATGAGACACAAGGAGACTTTAAGTGCATGTATTAAATACTATACATTAAATATATTGGATGAATGCACATGGAAATTCATCGTGGGTTTGTCAGAACTAGAAAACATAATAGTTATATAGTAGAACGTAGACACTCATTCCATTATTCCAAAATAAAAGTTATATCATGCATGCATGCATATATAGTGATACATGAAAGAATTTTAAGACACAACGTACTATCTTTCGAGTTTTGCAATCTTGAGAATGAGTTTTGGAAGCAAAGAGAAATTGAAAGGCGTAAGCTTGAGTTCATCGGCTGAAAGCAAGATGAACACCAACAAAGAGACGGAGAAGACAGTTGCTCAATATGGTTTAGATGCTGAGCTTCTTGCCGAGTTTGAGCAATCTAGAGTTTATGGCAAATCATTTGAATACTCAAAGACTATTCTTGATCCTCCCAGGTTAGTTTCTGAGGAGAAAATGATTACATATTTGTCTAGAATCCAAAGGGGTGGCTTTATCCAACCCTTTGGTTGTCTGGTAGTAATTGAAGAATCCACATTTAGAATCATAGGTCACAGTGAAAATTGCGTTCAATTGTTAGGTGATATTATTGGTTCAGAACATTTTGTGGGTCTAATTGGTGTTGATGCCACAACACTATTCACTCCCCCTTCAGGGTCTTCCCTGGTAAAAGCTGTGGCTTCTAGGGATATTTCACGTTTGAACCCTATTTGGGTCCATGCAAGGACTACAGAGAAGCCATTTTATGCCATACTGCATAGGATTGATGTTGGGGTTGTAATTGATTTGGAGCCTGCAAGGTCTAGTACTGGTCCTGCACTGTCACTGTCTGGGACATTTCAATCACAGAAGATGGCTGTTAGTGCAATTTCAAGGCTGCAATCTTGTCCTCGGGAAGACATTAGTTTGTTGTGTGATACTGTTGTTGAGGAAGTTCAAAAGCTTACTGGATATGACAGGGTTATGATTTATAAGTTTCATGAGGATGATCACGGTGAGGTTGTATCTGAGATCAGGAGGTCTGATTTGGAGTCTTATTTAGGTTTGCATTATCCTTCCATAGATATCCCTCAAGCTGCTCGGTTTTTGTTCAAACAAAATCGAGTCAGGTTGATTTTTGATTGCGATGCAAAGCCGGTTAAGGTCATTCAGAGTCATGAACTAAAACAACCTCTTTGCTTGGTCAACTCAACCCTTAGGTCACCACATGACTGTCACAAACAGTACATGGCTAACATGGGCATAATTGGCTCTCTTGTGATGGCGGTTGTAATCAATGAAAAGGATACAACCAGGCTTTGGGGTTTGCTAGTTTGTCATCACACTTCACCACACCATGTGTCTTTCCCGGTTCGCCATGCTTGTGAGTTTGTAATGCAGACTTTTGGAATGCAGCTTTACATGGAGATTCAATTGGCCTCACAGATGGCAGAGAAGAGAATTCTTAAAACACAAACCATGCTGTGTGACATGCTCCTACGCGATGCACCATTTGGCATTGTGACTCAATCCCCAAGTATCATGGATCTTGTGAAGTGTGATGGGGCTGCCATGTATTATGATGAAAAGTGTTGGTTGTTAGGCATAACCCCAACTAAATTACAGGTGAAAGACATTGCAGAATGGCTACTTAGTAATTATAGCGACTCAACAGGTTTGACCACTGAAAGTCTGGTCGACGCTGGTTATCCAGGTGCTACTTTGTTGGGAGATGCAGTTTGTGGCATGGCCTCGGCACTAATCAACCCAAGGCATATTTTGTTCTGGTTTAGGTCTCACAGTGCTAAGGAAATACAATGGGGAGGAGCCAAGCACCATCCAGCTGATAAGGATGATGGAGGAAAAATGTACCCAAGAACATCGTTTAAGGCTTTTCTCGAAGTAATTAAAAGTAAAAGTTTGCCTTGGGAAATATCAGAAATCAACGCAATTCACTCATTGCAACTAATCATGCAAGATTTATTCCAGGACACAGACAACTCTTCTCCAAAGACTCTAAATGATTTTGAGAAAAGTGACGCTCCAATCGGTGGATCGCATGAAATCAGTTCAATAGCAATTGAAATGGTGAGACTAATTGAAACAGCAGCAGTCCCAATATTTGGGGTTGATTCGGACGGCCTGATCAACGGATGGAATGTTAAAATTGCTGAATTGACAGGTCTTCATACCAGTGAAGCTATGGGAAAATCCCTACAAAATGAAGTTGTACATGTCGACTCACATGAAACTCTGACAAATATTCTGAGAAGAGCTTTGCAAGGTAAACCATTCTTGTAGAAAAAATTATAGTAAATCTGAAATCTTAAATTGATCAAATATCTTTCTCTATTCATGGTTTGTATAAATTGCTTTGTTGTGTTTGCTAGAAGCTAATGTGGTCATATATTAGAATTTGTTTTCGCCATGATGTTTTAAAACATTCAAATCATGAAACAAACCATCTCTGATTTTCACTCTAAAACCTGCCATTGTTGAAAAATTTAGAGTTTTTTCTTCATTTGGTTTTATATTTTTGTTTTTGAAGAAAAATTCAGTATATAATAGGATATATATTTTGATTAATGATGCTATTTTCAGGTCAAGATAACAAAAATGCTGAGTTGAAAATAAACCGTTTTGTGCTTCATCAAGAAAAGGAAGTTGTATATCTCATGGTCAGTTCCTGCATAAGTAGAGACTACACAAATGCTATTGTTGGGGTATGCTTTGTAGGTCAAGACATCACTTTTGAAAAAGTGATTGTAAAGAAATTCATCAAGTTGGAAGGCGATTACAAAGCTATCATGCATAGTCTTAATCCGCTGATTCCACCAATATTCGCTTCTGATGAGAATGCTTGCTGCTCTGAATGGAATGTAGCCATGGAAAGGGTAACCGGATGGAAAAAAGATGAGGTCATAGGGAAAATGCTTCTTGGGGAAATCTTTGGAAGTTTTTGTCGATTGAAAAGTCAAGATGCAGTAACTGATTTTATGATTTTACTGTATCGCGGAATAAATGGGCAAGATTCTGAGAAGTCACCATTTGGATTTTATGCTAGAAATGGAAAGTTTATAGAGACTTACATAACAACAAACAAAAAGACAGATGCAGGTGGAGATATAATCGGTTGTTTCTGCTTCTTGCAGATTGTGACGGAAGATTTGAATCAACCCTCTCAAGGACACAGGTCTAAATGCAGAGAAAGGATCTCGGAGTCTAAGGAGTTAGCTTATATACTTCAAGAGATGAAGAATCCTTTAAATGGTATCCGATTCACACACAAACTTTTGGAAAATACAGGCCTCTCCGAAAACCAGAAACAACTTCTTGACACTAGCGAAGCTTGTGAAAGACAAATAATGGCGATTATTGAGGATATAGAGTTAGGAAGTATTAACGAAGGGTAAGAGTTTTTGTTTCATTTTAACATTAATGAATTATATGTTTGAGCTCTACCTTCTTTTCTTCACTTCTTATTTTCGATGTTCACAATGTCAGTTTTATAAATGTTGCATGCATACTTGCAATCAAGTCTAACTATATTTTGACACATCTTATGCTAAAAAAAAACTAGCAGCGCTTGGCAGCTAAACATGGAAGAATTTCTTCTGGGAAATATTTTAGATGCTGTTGTTAGTCAAGTAATGATGCTGATAAAAGGAAAGGATTTACAGATGTTTCGCGAAATACCAGACAAAATCCAAACACTTTCTCTGTACGGCGATCAAATTAGACTTCAGATGGTCTTGTCTGACATTTTGCACAATATAGTTAGCCATACACCGTCTCCAAACGGCTGGATAGAAATGAAGATTACACCTGGTTTAAAAATAATACAAGATGGGAATGAATTTATCCATTTAAAATTCAGGTACAGAAACCATGAATATTTTTTTTTTCAATCATCATTTGTTCTCTGGATACTTTATTGGCTCAAGGATAATTGATTTCTCCCTTTTGTTAGATTATTATGTAGACTAGATGCTTAAATTTTTGTATTTTTTATGCAGAATGACACATTCTGGTCAAGGACTTCCTTCTGCTATTCTACACGATATGTATTACGGCGAGAATCAATGGACTACACAGGAAGGTCTAGGGCTATACATGTCAAGGAAAATCCTTAGTAGGATGAATGGTGATGTCCACTATGTAAGAGAACAAAATAAGTGCTATTTCCTCATTGACCTTGAACTAAGAACAAGAAAAGAAATGCAAAGGAATTTGAAAACAGAGACAAGCATGCTAGGTATAAGGGATGTGGAGGGTCATCTGTAAAGAAGTTTCTAATCTAGCTTTAAAACGTTGTATTCTCCTTGTTCAAAATATATGCCTTAATATTGAAGTTGAAAACACTAGTATAAAAGGCATGGAAAATGTGTTATAAATATTGTATTCTCCTTCCCTAAAAATGAGCATGGTTAATAAATTTATGTAATTGTATCAGATTTGATTTGCTCATTAAGAATCTATGGTCATTTTTATTATTGTTATTATTATTATTATTATTATTATCATCATCATTAGTGAATAGTAAATCAATTGGAAAAATGCAACAAACTTCTCAAGGAGGTAACAAGAAAAATGCACACAACTGAGAAGGACAGGTCCTGAAATTTAAACATTTATTGGCTGATCATTCAAGCTAAATGAATTCAAATTTTTTCTTACTACTTGAATTAATGTTTGGAACCCCAAGACAAGAATTATTAATGAAGGTTGAGGACTAATTAATGACAGAAAAAAAATACTCAAAAGTCAAAAGTATGCTCAAAGTAAATGAATATCTTAAACTTTCTTAAACTAAAAAAATAGATTAAGTAAACAATAAAATCAAAACAAGTTCATATCAATGTTGTGCAATTCTCATCATCTTGATTAGGGAAAGGCATCCAAAGTTGCCCCTTGTTGCTCATTCTGAGGTAAAAAGGAAATATCTTGCCACTCAAACGCTGCGGGTTGATTAATCCATTCATATTCTTGTTGATTATCAGAATTAACAAGTTGAGTATTCCATTCTTCAGCCACTAGATCATCCAACTCCACAATCTCACCAAGTTGAGTAGCCCATTCCTTAGGTTCAGCAATTAGATCATCAAACTCCACAACTTCATCAATTTTTCTTGTTGATGAAACAGGAGGCAAACTAGCATGATTAGTGAAATCCACAGTCTCATTAATAATATTATCAAGTGGCTTCAAAGGATCATCAGAGCTATAAGGCATTTGAACCATTTCACTAATATCATAAACTTGCTTCAAATGATCATCAACGGTATGCTGCCTTTGAGGAGTGTCATGCAAGGCACTAGTTTGATCACCTTGGTGCATAGTTTTCAGCATGCTAATTCTTTGATCACAAGCTTCAATCTTGGAATTTACAATAGCAGTGAAGGCTTTGAGTTGTTCTTCATCCATGTTAACGAAACATGGATCCCAAGTTGGATACTTGTTCTTCACAATCTCTTTGTGCACTTTGGAAATCTCAGCTTCAATCTTATTCTTCTTATTTGCAAAATAGTCCTTCACATTAAAGATCTTTGTAGTTGTACCCTCAATCTTTTGTTGCTCATATTTTTCAAGCATGGACCATACAATTGTCGAATCTTGTGGCATAGTCATTGGTCTACCATCACCATCATATACAACCAAGCAAACTTCAACTCCAAACTTGTTAGAAAATTTAGAAACGTTTTTTGCCAATCTCTTGCTTCTATGATTGAAAGCTAATTTCCGAGCTCTTTCATCTCGAATGTGTTTCAAAGTTAATTTTCCACGTGGACGACCCATTTCTACAAATTAAAATGATGGTGTTGTTAATAAAAAATAACTTGGTGGATCAAATTAAAACAGAAACTATGTTAGGCTCTAATTCTCTTGGTATTTCGTTATGAACTTAATTTAATTTCACAAAATCACTTTTTTTTCTTAAAGGAATTTGTATTATTTAGAAAACCCTCTAAAAGGAATTTGTATTATTTAGAACTCGATAAATATAATTAAAAACATATATTAACTTTGAAGAATTAATATAAACCCTATAAACTCATCCTCCAATATAATTTTTCAGTTTCCCCCAAAATATGAGAATTTTGTATTATTTAGAAAACTAAAACTTACAAAGCCTTCCCCTCCCAAAACACTTCATTCTTTGTATGTGTTTCTTCCTTCTTAAACAAAGCTCTCACCTCCGTTCTCCTGGAACTTGCAAACAAAACCTTAGGTTCTGTTTGAGAGGGGGGTTTACGAGGGTTTAGGAGAGAGGGTTTGGGATGGTTAAGTCTATATTTGAATATATATTAGATATTTTATAAGAATTAAAAGAAAATCATTATTAGTAACATTATTAACAAAAAGGAAGATTGAGACATTCAAAACTTAGGAACTAAGAATCAATATTATAACCATCTTGCACACATAAAAAAGTCTAGAACATAAAATACTCAAATACAATAACAACAAATCATCAAGAAACTCATCAAAATCATAAAACAATCAAAACAATATAATAAAGAAAAAACAAGAAAATGAAACAACAAATTCTCAAACGCAATAACAAAGAAAGTTGTATCAAAGTTCTTACCTTTCACAGTGTGGTTGCCTCTCAAACTACGTCTGTTGCAGCAAGATTTAGCCAAAAAGGCAATGTTAATGTTTTTCTTTTCTTACCATAGAACATGTAATGTTTGAATTAACACTTAACAAGTATGAATTTATAGGTGGTGAATGTGCCTTTTAATTTTGAAAATATAGCTTTAATTTTTCTTTTGTGAAATATATAGAATCAATCTTTTTTTTTTTTACAAAAGATTCAATAAATTTTTTTTACCTTTGGAAATAAATAGCTAACAGGTTACGATTTTTTTTTTTATTATAAATTTTTACCATAAAATGTTCTTTGATAAAAATTGACTACCATATAGTGCAATCATATTATGCGTTAAAATATTTACTTTTCAAAAAATATATAAATTAAAACAAATCCTTTCAAAAAAATACAATTAAAATAGATATTAACTATTGTGCTAGAAAAGATAATATAATCAATATTATTTTTTGGTTCACTAGTTTATAATCAGTGGTAATGTTTAATTTATATTTTGTAATAAACCATTACAATTCTTTTATTTTCTTGTTGGGGCAACCAATGATATGTGTCTATTAATGTAACATTCAAAACTTTACAACTAAGAATCAATATTATAACGATCTAGAGCACATAAAGAAAGGTTGGAACATAAAATAATCAAACACAATAAAAACAAATTTTAAGAAACTCATCAAGATCATAAAACAATCAAAGCAATATTATAAAGAAAAATCAAGAAAACAAAACAACAAATTCTCAAACACAATAACAAAAGAAAGTTATTCTAAGGTTCTTACCTTTCATAGTGCCGTTGACTCTCAAACTACATATGATGCTTTGTTATAGCAAGATTCAGAGAAAAAGGTAATGTTAGGGATTTTCTTTTTCACCGAAGAAAAAATAATGTTTGAATCGACACTTAACAAGTATGAATTTATAAGTGGTGAGTTGAATATATTTTATTTTTTTAGAATATATTTTAATAAACGAGTTAGGTCTTTTAATTTCGTACATATATCTTTCAAAATAATTTGGAAAATAAATAGAATCAGTCTTTTTTTTGACAAAAGAATCAATATATTTTTTGTTACCATTGGAAATAAACAACTAACAGACTACAAAATCTTTTTTCTAAAATTTTACCACAAAATTTCCTTTGATAAAAATTAACTATAAGATATTAAACCCTAAACCAAAGTGAAGTTATATTATGTGTTAAAATATTTACTTCCAAAAAAATGATGAAATCAAATCTTTTCAAAAATAATATATTTAAAACAAATATTAACTATTTATAAGCTAGAAACTAGAAAATATAATATAATTCGTATTTTTTTTCCGTTCACTAGTTTATAATATGCGGTATTTATATTTTTTCTAATGATGACCCATCCTAATTCCTTTATATCCATGTTGGGGTAGCCAAAAATATGTGTTTGCAATAACATTATTAACAAAAAAGAAGGTTGAGATATTCAAAACATTGGAACTAAGAATCAATATTATAAGCACACATAAAAAAGGCCGGAACATAAAATACTCAAACGCAATAACAACAAATATTCAAGAAACTCATCAAGATCATAAAACAATCAAAGCAGTATAATAAAGAAAAAACAAGAAAATGAAACAACAAATATAATTAAAACATATATTAACTATTGTGCTAGAAAGATAATATAATCAATATTCTTTTTTCGTTCACTAGTTTATAATCAATGGTAATGTTTAATTTTTAATTTATCATATCGCTCACTAGTTTAGATTTTAGGGTAATGTTAATTTTTTATTTTATAATAACCCATCCCAATTCTTTTATTTTCTTGTTCGGACAACCAATGATATGTGTATATTACTGTAACATTATTATTATTAACAAAAAGGAAGGTTGAGACATTCAAAACTTTACAACTAAGAATCAATATTATAACGATCCAGTACACATAATGAATGGCTGAAACATAGGAATTGTATTGTATCTGCCGCAGTGGCTTCGTGCGCCATCGATGGACTGTGTTCCGTCGTTTGTTCATCCCTCGATCTGAACAACGTTCGGATTGGTTCGGCCCGAAAGGGCGTTTGTGACTTGCTGTTTAGGGAGTTGTTGAAACTTGAATCGTTTCTATGTTGGCAGACGATTCATACGCCTATTCAAATGCTCTAAACATTAGCTCTACGTTTTTTTGCAATTCGGTTTCGCGTCCATACGTGGGTATGCTGGATTGTCCGTGGTAGCTGATGTTTGGAGTTTTGCCTTTTAACCTTTAGGGTTGTTTCGTTGAGATTTACTGGGTCAGGTTCATGTCCCCCAATCCTGTACTTCCTTTTTATTTTAATCTTATTTCTAGTTTGCTTAAAAAAAAAAAAAAAAACCAAAAAAAAAAAAAAAAAAAAAAAAAAAAAAAAAAAAAAAAAAAAAAAAAAAAAAAAAAAAAAAAAAAAAAAAAAAAAAAAAAAAAAAAAAAAAAAAAAAAAAAAAGCCTGAAACATAAGATAATCATAGACAATAACAACAATATTCAACAAACTCATCATGATCATAAAACAACCAAAGCTATATAATAAAGATAAAACAAGAAAATGAAACAACAAATTCTCAAACGCAATAACACAGAAAGTTGTATCAAGGTTCATACCTTTCACAGTGTGGTTGACTCTCAAACTGTGTGTGATGCTCTATTGTAGCAAGATTCAGCCAAAGAAGTAATGTTAGGGTTTTTCTTTTTTATCGAAGAATAGGTAATTTCGGAATCAACACTTAACAAGTATGATTTTATAGGTAGTGAGCAGTTGGATATATTTTTATTTTTTTTAGAATATATTTTAACGAACAAGTTGGGCCTTTTAATTTCAAAAATATATCTTTCAAAAATAAAATTTGAAAAATATATAGAATCAATCTTGTTTTTATTTAATAAAAGAATCAATATATTTTTTCTTTTGATAAAAGCTTACCAAGAAATTTTCTTTGATAAAAATTAACTACAATATCTTAAACCCTAAACCAATCTGGAATCATATTATTTGTTAAAATATTTATTTTTCAATAAAATATAATTAAAACAAAACCTTTCACAAAAAATATAATTAAAACAGATATTAACTATTGTGATAGAAAGAAAAAAAAATTCAGTATTCTTTTTTTATTCACTATTTTAGATTCAGTGGACATGTTTATTTTATATTTTATAATAACCAAGTCAAATTCCTCATTTTTGTTGTTGTTGGGGCAACCAATGATATGTTGTCTATTACAGTAACATTATTAACAAAAAGGAAGGTTGAGACATTCAAAAACTTTACAACTAAGAATCAATATTATAGATCTGACACACATAATGAAAGGCTGGAACATAAATAATCAAACTTAATAACAACAAATATTCAAGAAACTCATCAAGATCATAACAAATTCTAAGCAATATAATAAAGAAAAAACAAGAAAATGTAACAACAAATTCTCAAATGCAATAACAAAGAAAGGTGTATCAAGGTTCTTACCTTTCATAGTGTGGTTGACTCTCAAATTGCATGTGATGCTCTGCTGTAGCAAGATTCAACTAAAAAGGTAATGTTAGGGTTTTTTTATTTTACCCAAGAATAGGTAATGTTTGAATCAACACTTAACAAGTTATGAATTTATAGGTGGTGAATTTTTTTATTTTTTTTACAATGTTTTAACGAACGAGCTGAACCTTTTATTTTCGAAAATATATCTATCAAAATAAAGGGGGAATATATAGAATCAATATTTTTTTTGATAAAAAATCTATAAATTTTTTGTTACCATTGAAAATAAACTGCTAACAGACTACAATATCTTTTTTTTTTTTCTTCATAAAAGTTTACCACAAAATTTTCTTTGATAAAATTGACTACGAGCTTTTAAACCTAAACCAAAGTAGAATTATATTGTGTTAAAATATTTACTTTAAAAAAATAGAAATAGAAATAGTTCCTTTCAAAAAAAATAATTAAAACAAATATTAACTATTGTGCAAGAAAAGATAATTCAATCAATATTTGTTTTTTGTTCACTAGTTTATAATCGGTAGTAATGTTTATTTTTTATTTTATAATAATCAAAATCCCAATTCCTTATTTTTTTGTTGGGGCAACCAAAAATATGTGTTGTTACAGTAGCATTGTTAACAAAACGGAAGGTTGAGACATTCAAAATTTTGCAACTAAGAATCAATATTATAGCGATCTGGCACACATAAAGAAAGGTTGGACCATAAAATAATCAAACACAAGAACATCTCATCTTTAGAGTTCTCATACCATCTCATCTTTTTCATAGATGAGCATGGTTTCTAGATTCTAGAGTTCGATTACAATACGATTCTTTTGGCTCACCACTTTCTTTCAAGTTCGATTACAATACGATTCTTTTGGCTCACCACTTTCTTTCAAGGATTGCAATCTTGTGGTTTCGACATGGTGATGTTATGAAATTATTTACCTGCGATATATAAAGCTATAGCGCAGAGCTTCTTTCTATCAAACTGATTTACCTCAAAATCTTTAGAAGTAAGAATTGATCACTTTTATTTCTAATGATATAGCTCCTTGATCTAAAGGTGAGAAAAACACACTGGGGGG
>Ga0228710_1010225_pt1 | contig 12640 bp, 8 predicted proteins | sample MedpolnodulmetaG_FD_177995 | JGI IMG/M metagenome (GOLD analysis project Ga0228710, IMG submission 177995) | Root nodule microbial communities from Medicago polymorpha collected in Santa Monica, California, United States - pink nodules | ecosystem: Host-associated > Plants > Roots > Nodule...
CTTCCCTTCGCGAAACCAACCCCCGGATCCACTATCTCTAAGGGTTTTTACTTATTTTTCCCTTCCCACAAATAAAATTAAGAGTTCAAAGATTAAAGGTTCAAAACCAATTAATGGATTGATACCCGAAAATCGCGAGCACAGAAATGGCGACTTCACTGGGGACTTTTTCCTAAGTGGGTTACACCTAACTTGTCTTTATTTATACTTGTGCTTTTTACTACTTATACCTTGGAAATATGTGCCTAAGTGTTTATTCTTTCAACGTGAGTGGTGAGATAAGTCCTACACCCGGGCTTGAGTGAAATATAAGACAGGACGGGGTACAATCATAGTGCCATACCAGGAGCGGTCCTGTGATATGCGTGCATGTGATATAACTCCACTCAACGTGGATCTCAAAAGTAAAAATATGTCGTCATGAGCAGTCGTGATAAGCATTGATATTTTTGAAATCCCTTAAACGTTGAGAACCTTTAGATTACCCTTAACCCATCTTGGCCTTTCTAGGACGTAGTGCGGTGGCTAAACCAAGAGCAGTGTTGAATTTGGTCGATACGCGATACTACACTCAAACTAGACTTCCTTATGAATATCGTTGGACTAGGAGCGGTCCTATACGCCGATGTATTCATAAGGGTAGTTGTAATTTGGGAACTTGGTAGAACCCGTGATACAGGTACATTTGAAACCATAGTCCTTACCAAATGGCGTTGTTACCCCTGACTCCAACATTAACTTCACCATGTATTCTAGCATAATCATGCATACATGCATTCATTCATTAAGTATTTTTCCATGCATTATCGGAGGACTTAGATAAGCTTTTCTTTGTAAATATTGTAGATGAATTCCAAAACAAGAAGCATCAAGAAGTATAGTTTCAGGAAACCGGATTTGACGAAACTAAGGGAGCTAGGACTTAAAGTGACCAATCTGAAAAACTTCCGAGAAAGTCATGGGAGATTACTCAATCTTCTAAGGGTAAATGTTGAAGATGGGATCTTGGAAACCTTGGTACAATTCTATGACCCGGTCTATCATTGTTTTACTTTTCCCGATTACCAGTTGGTCCCCACCCTTGAAGAGTATGCCTATTGGGTGGGCTTACCAGTGTCCAAAGGAAAACCTTTCAACGGTCTGGAACTCGCCCCTAAGCCCGCAGCCATTGCAATCGCTCTTCATCTTAAGCCTTCAGACATAGTTGAGCCTCATTTCACCATCAAGAACGGTTTCCAAGGCTTAACTGCTAAATTCCTCTATCAAAAAGCTTCCAACTTTGCCAAAGCCAAGAAGACGGACGCATTTGAATTGGTTCTCGCCTTGCTCATATATGGCCTTGTGTTGTTTCCCAACATGGATAACTTCATCGATCTGAATGCAATCAAGATGTTCCTAACTAAGAACCCGGTCCCTACCTTACTTGCAGACACATACCATTCAATTCATCATAGAAATTCCAAAAAGGGTGGAATGATTGTTTGCTGCGCCCCCTTGTTGTACAGATGGTTCGCTTCACACTTACCCAAATCCGTCTTCGCCAAGGCAAGCACCGGGTTAGCATCTTGGTCTCAAAGAATCATGCCTCTCACTCCAGCGGACATCGTTTGGGTCCATGCAGGTACTAGTTCTGAAGAAATCATCGGCAGTTGTGGGGAATTTGAGAATGTGCCCCTTATCGGCGTACGCAGAGGAATCACTTACAACCCAACTCTTGCTATGCGCCAGTATGGATACCCTATGAGAGGGAAGCCCGATAGTCTTGCTTTGTCCAGTGAATTCTATCTCAATAGCGAAGATCATGCAGACATGAGAATGCATTTCGTGCAAGCTTGGCGCTCTATTCGCAGGTTCGATGGAATCCAATTGGGAAAGAAGTAGAGTTTCGCCCATGCATCTTACACACAGTGGGTTATAGATAGAGCAACGACTTTTGGTATGCCCTACCCCTTACCGAGGTACCTGTCCTCGACTGTTCCGGAACTACCCTTACCCTTACCACCACATACCATGAAGGAATACCAGGGACGTTTGGCTGATGCAGAGAGTAGAGAACTCATGTGGAAAGGAGAGTATCAAAAGAAGGTTAGGGAATATGATACGGTAATGGGGTTACTAGAGCAAGAAACTTGGGAAGGTCGCAAGAAAGATGAAGAAATTGCTAGATTGAGAGAGCTCCTCGATGAGAAAGATGCTTTACTTGCTCAAGATCCCGTAAGGAAGAGAAAGCAGAGGGCATTCTTTGCCAACTCGTGTTCATATCCTGATGATCCATATCCCTAGGGAGTCTGAGGCTTCATCCAGGGTTATTTTACTGTTTTATGTTTTAAAGTCTATCCCTCGGCTTGGTATTTAGAAAGGGAATTATCTTGTATTGTTTTAAAATTTTATAAGTCTATCCCTTGGCTTTGTTGTTAGAAAGGGAATTATCTTGTAATGTTTTAAGCTTTATAAGTCTATCCCTTGGCTTTGTTGTTAGAAAGGGAAATATCTTGTAATGTTTTAAGCTTTATAAGTCTATCCCTTGGCTTTGTTGTTAGAAAGGGAATTATCTTGTAATATTTTAGAGTCTTGTAAGTTGTTGGCAAGTTGCTATGTTTACAAAAGTTTGCTTCTATAGGTCCCCCGATATAATAAATAAAAATTGCACAATTTTGCATTTAGCATATCATGCATCTTATTGCATTCATAAAATGTCAAAATCGAGTCTCACACTTTCTCCCTTTCCGCCTCAGAGAAGAGAAGTAAAAGTGGCCCCGCGGATACAGTACAAACCCACCCGTGCTCACTATACTCGAGCTTACGTCAAAAGGAAAATGGCAAGCGCGGAACAAGAGAATGCGGCACTTAGAGAGGAGGTTGGTAATCTCAGAGAGGGGATGGAGAAGATGGCTGCTATGATGGAAGCTATGATGACTGCTCAGGCTGAGGCACGGGCTCAGGCACAGGCACAAGCTCAAGCGCCTGCAATGATCTTCCAAGCACCAGCTGATATTCCTTTAGTTCAGCCAATTCCTGCTGCCACTGTTGTTGGTACTCCTCAGACGAACCCGACTGCTGCTGTTACATCGGCCGGTATCACACCACCTCTGGTAACTGAGTCTCCCGTTAACGACGTGTACAATACGGTTTCCCGTCCTCCTGGTTACTCGTATACTCCTCAATATCGTATGCCTTCGGGTTACTTATGGGGTATGCCAATTGAAGAAGACGATCATCATGTTAATTCTAAGAATCCGTTCCCTCACGGACAGCAATCAGCACCGCTCTATCAGTCAGGTCAGACTTTCCCTCGTGCCACCGTAACATATGCAAAGCCACTGACCCATACTACCCCACCAGAGGAAGAGCGAGTTTATCACTCAGACAGTGTGGTGGGAGACGACCGAATGGGGAACTTGGAAGAAAAGTTTGATGCAGTGCAAAGAGAGTTGAAAAATATCCGAGGGAAAGATATATTCAGTCAGAGCTTGAACGATCTTTGCTTAGTTCCAAATGTGGTGATACCACATAAGTTCAAGACTCCGAGTTTTGAGAAATACAGGGGAGATACTTGTCCACAGATCCATCTAATCATGTATGCGAGAAAGATGCAGACATACAAGGACAATGAACCACTGCTCATTCATTGTTTTCAGGATAGTCTGGCGGGACCGGCAAGTATTTGGAAGAAGGTTGCTACTTTTGAAGAGCTAGCTAACACTTTTGTGCAATAGTATAAATATAACTCTTATCTGGCGCCAAACCGAAGAGAGTTGCAGGCTATGACCCAGGGGGAGAAGGAGTCCTTCAAAGAGTATGCGCAGCGGTTTATCCAGAAATCTGCCCAAATCTGCCCAGCTCTGGATGAAAGTGAAGTAACCGATGCATTCTTTGAGACTTTAAGCCCTTTTTACTCCGAGAAGATGCTCGGTTGTGCCTCGCAGAAATTTACCGACATGGTGGATATGGGGGTCCGCATCGAAGAGTGGGTCCGTAAAGGACGTGTGTCCAAGGAGGGTAGCTCATCAATTGTTTCGGCGAGTGGTTCGTCAGGAAATTCGTCTAACGGTTCTAAGAAGTTTGGGAACAGTTACCCAAAGAAGTCTGCTCAGGATATCAGCATGGTGGCCCATGGTGGATCCCAGCCCGTTTACCCTAACCACCCATATTTCGCCAACATATCACCACATATCCAAGCTCCACAAAATCCAAACTACCAACCACAACCACCTCAAAGGCCTCCACCATATTATCCACCACTTTACCAACAACCATACCCACAATATAATCCACAACAACCTTACCAACAACCATACTACCCTCCACAACCTCAACAACCTCAACAACCTCGCCCACAAGCACCTCAACAACCTCGTCCTCCCAGAAACCAATTTCCTCCGATAGCAAGGTTATATGGAGATTTGTTACCATCCCTACTGGCCAGAAGTCTCGTACAACTACGGGCACCCTCTCGTGTACCCAACCCTTTACCCCCATGGTATCGTACTGATCGTACATGTGCTTTCCATCAGAATGCACCAGGACACGACATTGAACACTGTTATCCTCTTAAAGAAGAAGTCCAAAAATTGATCCTTAGCAAAGAGTTAACCTTTACTGATCCTGATCCTGTGGCCCAGAACAATCCTTTACCCCCCCCCCCACGGGCCCGCTGTCAATATGATCCAAGTCTGTTCAGAGGATGGCCTCATTCTCATTGCTTAGGATATTAAGACTCCTTTGGTTCCTATCCACATCAAGATGTGCGAGGCGACTATGTTTAGCCACAACCATGGTATCTGTAAGGTTTGCTCAGTGGATTCTCGAGGGTGTGCGCAAGTCCAAAATGATGTGCAAGGGTTACTAGATAGAAGAGAACTTGTGGTGACCAGAAGAGATAGAGGTAAAGATGTTTGTGTTGTTACTCCGGTGTTCAAGACAAGGGAACCGCTTGTGATAACACCCAGCAGTGTGAAACCAGTCAGAACTCCTCTGGTAATCTGTCGTCCTGGACCTAAGCCTTATACTTCCCAGAAGGCTATTCCGTACAAATATGAGTGTAAAATTCTAGAGGACGACAAAGAGATACCTTTGAACCCTCCAGTTCCCGTGGTTAATATTGCCGACAGTAGTCAGATTTTGAGAAGTGAGCGTGTTCTTCCCGCCATGGCTCAGGTGAAGACCAGTGTACCAATTAATGAACCAATGCCGGAACAAAACCCAGGTAAAGGCAAAGCCGCAGCGCAGTCTGGTATAATTACTTACGAAGACAGTGATGAGATTCTAAAGCTGATTAAGAAAAGTGAATACAAAGTGGTGGATCAGTTGTTACAAACTCCTGCAAAAATTTCCATAATGTCTTTGCTAACAAACTCTGATGCCCATAGAGAAGCCTTGATGAAAGTGCTAGACCAGGCTTATGTGGATCATGATGTCACGTTAGGACAATTTGGAAGTATTGTGGGGAATGTGACCGCCTTCAATAGCTTAAGCTTTAGTGATGAAGACCTCCCTGTGGAGGGAAAGAAACACAACTTGGCTCTGAATATTTCTGTCATGTGCAAATCAGATTCTCTGTCTAATGCCTTGATAGACACCGGTTCTGCCCTTAATGTAATGCCGAAGTCTACCTTGAACCGATTAGCATACTCAGGTGCCCAATTGAGACCCAGTACGGTGTCAGTGAGAGCGTTTGATGGAACAAGAAGGTCAGTGGTGGGGGATATAGACTTACCAATTTCGGTTGGCCCACACGAGTTTGTAGTTACGTTTCAAGTTATGGATATCCAGGCATCTTGCAGTTGCCTTCTCGGTAGGCCCTGGATTCATGAAGCTGGAGCGGTAACATCCACGCTCCATCAAAAACTGAAATTTGTGAGCCACGTGAAACTGATAACTGTGAATGGAGAGTCAGCTCTGTTGGTCAGTCATCTGTCGGCTTTTTCCTACATTGGTGGCAGTAGTACAGAGGGATCGTCACTCCAGGGCCTCGCTGCTGAGGGAGGGGTTAGAGAGTTTGAAACTTGCATGGCATCGCTGAAGGATGCTCAGAAGATAGTCCAAAGTGGTAAAGCCGAAGGCTGGGGTCAGTTGGTGCAATTACCTGAAAATAAGCGTAAAGAGGGTCTGGGTTTCTCAGCCAGCAGGCCAGGGGTGTTCAACCCAACAGTAGGAAGTTTTCACAATGCCGGGTTCATCAACGCACCTCCTGAGATTAGTGCAATCATTGAGGATCAGGCTGAAGAAGCTACACCTGTCTTTGTGACACCAGGGGGAAGCTGCTGCAACTGGATCGCTGTTGACATTCCTTCTGTGATGCCTCCATCTAAGTAATATGTTTGTCTTTTTTGTGTTTTTTAAGAAAACTCCTTTCGTCCTGCCGCAGACGAAAGTGAAATCATGTAGGGCTTATGTTTTTACTTCAAGTATTTTCAGCATCAATGAAAAACCGTCATTTTTGTCACGACGTTTACTTTTATTTTACTTTGTTTGTTTTTTCTGGAAAAATGGTAATACAAAAAACCCAAAAAAGAATATTGTTCTCTTTTCCTTTTAAAAATAAATTTCAAAGGTCTGCATTCACTTATCTTGCTAAAATCACTCATAAATCATATGCAGACTGAACATACATGAGCCCGTTGAACACGGTACCCCTATGCTTCCTCCCAACTTTGAGTTCCCTGTGTATGAAGCTATGGTGGAGGAGGATGAAGAGATTCCTGATGAGATCAAATGGATGCTTGAACAAGAAAGAAAAACCATACAACCGCATCAGGAAGAGGTGGAAGTTATCAACTTGGGTACTGAGGAAGATAAAAAAGAGATCAAGATCAGGGCTTTGTTAGATGCAAGAGTGAAAGAAAGAATATTTGAGCTTCTCAGAGAGTATTCTGACATCTTTGCATGGTCGTACAAGGATATGCTAGGGTTGGACCCAGATGTAGTAGAACACCGTCTGCCTTTGAAGCCTGAATGTCCTCCAGTCAAGCAGAAGTTAAGGAGATCTCATCCCGATATGGCCCTCAAGATCAAGGAGGAAGTGCGCAAGCAGATTGATGCAGGTTTCTTAGTCACATCTGAATACCCTCAGTGGTTGGCCAACATAGTACCCGTTCCGAAGAAAGATGGTAAGGTCAGAATGTGTGTTGATTATCGGGATTTGAACAAGGCTAGTCCGAAGGATGATTTCCCTTTACCTCATATTGATGTATTGGTTGACAGTACTGCTAAATGCAAAGTCTTCTCCTTCATGGATGGTTTCTCCGGCTACAACTAGATCAAGATGGCTCCCGAAGACAGAGAAAAGACATCGTTTATCACGCCTTGGGGTGCTTTCTATTACCTAGTGATGCCCTTTGGGTTGATAAATGCTGGTGCCACCTACCAGAGAGGCATGACCAAGATATTCCATGATATGATGCACAAAGAGATTGAGGTTTACGTGGATGATATGATTGTCAAGTCAGGCACTGAAGAAGAGCATGTTGAGTATTTATTGAAGATGTTTCAACGGTTGAAAAAGTATAAGCTCCGGTTGAACCCTAACAAGTGTACCTTCGGTGTTAGATCCGGGAAGCTCTTGGGCTTTATTGTCAGTCAGAAGGGTATTGAAGTGGATCCCGACAAAGTCAGAGCCATCAGAGAAATGCCTGCTCCAAAAACAGAGAAACAAGTTAGAGGTTTTCTCGGAAGACTGAATTACATCTCCAGATTTATCTCTCACATGACTGCTACATATGGGCCAATTTTCAAACTACTCCGCAAAGATCAAGGGATTGTGTGGACTGATGATTGCCAGAAAGCCTTTGACAGCATCAAAGAATATTTGTTAGAACCTCCAATTCTTATTCCTCCGGTGGAAGGAAGACCGTTGATCATGTATCTGACAGTGTTAGATGATTCCATGGGCTGTGTACTCGGTCAACAAGATGAAATTGGTAAAAAAGAGCACGCGATTTATTACCTCAGTAAAAAGTTTACTGATTGTGAGTCCCGATACTCTGTGCTTGAGAAAACCTGTTGTGCTTTACCCTGGGCTGCCAAGCGTCTCCGCCACTACATGATTAACCACACCACTTGGTTGATATCTAAAATGGATCCAATCAAGTACATCTTTGAGAAGCCTGCCCTAACAGGGAGAATCGCCCGATGGCAAATGTTATTATCTGAGTATGACATTGTGTACCGCACTCAGAAGGCAATCAAAGGAAGTATTCTTGCCGATCATCTAGCTCATCAACCAGTTGACGATTACCAGCAAATCAAGTTTGACTTCCCTGATGAGGAGATCATGTATTTGAAAATGAAAGATTGTGATGAGCCTGTGTTTGGTGAAGGTCCTGATCCTGAATCTAAGTGGGGTTTGATATTTGATGGAGCTGTAAATGTCTATGGTAATGGAATAGGGGCAGTCCTCCTCACTCCTAGGGGTACTCACATCCCTTTCACTGCAAGGTTGCGTTTTGATTGCACAAACAACATTGCAGAGTTTGAACCTTGCATCATGGGTATTGAAGAAGCTATCGATCTGAGGATTAAAAATATTGAGATATATGGAGATTCAGCTCTGGTGATTAATCAAATTAAAGGAAAGTGGGAAACTCATCATGAGGGGTTGATACCGTATAGAGATTATGCAAGACGGCTCCTGACTTTCTTCAACAAAGTGGAGTTACATCATATTCCCCGTGATGAAAATCAAATGGCAGAAGCTTTGGCTACTTTATCTTCAATGATCAAAGTGAATAGACACAATGATGTACCCGTGATCAATGTCAAGTTCCTTGACAGGCCCGCTTATGTGTTCGCGGCAGAAGCAATATTTGATGACAAGCCGTGGTTTCATGATATCAAGGTCTTCCTTCAGACACAAGAGTATCCACCTGGGGCATCCCGCAAAGACAAGAGGACTTTGAGGAGATTATCTGGTAACTTCTTCCTGAATGGAGATATATTGTATAAAAGGAACTTTGATGCGGTATTACTGAGGTGTGTAGACAAGCGTGAAGCAGAACAATTGATGCATGAGATACATGAAGGCTCAGTCGGAACTCATTCCTGTGGTTTTACAATGGCTAAGAAAGCCTTGAGGGCAGGTTACTACTGGATGACGATGTATGCCGATTGTCACCACTACGCCAAGAAATGCCACAAGTGTCAGATTTATGCCGATAAAATTCATATACCACCATCTTTGCCCAATGTTATTTCCTCTCTGTGGCCTTTCTCTATGTGGGGCATTGATATGATTGGTCGGATCGAACCAAAAGCATCCAATGGACATCGCTTCATATTAGTGGCCATCGATTACTTCACCAAGTGGGTTGAAGCTGCATCTTATGCCAATGTGACCAACCAAGTGGTAGTCCGGTTTATCAAAAATAATATCATCTGCCGCTATGGTGTTCCCAACAAGATCATCACGGATAATGGTACAAATTTGAACAACAAGATGATGAAGGAATTGTGCGATAACTTCAAGATTGAGCATCATAACTCTTCTCCTTATAGACCACAAATGAATGGCGCAGTTGAAGCTGCAAACAAGAATATCAAGAAGATTGTGCAGAAAATGGTGGTTACTTACAAGGATTGGCATGAGATGTTACCCTATGCTTTGTATGGGTATCGTACTTCAGTGCGTACTTCAACAGGGGCAACTCCTTTCTCTTTGGTATATGGTATGGAGGTTGTACTCCCTGTTGAAGTTGAGATCCCGTCATTACGAGTATTGATGGAAGCTGAGTTGTCGGAAGCTGAATGGTGTCAGAATAGGTATGATCAGTTGAATTTGATTGAAGAAAAACGTATGACCGCTTTGTGTCGTGGACAGCTATACCAGACAAGGATGAAACAAGCGTTTGATAGAAAGGTTCGTCCCGGTGAATTTAAAGAAGGAGAGCTCGTGGTAAAGAGAATCAAGTCTTTCCAACCAGACCCCAGGGGCAAGTGGACACCTAATTATGAAGGTCCCTATGTGGTTAAGAAAGCTTTCTCTGGTGGTGCTCTAATCCTTACTACTATGGATGGAGAGGAGTTGCCTCGTCCTGTGAATTCTGATGCAGTCAAGAAATATTTTGTCTAAAGATATATAAAAGAACAGCTCGGTAGGTCGAAAACCCGAAAGGGCGGCCTAAACCAAAAAAGAGCGTCTCGATGGATTCAAAACCCGAAAGGGCGATCCATGCAAAAGTTAGAGACATAAAAAAAAAATTGAAAAAGAAATGATTATCCTGATAGGTTGAAAAGCCGAAAGGGCGATCTATGCAAAAGTTAAGGATTTATGACAAGTAACTGCATCAGAATGAACATCAATCACGTGGGGCACCTTAGTTGTCAGAAATTCTCCGAAGCAAAGCATCTAAGCAGTGGAATTCAAAGTTGTTAGGGAATATGGAGGTTGTCGTGTTCAATGTACCTTCCCCATATTTAATTACCATTTTCCAAATTTTGTAATCTGTGGTGCCATGCCTTTGGTCGGTTATCATTTCTATTAAATCAATTTGAGCCTGTGCCTCTTCATTTGGAATTCTTGTTTATTCTATGTGCAAATTTTCTTCCATTTTTGATGTTAAGTACTTGAAGCAAAAACTATTGAAAATTCTTTCGAAAAATTTCTCTGTTTTCTTTGAAAAAACAACAAAAATGACAAACATATTATTTTAGATTCATATATCATAAGAAGCATGTGTCAACAGTCGCCTCAGGTGTAGACGATTCCAGCAGTATGGACGTAGTCATTGCTAAAAAAAAAGGGAGAAGAAAAGAAAAAGCTCGCTAAGCTGAAAACCCGAAAGGGCGGTTTAGGCAAAAAGGAGCGTCCCGGTGGATTGAAAACCCGAAAGGGCGATCCAGGCAAAAATAAGGGACATGCAAAATATATATATATATTCCCGGTGGATTGAAAACCCGAAAGGGCGATTCAGGCAAAAATTAGGGATTTCAAAAAGAAAGAGAAAAGAAAAGTACACTCAAAAGAAAAGCAATGACTATTTGAAGGTTGAATTTGAAAGGTATCTTGGTTCAGTCCAGAAATGGCGACTCCTGCTAAGCTTCGGTCTATTGGGCTATACCCCGGCAGTGTTTTGGTTAAAGGGCTTTATCCCGACGATGTTTGTATCTTCTCCAGTGATATTATCCCCGTTCAAAGTTACCAAGTATTTGTACTGTGATGTCGGGCCACTTTCGCACCTGCCCATGTTCGTCTCAATAGTCTTACCGTTATACTGTCATATGAGTTTCATACATATACATTCATGCATACATAGCATGCATACCGATATCATTCATACATGATTGCATTGTCAGTTTTATTTGAAATCGTATAGAAAGTTTCGTCCGTAATGTGATTCAGAAATGTTACCAATCAAGTATATTTCAAGTGGCAGGTCCCACCAAAACAACCTTTCACCAGTATACCCTCTCTTCCCTAGTATTCTCCCCAGTTTGGTCATTATCTCAGTAAAGGTAATTGACAGTATTTCATTTCGTGAGTTGGTCGTTATCTCAGTAAAGGTAATCGACAGTATTTCATTCCGTATGTTAGTCGTTATCTCAGTAAAGGTAATCGACAGTATTTCATTTCGTGAGTTGGTCGTTATCTCAGTAAAGGTAATCGACAATATTTCATTTCGTGAGTTGGTCGTTATCTCAGTAAAGGTAATCGACAGTATTTCATTCCGTATGTTAGTCGTTATCTCAGTAAAGGTAATCGGCAGTATTTCATTTCGTGAGTTGGTCGTTATCTCAGTAAAGGTAATCGACAGTATTTCATGTCGAGAGTTGGTCGTTATCTCAGTAAAGGTAATTGACAGTATTTCATTTCGTGCGTTGGTCATTACCCCAGTAAAGGTAATTGACAGTATTTACTTTCCTATGTTGGTCGTTATCTCGATAAAAGTAATTGACAGTATTTCCCTTTCGTACGTTGGTCATTACTCCAGTGAAAGTAATTGACGGTATTTCCATTCCGTATGTTAGTCGTCATCTCAGTAAAGGTAAATAGACAGTTTGTTCCTCCCCAGTGATACCCGTCAGTTTGTTGCCTAGTCGATGTATGTTCTTTGTCTTTGCATTTGTAATTGCATTGCAGACATTCATATCGTTATATTCATAAGCATGGTATTCCCAGCAATTTCAATTGGTGAAAATTGGTGTACCTAATATTTAAGTCTCTTCGACCCGTTGATTTAAAGTTTTCTTTTAAATCCCCGTGACGGAGACACTTAAATAGGGGCATCTGTCATACCCCAAATTTTGACCAGTTATTTTTTTTCGTTCATGTTTGTGAAGTTTCATTCGTATTTCAATAACCAGAGTCGTTGATTTATTTGTTACGCATAATTTTATTCGTGTTGAAGTATTTAAACATTTTATTTATACCGTAGATGGTTAAAATATCTTTTTCGCTTCGTAATCATTAAATTTCTTTTCTCGAGTCGTCTTTAGATATTTAAAACCTTTTGTTCGTATTTTAAGTTTTTTATTGCATTCTTTATCAGTTAAAAAGTTTGGCGTTCGTATTTTAGAAAGTCGTTTTTTTATCGTTTCAAACGAAATTTCGGCAGAGAGGTATTTTAAAATACCTCATTTGGTTACCGAAAGGGACATTTTTATTCTTATTTTATTTATTTAGTTATTTAGTTCTTTTTACGTCATT
>Ga0228710_1010226_pt1 | contig 12640 bp, 5 predicted proteins | sample MedpolnodulmetaG_FD_177995 | JGI IMG/M metagenome (GOLD analysis project Ga0228710, IMG submission 177995) | Root nodule microbial communities from Medicago polymorpha collected in Santa Monica, California, United States - pink nodules | ecosystem: Host-associated > Plants > Roots > Nodule...
ATCCAGCCATAGATTTTTTCTCTCAGTAACCAGAGTTAATATTATTTCATATTTTATTATTACATAAGCTAAAATATATTTTTAGTTTCTTTCAAAAAAAATAAAAATTTAGTCCTTTTAATTTGTTTTAGTTTTAACTATATTAATTAACTTTGAGAACAAATAACTTAAGAAATTGTTTCTTTGATGAAGCTATTTAGATTCTTGATCAATAATACATATCTTAGAATTTGTAAAATGAAATCATATTCTTGTGTAATGCTAGGTTGGACAATTGTATGTATAAAAATGAAAGTAATAAAATCGGAGGTATATTGGATTACGATTTTAAATAAAAAAATTGTTTAAAAAGTTTTGACAATTTTAAAAGACTTCAGAAGATTTTAATGATTTTGATGATTTTAAATGACTATCAGGATTTACAATTTGGATTTCAACGAATTTACATAATAAGATTTTTAAAGGATTTGAAATGATTTTATGGATTTATAAAATTTTATAAATTTTAAAGACTCATTGAAAAGAATTGATCATAACACACTCTCTTTTACAATATTCTCAATACAAACTCTCTTATTTATCGGAAGAGAGAGTGAGAGTCAAGGAGAAGGTAGGAGAGAGAGAGGGGGGGGAGAGAGTGGGAGAGAGGGGGGAGAAAGGAGGGAAGAGATAGGGAGAGAGAGTGAGGAGGAGAGAGAGAGTGAAAGAGAAGGGAGGAGGGAGAGGAAAAGAGAGGGTGAGAGAGAAGGGAAGGGGGGAGAGAGAGGAGAGAGATAGTAAAATCTTAAAAGAAAAAACAATCCTAAAAAACTCATGTTTTCATCAAAGACTTTTTCATGCTAAAATTTTCCTAAAAAATCCCACAAATTCCATCAAAATACAATTTATTAAACAATTTTTCGAAATTTGAATGATTTTGAATATTCCAAGACTTTTTGTATGTGATGAAGAGTATTGGTTGAATATGATTTTTTCATAGTAAAAAATTCTTATAAAATCTCTTAGAAATCTAATTCAATACACCCCTCGTAAATGTTAGTGTCGTGGTGATGGTATGAGATATCAGACACTAACATACGTGGGACATTAAACACGATTTAATATAAAGTGTTAGTGTATTTGGAGGTGTTAAAATTGATTCTAGATTTATACAATTAATTTTGACATGTTTGATTTCTTTAAAGTAAAATTGATTTTGCCTCAAGAATTGATTTTACTTAGCAATCTAGCTTATAATTCTAGAATTGATTTTTACACTCAACTTTATTTTTCAACTCACTTTCTCATAAATAAATCGAAACATAAATCACTTTACCTTCAACTCAATTATAGCAGGAATCAATTATACAAAATCAAATTTTCTCACATACACTTAGTGCTACATGCATTATCTAGTTTTGCTTTTAGTAGTTTTTTTATTTCGAATATTTGGAGTGATTTTTTTAATACTGTTTGTGACATTTTGAATTACTATTAAAAAAAAATATATGATCAAATCTCCAACTTTATACTGAAAACGTCTTCGTGTGTGTTAGCGAATGTTTAGATCACACACACCTCCACAAGGAAATTCAAAAGTTTGACAATTTGGAAAGTGTGGAATACTCTGCTGGGTATTGCTGATGCACCTCATTGTCACTTTGTTAAATCATGGTCACATCAATGGTTTCACTTGCGTCGCAAACTCTTGGGTACCAGAGTGTTCACCTTATTTAAAACCATGTATATCGCGAATTCAAGCGACACCTGAAGCATTGGCACCACTTGATGATATTATCCACATTAGTGACATGAATAAAAGATGGGGGTATGCAGAGAAGACCATGATGGCCTCATAAAAAACCTCGTCCACAATGTTTTTAGTGGATACACTTTTGATTATATGTTTTGCTACTTGAGGTATCCACTATCACCAGAACCTCCACCATCATTTGTCCTATTGGCCATGTAGTTACTCTGTTCAACAATGGACATGTTCTTTCAAAAATATGATACATTGTTTTACTATTGCACGTGCATACCTCATTCCTCACTTCCTCTTATCTCCCTTTGGGCCTACAAAAGACAAAAGTTTACTATTGTGACACAAGCAACTATTTATTTGTTCTGTACAATGGACGTTTGCTTAAAAATTTGTTGATACTATAATAAGGTAAGCAGGGGCGGATCCACCGTATGGCTGTGTGCAGCTGTAGCCACACCAGATTATCCCACAAGTTATTTTCCGAAACTACATCATGGATCTCTGTATGCATTGCTATTTATTATTCAAATCGATTATTCAATTATACGCTATTTGTTTCGGTTTGGGTTGATTCTTCTTTTGGTTTTAGGTATTGAGTGCCAAGCTAGCGCCACTAGCGAGGAATGCAATGTTGATTGGGGTATGTTTATAAATCCTCTTATATTTATAATATATGATCTGTTACAAAAGTCGGATTGTGTGAAAAAATAAGGGATTTTCATTGAATGTCAGTGTAATTCTTTTGTACAATGACAGGTTGATAGTTTACAGGTTGTGATAGAGAAGTTAGATAAGGAAGCTTCTAAAAAGGTTAAGGTTGAAATTTTAGCCACGCCAACATCAAATGTCTATATCCGCCCCTAAGGTCAAGTAATGAACATCAACATCTAAAGCTTTTATTTCATATATATGCTTCTAAAACTCATACTTGTCCAATGAAAATGGACAAGTAAAATATAGCAACGGGATGGATCATAGAAAATTAAAAAGAAGGAACATAGAGTAATTTATATCTTTATAATGGAAACTTGAAAATAGTCTCATCTCAATCATGAATTTTAGAAGAATCGTCTTTGTGTTGAGATGTGTTGCATGGAATTTCACATAAATCTTCCATGTTGCAAGGAAAAGAGTTACCAATTTGCATGTCAGCTACCATTTGGCGAAGATCAAAAGTTTCTTCTTTAAGGCGTGCATTCTCTTGAACAACTTTGTCATGTGACTCAGACACATGGTTTAGTTTGTCAACAAGGTTGTGATTTTCAGTTCTGAGTTTCATCACTTGTGACCAAAGTTCATCCAAGTGTTTTTGTTTCCTCATCCTTGATCTCCTAGCTGATTCTCTGTTTGATATCATTCGCCGCTGCTTCCTTTCGTCGATGATGTTAAACTGAAGTTCATCTGCTTCATCAGAAGTAGTCGAGTTGCTGCTTAAACATGATGGTGGAGCAAATTCATGGCCTGCTGATGGGTAATGGAAGTTTGGTAAACTGCCTAAAAGATTATTTATATGGTAATTTGGAATTTCATTGTGTGGCAAGAAAAAGTTTGGTTGAACTTGGAATGAATTCTCAGGAGGAGTTAGATAATTGACTCCTCTGATCTCACTAGGAACCATGGCTAGAATCTTATTAGACTTTGAAGGTATTGTTGGAAATTAAATAATATACTAAGAGTTTGATATGATAAGAGAACTGAAGAATGTTGTATGAGAAATGGATTGAATTTATAGGAAGGTGATGGCATGAAAAGTAGGACCAGTTTGAGGAATGAGACATATAGTGCTTAGGGCTTACATGAGCAGAAGTTCAACAATTATTGGGAAGTGCTGCCAGTGTATGAATGTTTTGGTATGAGATAGACATCAATGAAAAGACTACTTTTTATCATATAAGTGGCTGTCTATAGTCCATGTCATAAAACTTTGGTTATTTATTATGGATATTATTACTATTTTTACTGGATGTAATTTGTTTTATTACTGTTCAAATTAGTCATTGCCAAGATGCTGGTGCAGAAATTCATTGTTTGCTACAGCAGAGGATATTACTTAAAGATTTGTAAAAACTATTTACTGCTATGTTAAATTTGTTTATTCATGGTATATTTTATTGCAATGTTATTTCAAAATATAATACATACATTTCTTGGTTTTAGCAGTAAGAGACTTGATTACCTTAAGTAAATAGTCACATATTCAATTGTTGATTCTTTTGTATGGAAAAAATTTGGTTGAAATGAAGAATTCATTGCGTATCCAACATATTACTCAAAGAAGATTAGTCGTGGTTAAACAGCTACATGGTTATCAAAGAAATTGTGAGATATAATTGAAAATCCTATATAAATTTTGTTTATGTGTTGATGGTATATAGGAATTAAATTGTTTACCAAAAAGATTTTAATTTTAATTTTGTGGCCACGGTTAATTTGCTGATGTTAGGGGTTAACACGTGTCAATAATGACTAAATACTAAATGTGATCTGTAATCAAGGCTTGATAGGTAGCAGCAGTGAACTAAATATGTTGTATACTTGTATTGTATATGCAATTTAAAACCAAATTATTAGCACCTAAATATAGTGCTTGTGTCAATCCTATATAAGAGTTGTTTATCTTGGGGTCCCTACCCAATTGCATAAGCAATTTTGAAAATAAAAAACTCTTAGAACTAATAATTCCTTATGATATATGACGGCATGAAGACCAGTTTAAAAGGGGTAAGAATTCATATTTTATGGTCATTAGTATTGTAAATTAGATGACTCATAAGCCATTAACATAAATTATTTGAAGAAACCTATGTTGGAGCAAATGCTTTTTATTTTAAGCAACTAACATCTTGTACCTAAATTCTAGTCATTTTATCACATAAGTAATCATTGTGTTAATTAACGTACAATTCTCTGTTTCTAATATTCTTGGGAGCTAACAAAGTACTTTGTCATGATTGTGGGAAAACTAATAAGCTATATTTAAAATAACAATTATCCAGTTACCTTCCTAGATATATAACACACGACACTAGAAATTTTTTATTTCTATTTAAAATGGTTTGCATCAAAATTTGTTTCAAGAAGAACCAAGCATAGAGAAGAAAGCGTCTGAAACAAGAATACGACGGTGCTATGGCGGCGGAGTGGTGGAACAAGGTACTGCCATGAAACATGTTCAACGACGAAACTGAAACATGTTTCTTTTCTTTTTTTGATCGATAGTCTAATAGTTAGAATTCGCTTTTTAAGAGGAGTAAGTGGGGTCTCGGGATTTGAACATATATAACAATGTACTGTTTCTGCAAACTTAGCTATGTTCAGGGAAACGTTTCTTTTGCTTTTTTTAATTAAAGAAAATATTGATTTTAAAACCTTTAATCTTGGCCATTAAAAATTTCAAGTGCCATGCTTTTCCTTTCTATCTCACTTTTGAATTTTAATGCTTTACGTTAAGCTATCTCTAAATTCATTGGATGAGAACTGAATAGCACTATGTGCATGAGGCCAGTAACACTTATTAGAACAAGTTTATGGTATTACACTTGTCTCAAAAACACCGTAATAACCATCATAATTCATAAGGGTCTTTATCTCTTAAACAAAGTGTTTATGTTCACAACATATTAGGAGCTGCCAAATTTGTTTTCTTCTCTAAAATAAGTACTTTAACTTTTTTATGCTTCCCATTGTTGTTGCCTAATATACCTTATTAATCCTATCTCGTTCAAGGCAACAAAAAGTAGAAGTTTCTTTTCAATATGCACGATTTGAATATAGTTATTGATGATAGGTTTGTTATTTTGCTAATTTGTCTCTTCTTATGGCCCACTTGCATGACATGATAATGGAAACATATATATAGCACAAAAGATTTGATCAAAAAAGTTTTGGAAAATTATAAGAGGTTATATTAATTACAGCATCGTAACACTAAATAATTGTCAGGTGATTTTCCACTATTGAACGTTCCTTATATTTTAAACTAATCTGATAAGGGTGAAGTACAAGATGGTTGGTAAAACAAAAAGGGAAAAAAGTTTGATAGTGGTGAAGTACAATTAAAGAACATTAATAAACCATCTAAAAAAGGTCAATGTGTTGGAGTTTATGTGGAAGATCCTTTGTAAAAATCCATTGTACTTGAATGAATTCCTAGGACACGAATCATAGTGCTTTTCCATTATCTAAACAATTACTACTAGAGTAGAAACATCAATTTAGCATCCCATGCCTCTCTCTCATGGATTGTATTGAGTGAAAATAATTAATATCTTATAACATGACGAATTAAAGCCAGGGTCATGTTAACTTGTGCCCTTATGACACATGTCAAGGTTTCTATAAAGAGCAAACATTAACTTTCAATCTTATGAAAAATAAATTGACATAATTTACTATGCATAATTGCTATCTTTGAAACCCTAAGGATACAAGTTAGTATTTCCCTTAAAGTTTTTTTTTTTTGACAAAAAACAAAACGATATTCATTTATTCAAATTGATAGAATACATCAGAATCAACATCGTTAAAAACGTAAAGGATGAATCTACGAGCAAACTCACATCATCCAAGTTAATAGCCTACAACGTCAAAATGCTACAAACAATATGATTTAAAATCTAAATCACCAGAATATTCATTCTTTCGGATCTGCAACGTTGACGTCCAAATTATTGATTGAATCTGTGGTTGACTGAAGTTGATATTTCAATATGAACCAAATGAACACCGCAACAAAACACAAAAGCAAACAATGTCGCACAAGACGACGAACAACACAATGTCGCACAAGACGACGAACAACACAATGTCGCATGTAAACGATGAAATCACAAAAAACACAAAAGAAAACACTTGATATATGTGGAAATCACTTATTTAGATTGAAAGAAAGGAGAAAACGGATGCAAAGGGGTGATTCTAGGTCAAAAAAATGACCCACAACCACATCTCCTCGACGAGTGAAAGAGAAAGGAAACTTAAAGAGAAGTTGGAGTTTCTCACACTAAAATTATTAATTTTCCCTTAAAGTTATATATCATTTGAAAGAGATATATTCATATTATTTTCCGACCGTACCTCGAATATAATTAGATGTTAGATATGCTAGGTTGTTTGATCTTGCGGATAAATTTGTCACTGTTGCGGAGATGTTCTCTTTAAGTTGGGAGGTTAATGGTGAGGTGTCGAAGTGAAAAAAGAGATCGTTTGCGTGGAAGTGGAGATCTTTTTATTGGCATATTTTGTTTTAAAAAAAGATGCAAAACTAAAAATAAAAAAAAATCTTCCATTCTAACGGAAGATTACTGATCTCTAGTTTATATGTTATTTTAGATGAATTTTATTGTATGTTCTTTTTTTAAAAATTGTCACTTTCAACAACAAAAAGAAAAGATTCCTAACAACACTAATTGTACTTGTAAGGATATATTATGTTGATAGTCGAATGACTCGAATCCTACGTATATTCATAAACTACGCAAAAAGTTTGCTTATGACTACAGATATTAATTTAGTAGTTGCATAACGACATAAAGGATAAGAATTAATTAAAATATATAAAGAGAACAAAATTGAATAATCCAAAGTGTTAGGTATGAATTTCCATGATACCTTTTCTGTATTAGCAAAGCTTTCAAAGAGACAACTAGTGAACTAGCCAGCATTTTCATTTGGAAACCGTAAGGTGGCAATCTAGCAGTTAATCTAAATATATAAATGATATCTAAATGAGGAATGCATCATAAACAATAATATATAAAAAATCTACATTAAACAAGACAAACCGATATTGTTTAAAATGTTAAATGTGCAAATGGACTTTTTTTGTTTGAGGAAATTGTTGAGTTTACTTTTAAAAAAAAAGGTTCCCTCACCTTGTGTTATAACTGAAGTTAAAAGAAAAATTAGAAAATTGTGTAAGCTACATAAGAGATTGTTAGGATGAATCGTTTAAGATGTTCTTTTCAAGATGTTTTGAGGGACTATAAAAAAATGTTCAAACAAATTATCAATCACGACTTCCTCTAGATAAAACAATTCAATTACGAATCTATCGAAGTTTTAATACATTGTAAGATATTTTTTCGAAATACGTAGTCAAATATGGTAGTAACATCACTCAAACTTTCGAGGGGACAAAATATATCGAAGCAACAATTTTCTAAAGAGACATAAAAGAAAGAGAAGAAGTGGCTCGAAATTGAGTCGAAAAAATGTTTTGAGTGTTTATTTAATTTTGAAAAGGGACTTGAGCACTCCTTTTATAGTGCAGAAATCAAAGCGATAAAAAAATGAATGGCTCAGATTTCACAAGCATTGAGAAACAAACAACCTGATCATGTCTCATTAAAAGCATATGCAGGAATGAACCTAAACGTGGAGGTCATATCCGGGTGTGTTTCGAATGCACACTAACATATGCAAATGCGTGACGAGGAACGAAACAAAAAGTTTCAAAAAAAAAATGTTCCTTTAAAGTTTTGGTTTCATAAAAATAATGAGTACATTTGTAACCAGGTACTCTACTCCACATAGAGTGTAGATCTTATTATGAGTTTATATTCTCTCATTCTTTTATCGCCTTAGGAACCATGTTTCTTTTGATTTATCATAGCATGTTCATCTCATATCCCTTCACAACTTATTATGATCCATTAAACCCAATTCTTGGGATCTTCGGCTTTAAGGTCGGGTTACCATCACAAATGATTCAACTAAATGAGAGTAAGTTGTCTACATATGGATATATGATAATGTAAATGCTACTTTAAGATTTTTAGTAAATACATTTACCACTTTCACTCAATTTATACCTATTCAATATCATCAAATTGTCAAACTTTTCATGTCATATCTTAGGATCTTGTTTAAGACCATACAAAAACTTATCTAACTTTCAGACCTTATTTTCTTGCACATAAAATACAAAACATTCATGTTGTTCAATATAGATTTCTTTTTTCAGATCACCATTTAAAAAAACAGCTTTATTATCCATTTGATATACACCAAATTATGAATAACAACTAGATATATTAGAACCCTAATGAATGATATCCTTGTGACCAGAGAAAACAAAATTAACACGAGATACATACACAATTGTCTTCCTATTCAAAAACCATAACAACTGTCTTTGGATTTTCTTTTTATCAAGAAACCAACTTCTTTGTAATTAAACTTCATTATATACGAAAGAACTTTGTCGTCCATTACGATCGATCCTACCCAATTTAAAGGATGAGTCTCCGCAAATGATATCTGTTCATACCAAAAAACTTCACCAAATGCCACCGAAATATACAAATCAAATAAACACATAAAAGAACATGTTTTATTTAGACTACAATTAACATTATTTTGTGCTGGTGTTCTGGTCCACTCTCATTAGTGGTCTATGGATATATCTAGCAAAAATAAAAGAGAGGACACCCAACAAAGTGACGGATAGTGTTGGGTACGGAGGGGGACTCGATTTAACGGCTTCACATTTATGTGCCAACCATCTATGACTTACATTGTCCAATTGAAGACACCATAACTAGTGAAAAACAAATACACCCTAGCCAATTTCAATGGATAGCAATAACTAGTGAAACATGATATAATGTTTTTATGTGGATCCTAATTTTCACAAACAAACTATAGCAATAACTTGTATGGCTAGTGCACCAGCACCGCCCAAGCATCCAATTGCTAAGCCGTCACCTCAACCCACCCACACCATTTATTTATTTATTTTTGCATTTTATAAATTCGAAACTTGTTTTTCTTCTATTTTTGTTGGAAAAATAAGTTTTTAACCATTCAAATTATAAAACTCAAACAAATAAATAGTTCAAAATTTATATCGAACAGTCTAAATAGAATAACGTGTTTCTTATTTTTTGGATTATAAAATCCGAGCTACCCCTGTAATTCATCTTGTGCCAAGAATTTAAGGAAACATTGGTTCGAACTTTATAATTTGAACTCTATCCGCACAAACACTAACCATCATAACCCTCCTCCTTGTGTTTTAGATCATTGTTAACTGTTTCTATTGTGTCACAGTCGAAAATTCAATGTTCAAACTATTTTATCGTATTGATCCTAAACTTGCTCAAAAAAATAAAAATATAATCAAGGATCAAGACTCCAGTAAGTCGCCCCTCAAAATCCAAAATTCCATTGTTTAGATTTTTTTTTAATATTGTCATCAAAATACGAAAAAGTTTGCATTAGCTTTATTTGAGTTTTCAATTTATTGGTGGTATTTCATATTTTTCCTGATTTTATTTGACATGTTTTATCTTTTTTTTCTTTGTTTTTTTGTTGATTTTAAAAGCAAAGTTCAAAACTTCTGAAATGGAAGAAATTTTGACCGTTGTTTATATATTAGCATATTTCAAATCATATAATCCGAAAATCCCTAAAAAAAAGTCTGGATTATATAATTCGAATCAATAGTATTTTCGTAAAAATAATAGGGCCCTTGCGAAATGCATAGAGTGTGAAAAGTAATAACATTTCATTATTCTCAATGTTTCTCTCCTGATCCTTTACACTTACATTACATCCTTTACACTTACATTACATGTCAATTCTATAATACATAAGTAAGATTAGACTTACACTATGCACGAGTTTATTTTCAACATTAGATCAAAAATATTTACCGTTGAATTAAATGTCATATGGTATGATTTGGGTGACAAGGAAAAGGAGGCAACGATAGTAGTTGTATAGGTTTGGGACCATGAGCAGCCAATGTTATTGCTCCTCTGTTGAATTGTTTTCATATAATTTATAAGTTGTTTTCATAAAGTCTTTCAAATACTGCAAATGAGTGTCGATTTTATAGACAACTTGTGCAAAGATTGAAAACCGAATCTGAAAAAACCAAAAAATTGTGCTTGTTTCCTAGAAAGGGAATGAAAACTAAACAAGGAACCAATATGTAAATATTTAAGAACTATTCTAAATTGCCCTACGCATTCAGAGTCATCTTCGTTGACCAATGAACTTTCATTCCAGTTAAACCTGCACAAATAAATATGTAAATATATGATGTATCACTTTATCTAAACATGGTTGAAACTACACAACTTCAATCAAATATTGCACTAGTAGTCAACATATATAAACAATTAATGAGCCAGCAACATACAGGACGTGAGTTTAGTGCAACCAACCAAAAACAAAAATAAACGTAACAAAGAAGTGCAATACGATTGTTCGAATTATTGTAATATAATAAAATAGTTGTTTGTTCAAATTTGTGTTGTCTATTTTACAAAATTTTGTAAAATGCACATTCCATGTGAAAAGGATTTATTTTTTTCTCTCCAAGTTAAATAAATGTGTGTATGTATATGTAATCGCAGAGAGTTTGATAGAATCACGATAGATCACCGGAATTTTTAAAAAGGCTACACTCTATAATTTCAACAAAATTATGGTGCCACCGTGATATTCTTGAATCTCACAGACAATCCAAACATGCATTGTTAGCTTAGCATCGTTGAGACAATAAGAACCAATTAACAAGTAGATCAAAATGCAAATGAACTAGAAAAGATCATACAAATAGTTTGCCCTATATATATGAACAATTCATCATCCATTACATATGAGACGATAAGAACAGATCAACAAGTAAACAAAATGTAAATGAAAGGAATTATAAAAGATCAAACAATACTATACATATAATTGAACAGTACATCACTGATCATATTAAACACAAAATGAATGGTTTGACAACAAAATACAATGAATAGAGTTGATTTTGTAAAAGGCTTTTAGATGCGCAATGAGAGAATGAACCCTTTATTACTATGTTTCTTCGAGCGATTTGTCATCGAACTACCGCTTTGGCTGGTTTTCATTGTGCAAGTCACAGTTTCTTTAAACATGTATGCAAATCTATCATAGTGTTTATCCTATCTTTAAAAGAATGCTTCCTTTAGTAGTATTTTTTACTCATACCACTCTGCAAAGTTAAGTACAGAAAAGGACATGTAGATGTGTTGCATTTCAACAACAAAAATTATCTAGTTTTTGTTAACATATCAACTAACATACTAACATTTGTCATTAAAAAAATGTAAATGTTAACTTGTGCCCTCAGGACACATGTTAAAGAACTCATTATAGAAATATACGCATCAAAAGTCATGTAGTCAACTTCTAAAAAGTTAATGTTTTCCAATGCAAAGTTGCTTTTTTTAGGTCCTTAACATGTGCCCTTAGGGTACAAGTTAACATAACCCTTAAAAATAAAAAAACTCAATCCAATCACACATGCATAAATAATAGTGAATCACAAACAAAGCTGACAATATTTCTAGTAAGCATATTACAAATAGTTAACCAATGAACATTTCATGACATATCAGATCAGCTCATGTTGTATACTAACTCATGCAGTCAAACACGTATTAGCCTACAAATGCAGCCACCCGGGCTATACAACATAACTATAAATATCAAGAAAATGGTGAATGAGAATATTTCAAAACCTGATTCTTCTTATTTGTGTCATCTTCATAAACTTGCTCGAGGTCAACATGGGGTGAAAGCAAAGACTCTATATACATGGCCACTTGGCGTACATATCCACGTCCCTCTTGGTACTCTAACAGCTGTCCTTTATCATTATACTTCACCAATCCACCGTCATTACTAGATCCAATAATATCACCACTTTTTGTAGAGTATATTGGGGAAAAGCAAATAATGTTACGATCAATAGGAATTAGAAGAGTCTTAGTCCAAGACGAATGCAATTTGTATTCCTTCATCACCCATATTTCAACTCTACTATTATGAAAATCCATGCCCCATAGACTGAGAAATTCTCCAAATACCCACAAACCATAAGATACAGGATCATTGTCAAAATCATCGGGAAGA